>Ga0209296_1002863_pt1 | contig 12028 bp, 10 predicted proteins | sample S_130206_EF_Meta_FD_187319 | JGI IMG/M metagenome (GOLD analysis project Ga0209296, IMG submission 187319) | Freshwater microbial communities from Lake Simoncouche, Canada to study carbon cycling - S_130206_EF_MetaG (SPAdes) (version 2) | ecosystem: Environmental > Aquatic > Freshwater > Lake ...
GGCTTTTTCCGCGAAAAGAATATTTGGCAATGCACCACGCCGCTGCGACGCCGAAGACGACGTTGGCCGGCACGGAGATCAATGCGGCGATCAGAGTGAGTTTGACCGAGGCAAGCGCATCGGCATCACCCACTGCTGCAAAATACGCTCCCAAGCCTCGCCGCAACGCCTCGCCAAACACCGCCGCGAGCGGCAACAACAGAAAGAACGCGAGAAACCCCAACGCGATCCCGATCAGTAACCACCGCACCCAGCGCGGATCCTGCGTCGCACGCAGCGGCGCCCCGGCCAGCGCACGAGACTTAACGAGAGTAGAGGTGACGACGACAGCCATGTTAAAAATTTAGCGCTAAACCGCCGCAAAATCTGGGTAACAGACGCAAAATCAGGATCGTGGACGTGCTCATACGCGGTGATGACGACGGCTCCATTTCTGGATCAGGTTAATGAGTAGAAGCAGCCCGAAGGAGGCCGTAAGCATCACGACCGCGATCGCCGTGGCGCCACGGTAATCGTATTGCTCGAGCTTAGTAATGATGAGCAGCGGCACGATTTCCGTGCGCATGGGCATGTTGCCCGAAATAAAAACCACGGAGCCGTATTCGCCGAGCGCCCGGGCAAACGAGAGCGCAAACCCTGTGAGTAACGCCGGAAATAACTCAGGTAACAGCACTCGGGCGATCGTCTGCCAACGATTCGCCCCGAGACTCGCGGCGGCTTCCTCGAGTTCGGGTTGCAGCTCTTCAAGTACCGGCTGCAACGTACGCACCACAAACGGCAGGCCGATAAAAGTAAGGGCGACAAACACGCCGATTTCGGTAAACGCGATTTTTACGCCCTGCGGTTCGAGCCATTGGCCAAGCCAGCCGTTTTTTGCGTAGATCGCCGTGAGGGCGATACCGGCGACCGCCGTGGGTAACGCGAACGGCAAATCGACGAGCGCATCGAGGATGCGTTTACCGGGAAACGCATAACGCACGAGCACCCACGCGACGATGAGACCGAAAAATGCATTCACACTCGCCGCGGCTAAAGACGCAAAAAAACTCAGGCGATACGCCGCCATCACGCGCGGTGAGGCCACGGCGGCAACGAAGTCCGCCCAAGACATGCCGGCGGTTTTGAGAAATGCAGCGGACAAGGGCACCAGCACGATCAGCCCGAGGTACGCCAGCGTGAAGCCGAGAGAGAGGCCGAAGCCCGGAAGAACTGAATGCTGTTTTCGGAGCAGGGACATCAGCGGGCGTAAATCTGGTCAAATACGCCGCCATCGGCGAAATGAGTTTTCTGGGCCTGGGTCCAACCCCCAAATGCGGCGTCGATCGTGACGAGTTCGAGTTGTGGAAAATGCTGCGCGTACTTGAGCGCGATCACGGGCGAGCTCGGTCGATAAAAATGACGCACCGCGATGCGCTGAGCCTCGTCAGAAAAAAGATACTCCAAGTAAGCTTGAGCGACGGCTTGGGTGCCTTTCTTTTTCACATTTTTATCAACGAGACAGACCGGCGGCTCGGCGAGAATGCTCAACGAAGGCACGACGATTTCGTAGCCCTCGGTAAGAAATTCTTTTTGCGCAAGATGGGCTTCGTTTTCCCAAGTAAGCAGCACATCACCGATACCGCGTTGGGCAAAAGTCGTAGTGGAGCCGCGCGCACCACTGTCGAGCACGGGAACATTTTTAAACAGATTCGCGACGAATTTTTGCGCACCCGCTTCGTTGCCGGCGCGGCGCCGCGCGTAGGCCCAAGCGGCGAGATAATTCCAACGCGCGCCGCCCGAGGTTTTGGGATTGGGGGTGATGACGGATACGCCGGGTTTCACGAGGTCGCCCCAATCTTTGATCGCCTTGGGGTTACCCTTGCGCACCAGGAAAACGATGGTGCTGGTGTACGGTGAGGCGTTGCGCGGCAGGCGCTTTTGCCAATCGCTCGCAATGAGTTGCGCGTGCTCATGCAGCGCGTCGATGTCCGCCGCGAGAGCGAGCGTGACCACATCGGCTTGGAGCCCGTCAATCACACCGCGGGCCTGTTTGCCGGAGCCACCGTGAGATTGTTTTATAACGACTATGTCGCCAGTCTGAGCTTTCCAATGCGCGGCAAATGCAGGGTTTAAATCAACGTAGAATTCACGCGTGGGATCGTACGAGACGTTGAGCAGCTCGATCGTTTTCGCGCTCGAGGACGCGATGAAAAAAAATGCGAACAGCGCGATCGAAAAACTGAAGAGTTTTTTCACTTGGGTAAAAATGCGGCGCGCAAGCCACGAATATTTTAGATGCTGTATTCGCCCAGAATCTGGTGGAGTACACCCTCGGATTCATCGAGGCGGGCGTGAGCGGAGCGACGGGACAATTGACGCGCGAGACGGGCGGAGGAGGCCGCGGCGTCGGCTTCTACAGAGAAAGGCAAGGGAAGGCTGTCGCGCCGGAGTTTGCGCAGCGTGATCTCGACCACATCGGCGAGCGTGTAACGATCGAGGATACCGGCGATCGCGTTACGCACATCAAGCATGAGCATACGCAGACCGCAGTGCGCCTCATCCGGACACGTACATTTTTCGTAAGCGGATTGGCTGACACAACCAATAGGAGCGAGCGGGCCGTCGATCAACCGAACCACTTGGCCAATGGTGATCTCGCGGGCCGGCTTAGCGAGGCGGTAGCCACCAAACTTGCCACGCACACTCGTCACCAGCCCGGCCTCCTTCAGCGCCTGCATGATTTGCTCCAGAAATTTGATCGGGATCTGCTCGTTATGGGCCAGTTCGGAGACTTGCACGAGGGCACGTTTTACCTCCACGGCGATGCCGAGGTTGATGAGCGAGCGGAGCGCGTATTCACCTTTTTTGGAGAGCTTCATATCACGACTATATTAAACTACATTAGTTAAGTAGGAATTAAATCAAGTCTCAAAACATAGGCTATCATTTGTGAGTTTGATTGGTTCTTCGCTACTTTCAGTGGGTTAAACGTCACTCAACGATCACTATTTGTGGGTTAAATCGCCCAACAGAGTCTTTTGATGCTTGAATAGTAAGGATTTACAAAACCCCGTCCTAGGCCAACTGCTCCCATTCATGCAAGCCATCCACTGGAAACAGCGAGGAACCAAAATAATCAATGTGCTTATCTGGCACAAGCCATGGCGGAGCAACCTCAAGGTGAACGTGGCTTTAACCTTAAAAGAAGCCCACCAACCTAAACCGCGGCCAGGGCAGCAACCAAAGCATCGGCCAGAGGCCTTTGGCGATGAGCTGCATCGGCGGCAAGTGTGCGCTCGATTTCAAGCATTTGACCAAGAAATTGAAAATTACCTAAGACACGCTCGATCATTCCGGTTAGATCCGGACTTTGATCTTTCCTTAAAAGATTTCTAAGATCCATGAGGTCGTAGTCGCTTCCACCCTCGATTCGAGAGCGAAAGCGCCCGAAGTCCAGACCAGGACCACCGCTGTTCCATAGTTTAAGCACCGCCAGCGACCGGATTAATTCCTTTGCGAGCGGCCGGCGCGCAATCTCCGAGAGATCGTAAAGGTCTCGGATTTTCGAACGCTGGCTAGCAGCTCGAATTTTTTCAGCAACCACTTCCTCAAATGCTAGGCTAGGGATTGCGGCAGGCAGGAAAGCGAGATTTTTGAAATAACTTTGCTCAATTTGCGGAACCGCGTGAACAGGTCGAATTGGACGCTCACGCGTACTAACCTGAATCTTGATTTTGATTCCAGTAGGATTACCCGGATGAGCTAGAACCGGATTCGCGGCGCAACCGTCATCGGTAAGGTACCAATCTTTATTCCTGTCGAAACGAAACGTGATTCCGTGGTACGGCTTTGCCAGTGCTTCCAGCAGGCCAATCATAAGATCGTCGATTTCAATGTCAGTGCGACAGGTGAAATCTAGATCAGTCGAGAGGCGACCTTTCGGACCAAAAACCATTTTGCGCAGAAAGGTTCCTCCCTTGAAAGCGAGATGTGCCATCAGCCCTTTTTCGTGAAAAAGCTGAAGCAGGCAGGTAAGCCCTACATCGATTTCGATGGCCGCGATATCTCGGGCACCAGACAAGGCGGCAGCTTGCCGTAATTGTTGCGCGGTCAACATCACGCGACTCCACTGCGTTTGATCCGAGGCACGTCCGTCAAAAGCTCAGATTCGCGTGCGTGAACCAGCAAACCCCAAGCGGCAACGTAGCCGATGTCGCCCACCTGACGTTTCTCACGGCCAAAGACCGCTCTAGTCGAGGGAACGATGGCGTTGCGCAACCGTGCACGGACGACAGCAGGGAAAGTCCAGCCGACAAGGTCAGCAAGAAACCCCAAGCGTTGGAGCAATGCGGTGGACTTCATGCTCAGAGCAATATCGGCCACATCCTTAATATCTGCGTCAACCGCAGCGCCGGAAACGATACGCGCCACCTCAACGACTCCTCCCGCCAAATCGGGACGGTCGAGACAATCCACGAGCGTTTTCTGCGGCGTGGAAAGCATCACCGGACGCCCATAAAGATCATATGATTTAAAGCCGAAAAACTTTCGTTCGACGACTTTTACGAAACGAATTTCATTACCCTCGATCGTGCGAGGCGACATCGATCGCCGCGTCGCCAACGAGATGATTGTCGGCTTTTGAGTGGTCAATCCGTGAAATGATGCGGCCGCCCACCAACCGATGTAGGAGGGTTCGACTACCGCCGATGCGATGGCGAGGGGATTATTCTCCCCGAGGTTTTCTGATCCATGCTCCGGTGGCAGGAACAAATAGCGGCCAGCGACTAAGCGTATAAGCCAACCTTTTTTAAGTAGGTTTCGTATCACCTTCCGAGCCGTTTGTTCTTTTCCTAAAAGTTCAATCACATCTTCGGCACATACCACGTTGCGCCCTTGTTCTCGAAAGGTGAGTACGGTTATGGCTTCTTTTGGCCCAAGTGTTCTTAGATTGGTTTTCACACTGTTTTAGCCTTATAAAGGCTAAAACTAATAATAAATCAATCAATTACTAGTAATTAATACCTGACCCGTAGAAACATCTTCCATGAAACACCGCTAACTCACGCGCGTAAGCTGGATACCACCCGCTCACCTTATGCGAGGAAATCCGCGTCGCAAAATCTTCAGAGCTTAACCCGCAGACCGTCAAATGCCGGTTCGATACCGGTGGGTAATTCAGCGGTGAGCAACGCGTGATCACTCAGGTGCGTGAGGTGCGTGAGCAACGTCCGCGGCGCGGCGATCTCCTGCGCCACTGCGACCGCCTCTGGAATGCTCAGATGCGAGGGGTGCGGCAATGGCCGCAGGCCATCAAGCACCACCAGATCCGCCCCGCGAGCGAGCGCAACCGCCTCGCTCGGAACACGCTTACAATCAGTGTAGTAGACCAGTTTCTTGCCGCTGCTACGCTCAGTAAAAACAAGACCGAGGGTATTAACCCCGCCGTGCGGCAGGAAGGTCGATTCAATGGTGCCTTGCGGCAACTCCAGCACGCTCGGCAATTCTTTGAGTTTAAAAGCTGGATACCCCTTCACCACGGGCCGCTCCATAATCGCATAAGGGTAAATCGCCAGCACGCGGCTGATCCCTTCATCGGTCGAATATACCGGCAAACCTTCCCCACCGAGCAGATCACAGAAGCGCCGCAAATCATCCATGCCCGAGATGTGATCGGTATGCCCATGCGTAAGGATAAACAAATCCAGTTGGCGGATATTTTCCCGCAAACACTGCAGTCGGAACTCCTGCGCCGCATCTACCTGAATATGTAATCCGTCCATCACCACATGAATCGAGGTGCGCGTGCGTCGATTGCGCGGATCACTCGAGCGACACACCGCACAATCACACGCGATCATGGGCACGCCCTGCGAGGTACCCGTGCCAAAGAAAATGAGCTCCATAATGTGCGCGCATAAAAACCCAAAACTCCCCGCGCCGCCAGCCCGCAAACGCTGATTTTCCCTCACCCCCAATAAGGAAATAAAAAAGGCGCCCCGCTTTAAAGCGGAGCGCCTTGGAGTGATTACCTAGCGTGATCGTAAGATCGGCGAGGGACTTAGTAGTCCATGCCGCCGCCGGGAGGATGGCCGTGGCCGCCGCCGGCCGCTTCCTTCTTCTCGGGGATTTCGGTGATCATGCACTCGGTCGTCAGCAAGAGACCAGCAATGGACGCGGCATTTTGCAGCGCGGTACGGGTGACCTTCGTGGGGTCAACGACGCCGGCTTTGACGAGGTCTTCGAACTTATCGGTAGCGACGTTGTAACCAACGTTGCCCTTCGAGCTGAGGACTTCTTTGACAACCACGCCGCCGTCGACGCCGGCATTCGTGCAGAGAGCGCGAATGGGGCGACGCACGATCTGGGCGCCGAACGCTTCGTCGCCTTCGAGCTTGAGAGCTTCGATGGCTTTGATGGTGCGGAGCAGAGCGACACCGCCGCCAGCGACGATGCCCTCTTCAACGGCCGCGCGGGTCGCATGAAGAGCGTCTTCAACGCGGGCCTTCTTTTCCTTCATCTCGGCTTCCGTGGCGGCGCCAACGTTGATGACGGCGATACCGCCGGCCAACTTGGCAAGACGCTCTTGGAGCTTCTCGCGGTCGTAGTCGGAGGTGGTCTCGTCGATCTGGCGGCGGATTTGCTTCACGCGGCCTTGGATGTCGGAGCTCTTGCCAGTGCCTTCGACGATGGTGGTGTTTTCCTTGTCGACGACCACGCGCTTAACCTTGCCGAGGTCGGCGAGGGTAAGGTTCTCGAGCTTGAGGCCGAGGTCTTCGGTGATGCATTTGCCACCGGTAAGGACCGCGATGTCTTCGAGCATGGCCTTGCGGCGATCACCGAAGCCAGGGGCTTTGACGGCGCACACGTTGAGGGTGCCACGGATCTTATTCACGACGAGAGCAGCGAGGGCTTCACCTTCGACTTCTTCGGCGATGATCAAAAGCGGCTTACCCGTCTTGGCGACGGTCTGCAAGAGCGGGAGCATCTCCTGAAGGTTAGAGATCTTCTTCTCGTGGATCAGCACGTAGGCGTCCTCGAGGGCGACTTCCTGGCTCTCGGCGTTGGTAACGAAGTACGGCGAGAGGTAACCCTTGTCGAATTGCATACCTTCGACGACGTCGAGGGTGGTTTCGATGGACTTGGCTTCTTCGACGGTGATGGTGCCGTCTTTGCCGACCTTGTCCATGGCGTCAGCGATGATGTCGCCGATCGTCTCGTCCCAGTTGGCGGAGACCGTCGCAACTTGGCGGATTTCTTCGCGGTCGGAGACCTTCTTGGAAACGCGCGCCAGCTCGGCGACAGCGGCCTCAACGGCCTTATCGATACCGCGCTTGAGGTAAACCGGATTGGCTCCGGCGGTGACGTTCTTGAGGCCTTCGCGGTAGATGCCTTCGGCGAGGACGGTGGCGGTAGTGGTACCATCACCGGCGCTGTCGGAGGTCTTGGAAGCGACTTCCTTCACCATCTGCGCGCCCATGTTCTCGTACGGGTCGGGCAATTCGACTTCTTTGGCGACGGTCACACCGTCTTTGGTGACGGTTGGGGAGCCGAATTTTTTGTCGATTACGACGTTACGGCCTTTAGGCCCGAGGGTGACCTTGACGGCGCGGGAGAGCAGCTCAACGCCGCGGAGGATTTTCTGACGAGCGGCCTCGTCGAATAGGATTTGTTTAGCAGGCATGTGTTTTTAGATTTTGGGTTTGAGATTAAATTATTCGGTTAAGCGAGATCAGGCGAGGATACCAAGGATGTCGTCTTCGCGCACGAGCGTGTACTTCACGTCGTCGATTTTGACTTCGGTGCCGCCGTATTTGCTGATGAGAACTTTATCGCCGACCTTCACTTCGAAGGTGGACAGCTTGCCGGCTTCATCTTTCTTGCCGCTACCGAGGGCAATGACTTCGGCTTCTTGGGGTTTTTCTTTGGCGCTGTCTGGGATGATGATCCCGCCGCGGACTTGTTCTTTTTCCTCGAGGTGCTTCACGAGAACGCGATCACCGATGGGTTTGATTTTTACTTTGGCCATATGGATTTTTGTTTTTGGGCTGAAGGTTGGGTTTTTATGTTTGTGGGTTTCAACAAAGCGCACCGCCCGGGTTTAACCGCCACGGCGCGCAAAGATTTGAAAATTATTTTTTGTTCTTATCTTCGTCGACGACCTCGAAGTCTGCATCGACGACGTCGGCTTTCTTTTCGGTTTTCTTGGTGGCGCCACCAGCGGGCTGGGCCGTATCGGCACCCGCATCGGGAGTCGCTCCGGCTCCGGCTCCGGCGGCCTGCGCCGCGGCTTGCGCTTCGGCGTAGAGTTCGGCGCCGACTTTGGAGAGTTTCTCCATGGCCGCTTTCATACGATCGCCATCGTTGCTTTCGAGATCTTTCTTAGCGTCGACGATGGCGTTCTCGATCGCGGTTTTCTTTTCAGCAGGGAGCTTATCACCGGCGTCTTTCAACGTCTTTTCGAGCTGGTAGATCGTGCTATCGAGTTGGTTCTTGGTCTCGACGGCTTCACGGCGCTTCTTGTCCTCTGCAGCGTTGAGCTCGGCTTCCTTGGTCATCTTCTCGACCTCTTCCTTAGAGAGACCGGAGGAGCCTTGGATGGTGATCTTCTGGTCTTTGCCGGTACCGAGATCTTTAGCGGAGACATGGAGGATGCCGTTGGCATCGATATCGAAGGTGACTTCGATTTGGGGCGTACCGCGGGGTGCGGGAGGGATTCCGTCGAGTTTGAAGGTACCGAGAGTCTTGTTGTCCTTAGCCATGGAGCGTTCGCCTTGGAGCACGACAATTTCAACGCCCGGTTGGTTGTCGCTATAGGTGGAGAACGTCTGGGTCTTCTTCGAGGGGATCGTGGTGTTGCGCGGGATCATGGGCGTCGAGACGTCGCCGGCGGTCATAATGCCCAAGGTCAACGGGGTGACATCGAGCAGGAGCACGTCGCGGACGTCGCCTTTGAGGACACCGCCTTGGATGGCCGCGCCGATGGCGACGACTTCATCCGGGTTCACGCCTTGGTGCGGAGGTTTGCCACCGAGGGTCTTGGCAATCTCAACGACCTTGGGCATGCGGGTCATGCCGCCGACGAGCACGAGCTCGTCAATCTTGTCGGAGGTGAGGCCGGCATCTTTGAGACAGTTTTTGAAGGGCTGCATGCAGCGCTCAAAAAGCTTTTCGCAGATCTGCTCCATTTTAGCCCGGCTCAATTGCACGTTAAGGTGCTTCGGGCCGGAGGCGTCGGCGGTGATGAACGGCAGGTTGATGTCGACGGATTGCGTCGAGGAGAGCGCGATCTTGGCTTTCTCGGCTTCTTCCTTAAGGCGCTGGAGCGCCATCGGGTCTTTGCGCAGATCGATGCCGTTTTCTTTTTTGAAGGTTTCAACAAGCCAGCCGATGAGGGCTTCGTCCCAGTTGTCGCCGCCAAGGTGGGTGTCGCCGTTAGTGGCTTTCACTTCGAAAACGCCATCGCCGATCTCGAGCACGGAGACGTCAAACGTACCGCCGCCCAAATCGAACACGGAGATTTTTTCGTCCTTCTTCTTATCCAAGCCGTAGGCCAGCGAGGCGGCGGTGGGCTCGTTGATGATGCGGAGCACTTCGAGACCCGCGATCTTGCCGGCGTCTTTAGTGGCCTGGCGTTGCGAGTCGTTGAAATACGCGGGGACCGTGATGACCGCCTGCGTGATTTTCTCGCCAAGATAGGCTTCCGCATCGGCCTTAAGCTTACCAAGCACAAACGCCGCGATCTGCTCAGGGGCAAACTGCTCGGTTTTTTCGGCGGAAAGCACTTCGATGTAAGCATCGCCATTCTTGCCGGCGACGACCTTGTAAGGCATGTTCTTGGACTCTTCGCTCACTTCGGTGAGCTTGCGGCCGATAAACCGTTTCGCTGAGAAAACGGTGTTGCGGGGATTGGTGATGGCCTGGCGCTTGGCGGCTTGGCCGACCAATCGCTCGCCGGTCTTAGTGAACGCAACTACGGACGGGGTCGTGCGCGCGCCTTCGGCGTTAGGAATTACGACGGGCTCGCCGCCCTCCATAACCGCCATGCAAGAGTTGGTGGTACCCAGATCGATGCCTAGAATTCTGCTCATATTGAATCATTTCTAAGCAACGGACGTGCCTTTGGCGCGAAACTAACCTTAGACCCTATAATTCAATATTTTAAATAAACCTGCGCTAAAATATGCCTTCGGTGAGCGGCCAAATTTAGGTCAAATTGTCCCACTTTTTTCCAAATCGTGCCGCGTCGGTGGCACAGTACAACGTATCGTCACAGTTGAATTCTAGCCTTTCCTACCTAAGGTTTTCACATGGAAGCGGAAATTATAGTGCCCGATGAAGTGCCGGTGATGACGTTGCCCAACGTCGCGTTTTTTCCGCAAGCCCTGCTTCCGTTGCATATTTTTGAGCCGCGCTACCGGCATATGCTCCGCGATGTCCTCGCTAGTAACCGCATTTTCGCCATCGCCGGCCTCGATTTGGGTCAACTCGGCCAATCCGAAAATCCCGAGCCCCAACACCGCATCGCCGGACTTGGCATCATCCGAGCCTGCCAGAAAAACGATAACGGCACCTCCAACCTGCTCCTTCAAGGACTCTGCCGCGCCGAGATCGATTCCATCATCAGCGACGAACCGTACCGCCGCATCCGCATCCGCGCCCTCACCAGCGAACCCGGCGCCCCTTTAGACGAAAACGAACGCCTTCGCGCCGAACTCGCCCGCTTGATTAAATTAAAACTTAAACTCGCTGAAACCCAAGCCAGCGACCTCACCCGCTTTCTCAAAACCGTCGCCGATCCCGAGGCCTTTGTGGACATCGCCGCCTTCAGCCTCTGCGAAAATCCAGCGCTAAAACAGAAGTTACTCGAAACCCTCGACGTCCACCGCCGTTTCCAACTCTTCAACCGCGAGCTGCGCCGCGATATCGAGCAGATCAAACTGCGCCGCAAACTGCAGGGCGGCCTCGCCGACGAACACATCGCCGATAACTAAAGGCGCCAAGGCCTAGCGCGAAATGGAGCCGACAATCGGACTCGAACCGATGACCTGCTCATTACGAATGAGCTGCTCTACCAACTGAGCTATGTCGGCGCTTTTGAAAATGCGCAGTACCCACGTCGCGAAGAGCGGAAGAAACTCGCCACCCCTGCAAGGGCAAGCCTCATTTTCCCGCCGTGCCGCCACTCGCCGCCCAACTTTTTGATTACACCCTGCCCGAACACCTCGTCGCGCAGACCCCCGCCGCTCGGCGCGACCAGTCCCGGCTCCTCGTCGTCGACCGCGCCACCCGCACCCTTTCGCATCATACCTTCGCCGACCTCCCCCGCTTCCTGCGCGCCGGCGACACGCTGTTTCGCAACAACGCCGCCGTCCTCCCCGCGCGCCTCCGCGCCCGTCGCCCCACGGGCGGCCAAGTTGAGTGCTTCCTACTGCGCCCCTCCGAAACCCACCCCGGTCAAACCTGGCGCTGCCTCATTAAACCCGGGAAAAAACTTCCTGTCGGCGCCACGTTTGCTGAGCCCACCGGAGCCTTCCATGCCGAGATCCTCGACCGCGAGCCCGATGGCTCCGCCTACGTACGCTTCCACACCCTCGGCGACGAACCCGTCACCCGCCTCGCCAACCGCGTCGGCGAAATTCCACTACCTCCCTACATTTTACGTCCGGAAGCTCCCGCCAACAATCAAACCCACGCTGCCGCGCCCAACCCCGACCGCACCCGCTACCAAACCGTTTACGCCAACCCCGACCGCCAAGTCGCCGTCGCCGCTCCCACTGCCGGCCTGCATTTTACGCCCGAACTTCTCACCACGCTCTCCGACCAAGGCATCCACTACGCCGATCTCACCCTGCACGTCGGCCTCGGCACGTTTAAGCCCATCACCACCGCCACCATCGAAGAGCACGCGATTCACCGCGAACTTTACGAAATTCCCGCCGCCGCCCAACGCGCCTTGTTTCCGCCGCTGCCCGGTCGTCGTATCGCCGTGGGCACGACCTCGGTCCGTACCGTCGAAGACTTTCTCGCCCACCACAAGGCCCCGCTC
>Ga0209296_1002864_pt1 | contig 12026 bp, 5 predicted proteins | sample S_130206_EF_Meta_FD_187319 | JGI IMG/M metagenome (GOLD analysis project Ga0209296, IMG submission 187319) | Freshwater microbial communities from Lake Simoncouche, Canada to study carbon cycling - S_130206_EF_MetaG (SPAdes) (version 2) | ecosystem: Environmental > Aquatic > Freshwater > Lake ...
ACGCAGGGCCAAGAGAAGCCGACGGTCTGCGAGCATTGCTCGACGCCGTTCTTTCGGAAGGTCGCCCGTGTGGCGGGCAAGGCGGCCACATTGGAGGGATTCCCTATCGGAGACCCCGATGATCCTCCGCCGCCGGTTCCGATTCAGGTCGAGCTGATTCTGCGGGCTTTCCAGCGTATCTCGAACCATACGTGCGACTTGATTGGATTCAACCACAAGTACTCGCGGCCCGAGTGGATGATCTGCACGGTCTTGGCCGTCCCTCCGCTGACGGTGCGTCCTTCGGTTGTGATGGACGACAACCAGCGAATGGAGGATGACTTGACGCACAAGCTGATTGACGTTCTTCGGAACAATCAGCGTCTGCGTGACAAGCTCGACAAGGGCGAGTCGGCCGAGATGATTGACAAGTACACCGCCATGGTGCAGTATGACGTTGCCACCTACGTGGACAATGACATCAAAGGACTGGCTCCCGCTGCTCAGCGGTCTGGACGTCCCCTGAGGACGCTCAAATCTCGCTTCGGTGCCAAGACTGGCCGTGTCCGCGGAAACCTGATGGGAAAGCGTGTCGACTTCTCGGCCCGTTCGGTCATCACACCCGATGCGAACATTGACCTGGACGAGCTTGGTGTGCCGGCCGAGATTGCCGTGAACCTGACCTTCCCTGAGATTGTGAACTCGTACAATCGCGACCGTCTGACCACGTACATCCGCAACGGCCCCGACACGCATCCGGGTGCCAAGTCTGTGTTCCTCAAGCAGGATGCCCGCATGGTGAACCTTCGCTTCGTCAGTCCGGATACGATTGATATTCGTGAGGGCGATGTGGTCCACCGCCATCTGATTGACGGCGACATTGTGCTGTTCAACCGTCAGCCTTCTCTCCACAAGGCATCGATGATGGCCCATCGTGTTCGCGTGCTTCCCTACTCGACATTCCGCCTGAACGTCTCGGCCACTCGTCCATACAATGCCGACTTTGACGGAGACGAGATGAACATGCACGTGCCTCAGTCCATTGCCTCCGCAACCGAACTTCGGTATCTCGCATCTCTGCTCCGTAACATCATCAGCCCCCGCACCAACAGCCCCATCATCCAGCTGTTCCAGGACACCATGACGGGCATCTTCCGCATTACGCAGTCAGGTGTTGAGGTGCCGGAGGTGGTGGCCATGAACATGCTCGCACGCCTCAAGCGTCCGTTCACACGGAAGGGCAGGAACTGGACGGGTGCCGAGCTGATTTCCACCGCCTTTCCGATGGTGTCAATGAAGACGTCCGTGACCATTGAGAACGGCCAGCTCACGTCGGGCGTGATGTACAAGTCCGAGTGCAGCAAGCTGATTCACATGGTGTACAATGACTTCAGCCCCGACCGCTGCGGACAGCTTATCAATGACATTCAGTCGGTGGTCACGCAGTTCAATCTGTTCACTGGCTTCTCGGTCGGCACTGCGGATCTGATTGCGAATCTGGCGACCCAGCAGTTCGTGAATGACAAGCTGTTGGAAGGACGCACGGCGGTGTCCAAGATCCTGTCGGATGTGCATGGCGGTATCTTTGCGAACATGTCTGGCTCCTCGGACGGTGAAGAGTTGGAGGACCGCATCTCTTCGGCCTTGAAGGACGTTGCCGCCAAGATCAACAGCGAGGTCATCAAGAGTCTGCCGAAGGACAATGCCATCGTCCAGATGGTTGATTCCGGATCAAAGGGAGGCCCGCAGAACATTACGCAGATGGTGGCTCTGCTTGGACAGCAGCTGATTGAGGGTAAGCGTGTCCAGCCCACTCTCCAAGACCGCACACTTCCCCACTTTGCTCGCTATGACGACGGCGTGGAGTCGCGTGGATTTGTTCAGAGTTCGTTCATGAACGGTCTGTTGCCGGCGGAGTTCTTCTTCCACGCCCAGGCTGGACGTGAGGGTCTGATTGATACCGCCGTCAAGACCTCAGACACGGGCTATATTCAGCGTCGTCTGATGAAGACGATGGAGGACCAGCACGTGGAGTATGACGGCACAGTGCGTAACGTCACGGGGTCGATTGTGCAGTTCGCCTACGGTGAGGACGGAATTGACTCGATTGCCGTGGAGTCGCAGGTCTGCGAGCTGGGAAGCATGACGATGGAAGATGTATACCGCAACTACGCCATGAGTCCTGCGGATGTGAACACCTTCATGAAGACAGAGGTGACGCAGGCCCCGGACATGGTCGACGAAATCCTGGCTGACCGCGACATGTTGGTGCGGAGTGTGTTCCGCTTCCGCAAGAACGACCAGGTTCTGGCTCCGGTGAATCTGAAGCGTCTGGTGGCGTCGTATGCGAACGGATATGCGACCAAGACAGACCTGACGCCAGAGCATGTGGTGGCGGGCATCGGTGCGTTCGTGACCGAGTTCCCGACCAACAAGCTGTTCCACGCACTGCTTCGCTATTACCTGGCTCCCAAGAAGTCGATTCTGGTTCACCGTCTTACGGAGATGCTGTTTGACGAGCTGATGGCAGACATTCGCTTCCGGTATTTGAAGGCGATGGTTCATGCGGGTGAGATGGTGGGTGCACTGTCGGCCCAGTCAATCGGTGAGCCGACGACGCAGCTTACCCTGAACTCCATCGCACACAACGAGCGTGTCTGGGTGAAGAAAGGCACGGCTGTCCGATCTGTCAAGATTGGCGACTTTGTCCAGGAGTGGATTGCAAAGTCGGAGAAACAGGAGTCTCATCCGAACAACACAACGCTGGCGTACATGCCCGATGGCTGGGAGACGATGTCCGTCGACGAGAAGGGTGTTATCGAGTGGAGGACGCTGGAGGCCGTTACACAACATCCTCCCGTGAACGAGGATGGGAGCAACACTCTCGTCAAGATTCACACAAAGGGTGGCCGAACTGTGCTTGCCACAAAGGCAAAGTCGTTTCTCACCCGGGGCCCGAATGGCGAGCTGGTTCCCACGCGGGGAGATGAACTGACCATCGGAACACAGGTTCCACTCATGGCCGACATGCCTGTGAATGAGACGTGTCCAACCGTGACGGTCGCGGATTGGATCGAGTCCGGGTATAGGGACAGGCTCCCGGCAGAAATCACGCTAGATGAATCATTCGGACGGTTCGTGGGTGCCTACATCGCAGAGGGGATGGCGAACGAGCACGTGGTCAGTATCAGCAACAATGACGAGACGTTCCGCACGCTGTCTCTCGCGTGGGCCGACCAGATGGGTCTCGCTTACAAGACGACTGTTCAGGAGAACAAAATCAAGACAGGATGGACGTCGACAGACACCGTGATTCACTGCACTCAGCTTGCTCGGTTCATGATTGCGACATGTGGCCGCGGGTCTGCGAACAAACAGATCCCGTCGTTCGCGTATACGGCACCTGAGCCGTTTGTTATCGGACTCCTCTCCGCCTATCTGTCAGGAGACGGCACCGTTGCCGTAGGAAACCGTCGGTGCATCAACTTCACGAGTATCAGCGAGCAGCTCATCGACGGTGTCAATGCACTTCTCGCACGCATCGGTGTTCACACTCGCAAGTCCCGTGAAATGACGCACAAGTCCACCCCTTTCAAAGCACATACGTTCTGGTTCTCGCGTATCCCCGTCAACGAGTGTATCAAGCTTCGGTCGAAGATGTCCTTCATTGTTCCTGACAAGCAGTCTCGGTTCGAGGCGATGGATCCGACTGAGATTAAGTGTATTCGCTCAGACTTCACCCGCGTGTCGAATATCATCTGGGACACAATCGTGTCCATCGACGAGCAGCCGTGTCCGACACCGTATGTATACGACCTCACGGTGGAGGGAACCCGAAACTTCGTCCACGCAAACGGGTTGTGCCTTCGAGATACCTTCCATTCTGCAGGCACGGCCAAGGCCAATGCAACGTCTGGTGTGCCGCGTATCGAGGAGCTGCTGTCCGCATCTCCCAACCCGAAGCGGCCGGGCAACACGGCGTACTTTGCCGGCGATGTGTCTGGCAATGACGCGATTGCCATGATGAAGCGTGTTCAGCGGACGACTCTGCGTCACGTCACCAAGTCGGTCCGCGTGTACTACGACCCATATCCAATCACCGCCGGCACAGTTGTGGAGGAGGACCGCGATACCTTGGAGCTGTATCGTCAGTTCAGCCTGGAGCATGAGACGGACTGCGGGTCGCCGTGGATTATGCGGATTGAGCTGAATGACGTCGAGATGTATGCTCGCAATGTTCGTGACCTGACGGAAATTGAGGCCAAGCTGTCCAACAATAAGCAGCTGAAGATTATCAAGTGCCTGACCTCGGACACGTCCGCGAAGAAGCTGATTCTGCGTCTCGTGTTTGATGCATCAGTCGTGAAGACGCCCACCAACATCCGGTTTCTCGAGGACAAGATTCTGGACACGGTCTTGACCGGCGTCGATGGCGTGGGTCGCGTCCACCTCCGCAAGATCAAGAGTGAGCAGGCCTATGACGACGTGGTTGGTGGCTATGTCACCAAGGACCAGTATGTGCTGGACACTGAGGGCGTGAACCTTCACGACCTGCTGGTGTTTCCGGGTCTGGACGGAACTCGCACCTTCTCGAACGACATTCACGAGGTCAATGATGTCTTCGGCATTGAGGCGGGTCGCACCTGCCTGCTTGACGAGTTCAATGAGGTCTTCAGCACAGAGAAGGTGAATTACCACCACCTGAGCGTGCTGGTCGACACCATGACGTATTCAGGCCGCATTGTGCCGGTGAACCGCTTCGGAATGAAGAAGAACGAGACGGGTGTGTTGGCCAAGAGTTCCTTCGAGGAGACGTCCAAGACCATGTTCGATGCGGCAGTGGTGGCGGAGTATGATACCATGCGAGGTGTCTCTGCGAACATCATGTTCGGACAGAAGCCTCCATGCGGAACGGGATTCGTGGACATTCTGGTGGACGAGACGCGTCTGCCCGAGGGTGCAGATGAGATTGTCGAGTCGGATACGCTGGAACAGGCGAACAAGGCAGTGGCCGCCGTGCCCGATTCCGAGTGTCGCATCGAGGACATTACGATGGCGTGGTAGTGCCGGAGTCAGTAAGTAACCTGACAAAACTGAGAGCCAGAAACACAAAGAGCATGTACAGCACCACATACATGACAAAACACAGACGCTCAAACGGTTTCACTCGCTGCACCTCAAGGTCGTCGAGTGAGCTCATTACTTTTTAGGTGTGTCGGATGTGAAAGCCGCGATGAAAGTTGTGTGGGGAAAGGGTAATGAGTGGAACAAATGCCGCAGCTGCCCACGGAGGTCCGGCTGGGGTGGCGATGGATGTCCCAGCTGCTGCCGCAGCGCCCGTAGACTTGTCGGCAATCCAGAATCGACCCCCGATCGAAACCAATTGGAGGGATTTTGAGCCAGAGGAAGATGAGGTCATCTTAGCCAATATTGCGGCGAACGCGCAGATTGTAACAGGTATATCCGTAAATAAGAACATTCTTCTACCGATAATACTGCGAGACCGGGGTCTCGACAAAAGCGAAGCTGCGGGAATTGCATCAAAGAAATCCGGAGAAGAACAGTACGCGCAGGCCGAGCTGATGCTTGAAGACATCAATACATTGGTTAACTCATGCATGGGAAAGAAGGTGGTCGAATGTCTACGGGGCGCCGGTACCCTCCGCGATGCATTCGAGAAGGCGAACCCTCAACAGCAATGCAACAATACTATAGGTTCAGTTGAATGGGGAGTCACGCCCTGTTGGATATGCGGATCTGTTATACCTAACATGAGTGTCGAAGAGGAGCGAGTGCATACAATACGCGGAAAGCCGGACAACGATAAGAGGAAGCATCCTCTCTCACCTGAATGTGAACACGTTTTCCCGGTTGCACAGGCACTATGTTTCACTGGGTTATACGAACACGAGCTGTTTACCGATATGCAGAAGACAGCCCCCACTAAGAAGGGAGCGTATATTGAGGGATTGAAGAAAGAATACAGATGGGCGCATCGCATATGTAACCAGGTGAAGAATGATACTCATTTCATTAAGATTGAAGGAGGGCACCCCGGCGAAGCGGGTAAATTCACATACAATAACGACACTGCCAGGATACTTCTTCAATCAATATTGGAAAGCGGGGAGTATCAGTGGCCTCCACTTCCAAATACAAAGAAACAGGAGGTCGATAAATTCGCGAGAGTGGGTCGTACTAAAGGTGGAGTAATCATTACCAATCACCTCGGTGGCCGACGGACACCTGAGTGGATAAGGGGTCGCATTGTAGATATAGGCAAACAGGTGATCCCCATTCTGGAGGTAGTCGCCTCCAAACCCCCGCACCAACATGCGCAGGAAACCGTGAGAGACTTCCAGGCGTATGCTATCCTTAAAGGATGTGAACCCACAAGCGTCGGCGATGTGGTTCCGGTTACAATCTACTCCGAACAATATTCACCCGATAGGAAAAACTATCCAGACATATTCACAAGATCTTACCTCGATGACCTAACGACAACCGGTCTAGATCGAATACATTCCCTCTGCGTACAGGCGTTATTGAAGAAAGTTACCGTCAATCGCGCGTTGCTACCTTCTAAACAGACCCTGCTTGAACTTCTTGGTGCCGTAACAGATAATCTAAATGAAAACGCGACCATGGCGTATACCGTGGATAAACAACGCGTTGCGACCTTTCTACTAAGTAATGGAATACCTACTTGGCAGGCCTATCAAAAGGTATACTACTTAATGTATTGTATGTCACTAGTCGATACTATAGCTGGAGGACTCGACGACGTGGTTGCCAAACCCGGTGACGAGACCATTGTATATGAGACCATCAGAGAAGCACTTAAAAAAGAGAAGGCTTCACTTAGTGGGTTTATCAATGAGGCGATTGGTCGACCCATAAATCCGATGGTTATTGTCAAGACATCTCCGGATCAAAAGTATTCGGAAACCTTCAAGAGATGGGGTATCGGCAATCCCTCTCGTGGCGGAACACGTAGTGGTCGCCGCAAGGATCGCCGTAAGACCCATCGCCGTCGCAAGCTTCCCAAACTCCTCTAATCATAACACAATGGCTAACCTGACTCACCCGGAGTTGGCGGAGATTCGAAATGAGAATCTGCCAATGGCGTCGTTGCAGGCTCTGCAGGAGCTGCGGACGAAGCTCTGCAATACCTCGGGAGCGGAGTACACTCTTCAAAGTCACCAGAAGTTCCTGCGACGTGTTCTGTCTCCCGACAACCCGACACGCAATCTTCTGATGGTTCACGGCACAGGTGTGGGCAAGACCTGCACGGCAATTCAAATTGCGGAGGAATACATTCTACGCCCCGAGTTTCAGGAGAAGAAAGTGCTGGTGGTCGCTGGACCGGCCGTCCAGTCCAACTTCAAGACGGAGATCTTCGACATTAACCGCGTATCCCTGGACAAGACACAGTCCATTCTGTCCTCCAAGCAGTGCACGGGCCGCCGGTATCTCGATATGCTTACTCGCATTGAAGCCGACCCCAAACAGTGGAATGTGCCGGACACTCGCATTCGGCTAGGGACATTGGCTGACCGTATCATTAGCGAGTTCTATGAGTTCATTGGATACAGCACGTTCGGAGCCATGATCAACAAGAAGCTGCTTGAACTGAAACCGGCCGACGCGGAGAAGTGGATCCACGAGACCTTTGACAATCGCTTGGTCATTATCGATGAGGCCCACAATCTGCGTGAAGGCAGCTCGGAGATGAAGACAGTGTCCACTGGATTAGAAAGCCTGGTCAAGCTGGCGAAGGGAATGGTCCTTGTGCTGCTCACGGCTACGCCAATGTATGACAATCACGAGGAAATCGTCTTTTACATGAACCTCTTTCTGTGGAACGACGGCAAGCAGTCTGCGGGAAAGAAGCTGATTGCCTCTGACTATTTCGGAGCCGACGGCACCATCAAGCCGGTGAAGGAGCAGGAGTTCCGTGATTGGGCACAGACCTACGTATCCTATGTCAAGGGTGAGAACCCCTTCACATTCCCGTTCCGTTTGCCTGCACCCGAGACGGATGGTCTGCCGGAGCCGCTCGTTGGCTTCACCGGATTGGATCTGGGTCCGGCCACCAGGATGAAGTACTTGAACGTCTTCGCATCCACAGTAACCGGTGAACAGAAGAAGGTCATCGACGGAACCCACGGAAAGGAAGGAGACGACGAAGAATCGCGAAAGGCATTGATGATTCCGACTCTCAGTGTGCTGCCCGGAAACAAGGAGTTCGGCGATGTGTTCCGTCAAACCGGCACACAGTGGGAGTACACGGGTCAGCCGTGCCTGACACCGGAAACTCTCTCCGGAGTCTCGGCAAAGTTTGCCAGCGTGATCAAGACGTTTGAATCCTCGAAGGGCGTGGTGCTGGTGTACTCGAATTACGTGACTCGCGGGTCTCGTCTTTTTGCCATGGCGTTGGAGGAGCACGGATATACTCCGGCGAGCGGGCCCACGCTTTTAGCCAATCCCGCATTCAAGGGCAAGTCAAAGGGCGAGTACATGTTGCTGAGCAGCGAAGTGTCGACACCCCAGACCAATGCACTGCTTCAGCTCGCACGGTCAGACAAGAACGTCAATGGTGCCCGGGTTCGTGTGATTGTGACAACACCTCGCATCTCAGAAGGCGTAAACTTTCGCTATGTTCGTCAGGTTCACGTGCTGGACCCGTGGTGGAACATGAGTCGTATCGAGCAGGTGATTGGACGTGCACTGCGAACGTGCAGCCACCAGGCTCTCCCATTCGAAGAGCAGAATTGTTCTGTGTATCTCCACGTCTTGCGGTCGGAATCGGAGCAGGAGTCGTTTGACGAGTACACGTACCGCACAAAGGTGGAGGAAAAGGGTATTCGCATCGCCCGTGTTCGCCGACTGCTTGAAGAATCTGCGATGGACTGCCCAATTCAGGTGAGCCTCAATACACTTCCAGCCGATTGGAAGAATCTGGAAGTTCCTCAGCGTCGGTCCGAAGGTGCCCAGGAGTCAAAGCTGCTTCTCAAGGACATGCTGGCACCTATCTTCACCGAGTCCGAGCCCGCACAATGCCGAGTCAAGCCATCCGAACCCGAAGAAGGATATGTCCGCCCGCTGTCCACGTACTTCGATGTTCGCGATGAAGTGTTCGGGAAGCTTGGCAAGCTGTTTATTGACAAGCCAATTTGGGACCGTGAGGAACTGTTCGCAGCTCTCAAAATGTATCAACGCGATGTGGTGGTGTTCCTTCTACAGAATGCCATTCGCACGGGATTCAAGTTTAAGGATGCATTCGACCGCACGAGCCTTTTGCAGTCACGCGGAAACACCTATACTCTCGGCCCGGTTGGCGTGGAGAATGGCACGATTGTCGAACGGACAACCAAACCTCCCACCCGCGGCAGCGTGGCCCTCGAAGTGGTTGAGCCTGAAAAGAAGGAGACCGCCGACGTGCCAAACCTCACCACCATGGTGGATGGGTTGACCTTGGCAGAGGCGTCTCTCCAGCCGGTTGCTGTTCCACCCGAGGTGAAGGGCAAGGACCGCACCAAGGCCCTGGCAACGGCGGCCCGCACCAACGAACAGCTTCAACTTGTCCAAGCCTTTACCGAGAAGGTCAAGGCCGACTTTGCGTCGGTTCTGCCTGGATATATGTTTGATCGCCTGTCGCGTGAACAGAAGATTGCATACTTGCGGTCTCCCGAATCCAAAACGTTGCAGTTCGCTGACCGGCTGCGGGTTCCGGGCACTGAGATTCTGGTTCTCGGAAATGATGACTACGACCCGCCCGACCCCATCGGCGATGATCGCACAGCGGTGCAAGACTGGGTGAAGGCTCTGAATGAGAGGTATGTAGCTGATAACGACAAGATGGTTGGCACCATGAAGGACGGGAAGTTTTCCATTGGTCGGTTCGAAGTAAAGGATGGTGTGTTTACTCGTATTCACGGTGCGAAACGCGATGTGCCGATCGTGTGCGGAACGGGTGCGGTGGGGTCGGCAGAGGTTACCAAGCTGGCCGAGTACACGGACATTCGCAAGATTGGTATTCCGGATATGCCCAAGAAGATGACCTGGACTCGATGCGACATTATGGAGTTGTTGGCTCGGGAACAGAACAACATTGTGTGGTATACGCCCGAAGAGATGGACGTGTTAACAAAACGTAAAACGAAAACTGGTGTGTAAAAACAACGGCTCTCATGGATCCCGTCTTTGAGCGACGCGAATTGTCTCGGTCGGTTCACATTCACGCTCCGAACCTTCAACGGTCAATTCACGTGAGTCTCATTGCCCAGCTCAGGGCAAAGTATGAGGGCATCTGCACTCCGGAGGGGTTTATCCAGCGTCGAAGCATCACAATCGTTGAGCATTCGCTGGGCCGTATTAACCTCATTAAGGGCGGTGTTGATTACTTTGTTCGCTTTCAGGCCGATGTGTGCATGCCTCACCCCGGTCAGACGTTCAGGGCCAGCGTGACACTTCGCAGCAAGATTGGTCTTCATGCGGAATTGACGCCAATGAAGGTGCTGCTGCCTCGCGACCTCCACATTGGCAATGCCGAGTTTGAGGACATCAAGGAGGCACAGGAGGTTGAGTTCAAGGTGGTCGGGTCACGGTTTCAGCAGGGCGACGACTCAATCGTGGTCTTGGGAACGCTGGTGTCTGTCGTCAACCCCGCGGCGGAGAAGGCAATGGCTGCGGTGACGGAGGAGGTTGAGCCAATGATTGCCGCATCGGCTCCCGGCGATCAGTCGGAGAGGCGTGTGGTGAGTGTGGCACCCGAGGTGGCCAAGGCCGCGGAGCCGCCTTCGCGTCGTAAGCTCCAGAAGAAAGCTCCGGCTGCCTCAACAAATGAGCCGCCTCCGGAAGGAAAAGCTCCGTGAACACCTGGACGCTCTCGACGTCCACGAACACGCACAGATTTTCGAAGTGATTAAGCGATACACGTCAGAGTACACTCGAACCAATTCGGGTGTGCTGGTGTCGTCGGAGTGTCTACCCGTTGCGTGCATCACGGAAATGGAGACGCTTGTCGCTTTTTACACGGATCAACGCAAGCGAATGGACGCGGATGAACGGGCACGGAAAAGTTTACAGAAGGAGTAAATGGAAGTCGCCTTGGACACACCGGCAATTCCAGTGACCAAAGAGCAAATCGAAACCTTTTTGGCTCCGCGTGAACCCCGAGAGGACATTCCAATCGACAAGACGCTGACACTCGAACAGATTACGAACCATGAGCCGCTTCCCGAACCCGTGTTTGAGGAGAACGAGTTTGTTCCGTGGGCCTACGACGCCGGGGCATCGCTTGACAAATTGGAGACCCACGCAGTCGAGTTCGCTGAGCTGGTTCAGGAGATGTTTGCAGCTGGCGAGGATGTGCGTCTGACGAAGGAAGGTATCGAGCAGAAGATTGCCGAGTATAAAACGGATAAAGATAGTCCGATCAGTTAACAATGGCAATGGAGTCTCTTCTCTCGTCTCGTGCACGGGGGGACCTTGAACACCTTGCAACCCACGTCAAGAACGCCAATGCTGAACTCGAATGCAAGGTTCTTTCCGGCCAAATTCAGACCAAGGACGTCGCCGACCGCATCATGAAAACCATCGAAGCTCTCGCATCCGGACCCGCAGTCGAAGCGGTTCACGCCACCTTCTCGTATCCGGACAGCCTTCGCGTTGTCGTGAAGGGGGCCGAGAATATCCACAAGGTCTGCACAACAAACAGCTTCAAGGGTACACAACTCAAAGTGGAGCGTAAGTCCCGCTACTTCGGAAACGATGGGCAGGACATGATTGATATCCCCGAGGCCGGACTGCGGTTCACGCTTCGCAAGGAGGAGGAGGTGCGGCGGGACTTCTCCGGCACGCCGATGGACGCCAAGTCCCACATTCGCGTCATCAACCGCAAGAGCTGGAAGACGCAGGATGGACTTCTGCAGATTGACTTCTCGATGGTAAAGTCCAAGACTCGCTCCTCTCGCTCCTTCTCGGATGTCCTTCGCCAGAACCCGTCCTATGAGCTGGAGGTGGAGGTGATTGGTCGTCAGGCA
>Ga0209296_1002866_pt1 | contig 12018 bp, 1 predicted proteins | sample S_130206_EF_Meta_FD_187319 | JGI IMG/M metagenome (GOLD analysis project Ga0209296, IMG submission 187319) | Freshwater microbial communities from Lake Simoncouche, Canada to study carbon cycling - S_130206_EF_MetaG (SPAdes) (version 2) | ecosystem: Environmental > Aquatic > Freshwater > Lake ...
TGCAGCGATTGTTAATGCGGTGGCGTTTGTTCGCAAATCGGCTACACAACTCAAAGCTCGAGGCATGGCAATGGCATCGGGAGAAGGAGTTCGACGTGATGGAGGAGTGTGTACTATTTTGGAGGTCTTGGGCGCAGGCACGGCAGCAGTCCAGGTGCCGTGCGCGCGAGACAGATGTGGTTTTCAATTGTGGGGATTGCACGTCAGATATGATGACTAGAAAGTTGCCGCAGGTACATTTCGAGCAAGCACGGTTGCAAGTCCTCCAGATGCCCGAATTTCACCCGCTCTCATCGGTAATGCGTCTCGAACCGTACCGATACTTCGACTTTGATGCCGAGTTGCAGCAGTATACACCCGCATTCATGGGAGTGCAGTGTGAAGCGACAGCATATTTGAGCACCATCAACGCGCAGGTGGCACAGGGCACGCGCTTACATTTAGTGGATAGTGGATCGTCGGTGTTTACATCGCCGCACAAGGATACAATCATCTTGCCGATCAAAACCACCTTGAGGCTCACGGGGGTCGGGGGAGCAAATTCAGAATTGATGTCGCCGTTAATCTACACAGTGCTTGATGCCAACGGGGAGTACGTAGTGTTGCATTATCAGGCGGTTTACTATCTACCTTCAGTACCTGTCGCGTTATTTGCAACCGGACCGTTCGAGCAGCAAGGATGGACTTTTCATTTGAACGCACAGGCGCCATGCATGACGAAAGGTGATGGCACTTGCGTGCCGCTTTTCAAGGATCGGGCCACAGGTTTTCACTGGTTGGTGGAGCGGACACACGCGAGTCCGACTATTCTGGGGCGCAGGGAATTAGTCAAACAGCTGGCAAAGCGACCGAATATGGGCGGGGTAGCACTGGAGTACACACCAGTTTTGGATTCTTCAGAGCAGCGAACATTAATGGCCGAGGCAGAGCCCAAGCCCAGTAAAATGCTCACTCAGTACGAGTATGACACCTATCTGGATCGGATACAACTGGGGGGAGGAAAGGCTTTGGTAAACACGCGTGACAAAGCCAGCAAGCAGGCTGAATCCGACAAGATTGGACATGATGCTCTACAAAATTTCTGGAAAATGGCGGTTGCGGATTTTGACAAACGTAAGGCCAAAAAGAGTGAAAGTGTCGCAGAAGAGCCGAAGGAACGTTTTTTACAGCGCGACTACGATCACAAGAGTCACGGTGATGAAATCAAGAAGGAGGTAGAGTCGGGAAACACGGAGCCGGTGGAACCGGGTGTAAAAGTGGAAACCGATGATGCCCTCTTCAGGAGGGAAAGGAAAGAGAAGCAGTCGACACCACAATCAAGACCAATACGGTTGAAAATACCAAGGTCGAGATTCTACGACAATTCTCAGCCAAAGGACATTCAAAAACAACAGCGGTTTCTTCACGAGACTTTGGGACACTTGTCTATGGGTACCATCAAAAAGGGGCTCATGGAAGTCAGGGGGTATGAGAGTGTGGCAAATGTGATTGATGTGATGGCAGATGACCAGCATTGCAATAGCTGCGCGCTCGGCAAGGCAAAGATGCCGGCGACTCCTACGGGGAAGACGGTACGACCGAGCAGGAAAGTGGTGAATACCAAGATGTTCGTGGATCTGTCAGGGTACATTGAGGAGGCGTCGATATACCACGGCTTTCACTATTACATTTCAGCTGTCACAACTGAAGGTTACTCTTATTTCCGGGGCTTGCGTCTGAAATCGCAGGCGTTGATGGGACTGGCAAAGATTTTCAATGAATCGGGTACCCCACATACGGTGCAGATCGACGGCGAAGGTGCTCTGGCAAATGAGGTGGCGGCGGATTGGTTTGCTTCAAGACAGGTACACGTGGTCAAGACAGAGGCCGGTCAGCATTTTCGAAATGGACATGTGGAGTGTCGGCACAGGATTTGGAAGGGTATGGCTCGGGCGATGATTGACCGAGCTGGGTTCAGTATTGACTGGTGGTTCCTGGTGCTCAAGCACGCCGTTCTAATCACTAACCTTATTTTATTGGAATCGGTTGAACCTGAATCCAATAAAGCCAAGGGGGTTGAGAGAAGACGGTCGGTATGGGAAGCTCACTTTGGGGAGCAAGCGTGTCTCGAGTCTTACTTGCTGGGTCCGTTTGGGTGTCTGGCATTTATGATCTTGACGGCTGAACAGCGTAAGGCGAGAGGGCTAAGTGGGCATTTTGGGGATCGATCGCTACAGGGACTGTACCTCGGCTGTCAGGTAGATGGAGCAAGTGGAGTTTTCAAACACCTCTTCACCGACGGCCGCAACATTTTCGCAACCCCGCACGCGATAAAAGTAGTGCCAGATGTGTATCCGTTGAGGGTGCAAAATCCGAGAAAAGGGCCGATCCCGAGTATCGACGATGTCGATATGCAGCTGCTGGACGACGAAGGAGGGGTAACTTTGGCGGCGTTTACAGCATGGGTGATGGAGGCAAGAGCTGATAAAGAGCGAGAGATCCAGCTGTACTTGGAGTACCGGCGAGATTGTGAAAAGAGTGAGATTGCTCAGGCAATGGGTCAGGACGTGGCGATCAGCTTGCCCGCGGCAAAGGTCAAGGTTAGACGACAGACAAAACTTGTAGGTGATGACCGTCGAACCGGTAACAATCGTAAGAAGCCATATCGGATGGTGGCCATGGATGGTGACGGAGAAGCGAATCATCGGCGTTTGGAGGAAAAGTCCAGTGCGGAGACTGAGCCAATGGTTCATCCCGGGCAGGTGGATTTGCTTGAGGAGTTACCAGAGGAAATGACATTTTCGCGGCCATATGAGGGAGCTCGGTATGAATTGGCTGAGTGTACGGATTTCAGTCAAGAGCAAAGGGTTCCTTCAGGAGTCAAGGATCCTTTTGGAAGGTTTGCGGGTCGCAAAGTAAGGCGTTGGTTCGACTCTACCAACCCCAAGGAGCGGCATAAGATGACGGCGTCTGAGGGTGTGGTAGTAAAGTACAACAAGCAGCGAGCGACTTTTCGAATCAGGTATCAGGGATTCGATCGCAAGATGGATGTGGAGGATGTGGATATGGCTACCTTGGAGGACATTCTGATCATGGGACCCAAGTACGGCGACCAGCGGGCTGAGTGGGGCAAAACTCGGGATGAATGCAGAAGGGCGGCAGTGTATGCGGCAATTGCGCAGGAATCTTGGGAGGAGATTGTACACAACAATGTGCCGCTCGGTAACGGGGCTGAGGAGTTGGAATTGGGGGGAGCGGAATGTTATGCCGCAGTAGAGGATCAGCCGGTGATTTTCGACGATGAGCCACGCAATCCATCTGAGCTAGCAAGGCATCCCGAAAGGGAGGCGATTCTGGTGAGTGCGGGCAAGGAGATTGACCAGCTCATCGAGCAAGAGATCGGAGTGGAGGTGACACAGGCTGAGGTGAAGCAGGTCACGGATAAAGGGATTCGGATCTTACAGTGCAAAATGGTGTACAAGCGGAAGTATACCATCGGCGAGGATGGTAAGGAGCGGTTCCTCAAGTGGAAATCGCGGCTTGCGGTAGTAGGGTCAAGTGAGCGTGAGGGATGGGAAACAGTGTACAGCACCTTCTCGCCAACGGTGGCTTTTTCAGCTGTCAGGTTGTTGATCTCTCTTACGGTAGATCCAAGATTCTCGGTCGAGTCATATGATCTCAGTGGCGCGTTTCTGGGTACGGAGTTGAGAGATCGGGCTGTTTACATTAGGTTACCAAAGGATGCAGGGATACACGCTGGTAAGATTCTGCTGCTCAAGAAAAGTGTATATGGTCTGAAAACAAGTGGGCGTGACTTCATCGCTCAGCTGGCAGAACAGATACTAAGCTTTCTGGTGACGAGCAAGTGTAGTAAGACGGGGAAGAGCGAATCATTCGGGTTCAAAAGATTGCTCATTGATCACTGCGTGTTTCGCTACGAAGATAATGAAGGGAATGTCATGATTCTACTGCACTATGTTGACGACTTGGTGATCGCGACAACCAGCCTCAAAATCAGAGATTTGTTTCTGACACACATCAACCGCAAGTGGAAGACTACAGCGGAGGGCAAGCTCAACCGGTATCTGGGGATCAATTACAGATGGGATGAGGCGGCTTGTTCGTGCACTGCTACGGCAAGCGCATACATTGAGCGGATTGCAAAGAGGTTCGGTTTAGAGGAAACCAGGTTGCCAGACTCACCTATGGACGCAGGTTTTGAAGTAGTAGAGAGTGATTTTGATGTGCCGCCTACGGAAGAGATGGTATCGCTGTATCGCAGTCTGATAGGCTCGATAGGGTATGCCGCAACCACTGTGCGCTTCGACGTCAGCTATGGATTGAGTGTGCTCAGCAGGTTTTTGGCGAAACCGAATGATAAGCTCATCAATGCTGCCAAGAGGATTATCAAGTACTTGGTCAAAACCAAGGAGCTTGGTATTACCTGGAAGATCACACCTGAGGACAGAAAAGCAGGTTTTGCGGACGTGATATTTGGCGCGGTAGATGCCTCGTTTGCTATGGACCCTATTACTCGTAGGAGCCATGCCGGTTTTGTTACTTTCAACAACCACGGGCTCATAAGCTGGCGTTCTAAGTTACAGTCGCTTGTAACACTGAGCTCAGCAGAAGCGGAGTATGTGGCTTTAGCGGATATGATTTGCGAGGTCAAATATTTGCGGGAGTTAGCACGTGGGTTGGGGTTCGGGCAGACAGAGCCTACCCTGATCTACGAAGACAATCGAGCTGCGATTCTCACGGCGGAAGCGGAATGTTCCGCTGGGGGAAGGCTCAAGCATGTCGATGTAAAGTATCGCTTTGCGACTGAGGCAGTTCGGAACAGAGAGGTGCGGGTGCGTTACATTCCGACCACCTTGAACTTTGCAGATATCATGACAAAGGCATTGGTGCCTAAAAAGCACAAGGAAGGAGTAGATTTGATCATCAGCGCAAAGGATGCGTACAGAATTGTCACAGCTCGACGTGAGATGGCAGATGAGAAGTATGAAGCGTCGTACTTCATCATTCAAGACGGTGACTCGGATGGTCTTTATTAGAGGACGAGGCATACAATGCTGATTCTGGTTCGTGTTATCGGGTGGTGTCAATGATTAAGCGCGCTTGAGGCGGCGGTAATGGCTGTAATCACCATCAACAGGGACCATCTCCGAGAGGTCGCAGTAGAGCTGCGCGCCATTGAACAGCAGCTCAATGTCGTAACGGCCATTTGCGTACATAGCAATGATGACGGCGCGAGGCTTACGGTCGGTCTTGAGGAAACGACACTTGCCGATGTACATGATGGTGTCTCCAACCTTGGGCGCGGTAACATTGTGGAGCGCGCGGTAGCGGTCCGGGTTGATGGGCTTACGCGGGGAACGGCGAGGGTTCGGAGCACCGTTGCGCGGGGAACGGCGAGGCATCGGAGCGCGTGGCATCGGAGCGTGGCACCTGGGTATGGAAAAGGAAAATTTGATGCTCAGATTTTATAGGTTGGGGGTTCTATTTTCGGTGAAAAGTTAGGGGATTATTTCGGGCGAAAATGGGTAGACTAACTGCATGGCGGGTTAAAATTCTAGGCGTGAAATGTAACGCTCGGGCAGTTTAGTTTGTATATTAATTATGGACTCTTAGTTATATCATGGGGGGAGTGTTACGATGGGGTGATCGTGACATGCTACAACCAAGTGACTAGACACGGGAGAAAAAGAAAAGGAGAAAAAAAATATTTTATTATTTTTTCTTTTATTTGTAGAGGAAGACAGTTTTCTACCGTTGGAGCAGAGAGTTGAGTTAAGGATAGACCTGGCTGGTACTACAACACTATGGAAAAACCAAGATGTGACGTAGCCAGGTACTGTGGAGTGCTTAGTTCTAATTAGTAGCGTGTAGCTAGAGTAACATAGTAAGCTGGCTCGAGTCCGTGAAGAAATTATTATTCTCGTGCGAGCAAGTAAAAAGACAACAAAGCGAAAGTGTGTGCATGGTCAAGGAGGACGCTCCGAAGACAAGGCTTGCGTCGCTATAGTGTTTGTAATTCGTGTGGAAAACCCTTTGTAACGCGTGCGTAACATTGTGTGCGAATTTTGGAAAGAATTGACCCGGTCGGTTACATTCTATTTGGTGTATTGAGACCCTGTAAAAGGGGCTTCTGCACGAAGGGAAAAAAGTTAGGGCGTCGCGGACAAGTCCCCGGGGCGAGCACGCAAAGCAGGCGTTGCTCGCGACCATCAAGGGAGGAGTCTATTCCGCTGAAGTTTGGCAAAAGCTGCTGTTGTCAAATTCTTCAAAAAAAGGCCGAATAATTTTCCATGAGCGAACGGAGCGAAATGGAAGAAGCGATTGAAACGCAGGCATCGGTGGGCACCGAGCCTGTAACGGAGCAGGCAATGCTAGGCGAGAGTCCGTTGAGGACTATAGCTAGCTTGCTTGGGGTAAACCAACAGGCGACCGTACCGTTGCCGTACGAGTTTAACCCATTGAGGAGCGAGGACGTGGAGAGGCCGCGCTCCGCGCCACCATTGATGGGCATGGTGGTGCAGGGGGTTAATATGCAGAATGATGGAATCACTGAATTTTCTCGTATGCAGAATAACTCGCCGAATGACTTCAACGGGCCCGGTGTTGAAGGTGGTGACATGGGCCAGGAGGGCCTCGATTTATACGAGGACGTGGTCTTGGAGAGGCTCTCCGCTGAGCAAGTCAAAGACGTGGCCAGACTTCTTATCGAGTACGTCAAGGACGAGGTGCCGATCGAAAACTGGGAGGGGCAACCGCCGGCAAAGACAGTTAATCTGCTCCGGATGCTGCTCAAAAATCGGGACAAGGTCACCACAGAGGGAATGCAGGCTTATCGCATGGCTCTGGAGAAGGAGTTCAGAAAGAGTCAGAGACTGTCTCAGGAGATTATCAGCGCGGAAGAAGAAGCGCGTCTGGCTCAAGAGGCGGAGGTGACTGCTAAAGAGGAGGTGAACGAATTGGTACGCCTCATGGAGGAGTCAGGCCAGAGGATTGAGGAGCTCGAGGCGGAGCTAGCATCGGCTACTCAAGAGGTGGAAAATTTCCGTGCTTCGCTCGAATCTGTGCAGCAAGAGTTGGATAACTTGCGCTTCGAAAATGCTCGCGGGCCAGCCAGAATCTCGGAGGGTCATGGCAGGCGTGCCACTCTTCTCAGGAGCAATGGAGATCTGACGGTGGTGGGAGTCCTGCAGGCGCTGAAGGGATCTCCCAAAACCAGCTCCACCAGCAATCCAGCTTTGCAGAAGACGTACGATGCGGCACTCGATTTTTTGATGGAGCAGGCCATTGGGGATTGCGAGAACAACGTGCAGGATCGGATGATCAAGACCCCGCTCAAGCAAGCTGACCTGGGTAATTTACTTAAGGAGGTGGGGCAGGTGGTCATGGGGATGCGCAAGTTCACGCTGGCAATGGGAGAGAAGCCGGAAAAGATTGTCGCTTACATCTTGGAGGTGCTGGGTAAGTTGGGACAGCAGCGCGTGGCGTTGATGGACGCCATGAGAGCGGCGAAGGACGCTGGAGGCAGTGCGTTAAAGGCGCTGCAGACGTACTACGGCATACGTAACAGTGCTCGCGACGCAGCCACGACTGCGGAGGCTAAAGCGGATATTATGGCGGCCTCGGGTGACGATGGCCGGGTTCTGGGCAAGATCGTGGAGCTGGCTTTCGTCCCAATTTCAACGGCTCTGGCTCGCGAAATGCTAGGTGATTCCAACCATCACGGAATTCGCGATATTGGACACACTCTGCAGCAGGGGTTCACAGCATTCACTGCCGCCGTTCGTTTGATGGCCAAGGCCGACCCTAAGGAGATGGCAAACGATTTCTTTGAGTTGGCACTCATGGGATCCGAGTGGTTCGTGGGCAAGGAGGCTCGTTGCCTGGAGGCTTTTGAGCTGCTGTGTATCGATAAGCTTACGGTGCTCGAGGCGAAGTATGGGGCGATTAGTTTCGAAATGTACTTGCAGTCATGCAAAGTGCGGGCTCTGCTCCAAGATTCGAAAGGCGACCCGACGATCAATGCTTGCAACAGGACCTTGCAGAACCAGGAGCGATTTCAGCAGGAACAGCTAAGCTGGATCACGTTTGCGCCGGTGTTTAATGACTTCTACCAGGCACACGTGCAGTACGAGCAGCTCCATGGAGAACCGAAAATCAATCTCAGGAATAAGAGGCAGGCCGAGCTCCTCACTAATGGCGACGTGCAGGAGAAGGAGGCTGCTGGAGACCCGCGCAAGAAAGGGACGGCGATGGTGGCCGCTGCTGCTGCGGAGAAGCTGGTAGCTTTTGCTAAAAAGGGAGAGGAAGCGGGAGCTCCGGAGTGCAAGCATTGCGGTATGACCCATGTGGGGCGCTGTACCAAGCAGGCGAACGAGCAGGCCAAGTACGATCAGGCGGCACCGTTTGTACAGAAGATCGTCCACAGCACAGCTGCAAAGGATAAGAAGGCGGCTGTCCATGGAATGATCGACATGATCGGAAAGAACGCGCGACCGATGGGCGGAAGGGGCCGTGGGAGTTCCCTTCCACCTGGTGGCGGAAGGGGCCAGGGGTTGACAGGTGCCGGTAGGGGCAATCTTCGGGCAGAGACATTTGTGAAAGTGGCTGAGCTGGACCCTGCAGTGAAAAAAGCCGTCGTGGAAATGGGTGCTTGCGTTGGGGGTGCTCAGGGTAACTGCCGCTTTATTTCGACGCCTAGCGGCTGCAGGTTCCCTCATTTATCGGACGCAGAGCTTCAGCGCCTCGCGAAGGACGTGGCGCGAAAGAAATCGGCTGTTGCGTTGATGGCTGATGGCAAGAAGGATTCGGTGAAGGGCAATACTCAGGCTCAGGGGAAGGCGGCGCCAGCCATGGCTGCTGCATCGGACAACTCGGCAGCCATCAATATCATGACCGAGTTTCTCAACGAAATCGCCTTGCAGAATGGAGCATCTGCAATCTCGGAGCATGGTATGCGCGGGTTTGGGCTTGGGTTTTACGCAGCCGAGGAGGAGATTATGGGCGTGGTGGAAGCGGGGAATATTCACGTGATCGAGGACGAGAATATTGACGTGATGGACGCAGAGAATCCCTTCATGATCGAAGAGGAGCGCACGGTACCCAGGCCAGCGCCGAAGAAGCCGAAACGCTTCAAGCTGGTGGATCCGCTGAGGCTGATCAGGTCGGGCAAGTTGGCAGACCGTTCGGGCAACCGCAAGGCCAAGAAGCACATGACAAGGAAGCATGTTCGGTCCGATGGATTGGTGCTCAATTTCGACGAAATTGTCGAGGAGGGAGCCGATATGGAGAAGGGTAATGGCAAGAGAAAGGCACGATACTATGCGTTCCGTCTCAGGCGCCTCGGGCACAATGGGCGCCGCCTTCGCTTCCGAACAGATGACGATGGGTGGGTCACTGTGATGAAAGGAGCAAAGCGTGATGCAGAGCGCGAGATTACCATGCCAGTGTACAGCGCAACATACAATGGCAAGGGCATTAATCACAGGACTAATGCAAGGTCGATGGCGCGTCAGCGTAACAATGCAGCGCAGTACGATAGGGAGCTGCGCCGCAAAATCGATCGGCGTACGGCGCAGCGTGCGCTGGAGATGGCAAATCGCAGGATTAAGATCGAGAGGCAGAAAAAGGCTGGGGCCAAGAGGGCCAAGGAGGCGTTCGATCGCCTTGCAAGGGAGGACACTTCAGCTCAGGCCGAGGACAAGCGCAGGGAGATTGCGGCGCTTAGGCGTAAGCAGATGAATTCTGACAAGCGTCAGTCTCTCTCGGGAAAGTGCCGATTTGTGGTCGGCATGGGAGAGACAATGAGCGGTGGTGCACTCAATGCGGGATTCCAATTTGCTCGGTCCAAAGTCCCTAATGAGAAGGCATGGCGCAACACCTACGACCAGGTACAGTCGGATTGGGGTACGCGCAAGAGCCTTTGCATGAAGTGGGCGCGCGTGCTCACGCGCCGGATGCGACACAGGCAGCTGGAGGCAGAGAAGCGGGGATCGCAAAAGAGCACCAAACGAGTTTTTATGTGTTCTAAAAGGGCCACGGCATTGGACGGCGTGCAGGGCAAAGGTCTGGCCTCTCTCTGGCAGCCAGTTGTGGTTAACGACATGCTCGGGTACGTTTCGACGGTGCCAGGGATTGGGGTTGGCACCGGCTTGTTTGTGATCTGGACCAAGCGTATGCCAGGGTCAGGTCGCTTTGATCCGCCGGGTCGCTGCTGCCAGTGGCAAGAGCCAATCGAATGTAGGGGCCATCCACTCGGCTTCGACTGGAAGGCGCGCAGAGATGCTCAGCGTAAAATTCGAAATGCAACAGACACGCCGGAAAATGCTAAGCTTGAGAGACCTCCGCGCTTTCAGAAACTGCACCATGCTACAGTCAACTGCCAGGCGGTCAGTGCAGCGGAGGCCTCCAGTATCGGATTGGAGCCGGTCATCGAGGCTCGGGGTTTCGGCATGCTGCGTCAGCAAGGTGAATACCTTTGGTCACCGTCAAAGAAGCAGCGCGCTGAGGAACGGGCTGGCAGAGGGTGGAAGCTACAGCAAATTCAGCCAGAACAGGTGCAGGATCGCATGGCCTCGACAACGGAGCAGGTGGTGGAGATCTCGCAGGGAGTTTATGTATCGTACCCAACTCACTGGCTACGCACGGTGACGTCGCCCGATTATGTCACCGTTACCTTACTCAACGGTTCACAGGTCCGTTACTGCCGGGATGCGATGGAGAGGGCGGTGATGGACACTGCTTCAGGAGGATGTCATGTGCGGATGACTACTAATGGTGCGGAGCAGGGAGTGAGGCTTGGGGGGCAAGGATCAACAACGGTAGCAGATTTATCGTCAGACAGTGATGACGGCATGCCTTCGCTTGTCGCGTCCGATTCAGAATGCGATGATGATGAAGACGAGAGCGAGTCGTCAGATGATCATTCGGACAGCTCTAGCAACACTAAGACAATGGATGTGGCACAGCCGTTGATAGCATGGCGTTTGCTCAGTGACGCATTTGCACGCTGGATGCGCTACGATGGCTGTGAGACGGATGACTCTATTGAAGCTGATGATTGGGACGAACGGAGCGCAGCAGGGAGCGTACAGGGACTACAAGTGGTGTTTGCAGCTTGGCGTGAGATACCTGCCAATATGATCGCGCTCGCAGGTGCATTTGCCAATTGGAAGTGGTGCGTTCGCACGGAGGGACTTAGTGAAGATGAACATCATTCAGACGATGACGATGATTCAGAGGAGGATCAGGGGTCGGATGATGATGGGTATCCCGGTAACGATGACGGTTCAGGTGATGCTCATTCAGAGGACGGTTCAGGTGATGCTCATTCAGAGGACGACGGTGGTTCAGGTGATGATCAGGATTCAAATCATACGGGAGATTCGGGTTCTGATGATTTTCCGGAGCCCGTTCAGCAGGACGGGCATCGGCAGATGGTGTTTGTGGGGCCTCTCGATCCAGCTCGAGATCTCGCATGCAAGATCATCGAATTCACATTGCCACTTGCATCTCCGCAGAAGCAACCTTTCGACATGACTTTGGATGCTATTGAGGCCCAACTGCAGCGATCCAAGGCTTGCAGACGATATTGTAAGCTCAAGCAATGGGCATTTCGCACTTTTCGTAACACATCGCATGTTGAGGCCCGGCTCATAGTAGATACAGGACTTGATCTGGAATTCATGCGGGAGTCTTGTATGCAGCGATTGTTAATGCGGTGGCGTTTGTTCGCAAATCGGCTACACAACTCAAAGCTCGAGGCATGGCAATGGCATCGGGAGAAGGAGTTCGACGTGATGGAGGAGTGTGTACTATTTTGGAGGTATTGGGCGCAGGAACGGCAGCAGTCCAGGTGCCGTGCGCGCGAGACAGATGTGGTTTTCAATTGTGGGGATTGCACGTCAGATATGATGACTAGAAAGTTGCCGAAGGTACATTTCGAGCAAGCACGGTTGCAAGTCCTCCAGATGCCCGAATTTCACCCGCTCTCATCGGTAATGCGTCTCGAACCGTACCGAT
>Ga0209296_1002871_pt1 | contig 12008 bp, 14 predicted proteins | sample S_130206_EF_Meta_FD_187319 | JGI IMG/M metagenome (GOLD analysis project Ga0209296, IMG submission 187319) | Freshwater microbial communities from Lake Simoncouche, Canada to study carbon cycling - S_130206_EF_MetaG (SPAdes) (version 2) | ecosystem: Environmental > Aquatic > Freshwater > Lake ...
AATTTAAAGGAGTCTTAAATGACACATTATGTCCAAGTCATTGGAAACGAAATTAAACAAGTTTGGGACACACCTCCATCTGAAGGTGTTGGTAACAACGGCTGGCGTAACGCTGTCGAAGTTCGTCCTGCTATTCAAGCTGGTCGCCAAGGCTACACAGCCCACCGCTTTGACCTGAACACTGATCCAGTGCAGATCATCTGGGATACCTATGAGATCTCTGTGGCAGACCGCAAAGGTGGCATGAAGTCTAACGCTGGCTTTGAGTTCCAACAGGTTGTGAACCAACAGGCTCGTAATCCTGAGACTTTTGATGCCGCCGCCATTGAGACTGCTCGTCAGGCTATGGTTGCCAAGCAAGCCGCCATCGAAGCCTGCACTACGCACGACCAGTTAGACGCTATTTAAAGTTGTTGGTTAACTAATACAGCCAACAATTTTTTACATCCAGTGTAGTAACTGGTAGCATGATGCCTGTATCATCTAGTGCATTAATAAAGGATGGACATGAAGATCAATCTAGGCAGCGGCTACAAACGGATCGACGGGTTTCTCAATATTGATGATGACCCGTTGGTTGAGCCTGACTTTCTCTGTAATATTGAAAGCGACAAGCTTCCTTTAGATGATAACTCGGTTGATGAGATCCTTGCCCATCACATCCTAGAACACATTGGGGACGGTTTTATTCCCTTGATGAAAGAGCTACACCGTGTATGCAAGCATGGTGCTTTGCTCGACATTGTGGTTCCGCACCATTTCCACGATAACTTCTACGGAGATCCTACCCATAAGCGGCCTATCACGGTCAGTGGGATGTACATGTTTTCTAGGAAACATTGCGAAGAGCACCGTGACACTTACGGCTCAAGTTCTGGCATGGCGCTCAAGTACAACATGGACTTTGACATTGAGTCGTTTGACTTTGAGTACGACCCTTTTTATCACGGGCTGCTGGATATGATGAAGCAGAAGACCGAGAACGGCACGTTGACGCATGACGAGAATCAGATGTTCAGGCGTTTAATGAGGGAAGCGAACAATGTGGCGCTTCATACTTTAATCAAGATGAGGGCGGTGAAAGAATGAAAATCTTAATCATGGGCTTGCCCGGCGCAGGCAAAACCACTTTGGCTGAGGCTCTTGCACGGGAGCTACAGTGTGCTCATTTCAACGCTGATGAAATTCGTCGTGAGATTAACAAAGACCTTGGTTTTAGCATTGCTGACAGGCTAGAGCAAGCCCGTCGCATGGGAATCCTTTGTGACATTGTAAGCCGGCACGGTGCTTATGTCATTGCTGATTTTGTCTGTCCCACACCAGAAGCCCGTGAAGCGTTTAATGCTGACTTTACTGTTTGGGTAGACCGCATTCAGGAAGGTCGTTTTGAGGACACAAACAAATTATTTGTACCCCCAGAAAAGTACGATGCCCGTATTAACGGCCCTTGGGGAATGCAGTATTATGCTGAAGAACTGGCTCGTAGGATTGAGCCTAAACACCGACCATCTTTATACAGCGTAGGATGATCGTCTTCACCAATGGATGCTTTGATGTGCTCCACCGTGGGCACGTTGAGTATCTGGAGAAATCCAAAGCGTTGGGTGACAAGTTAATTGTAGGTTTAAATTCAGATGCGTCTGTACGGGAACTAAAGCCCGGCAGACCCATCAATAATCAAGATGACCGCATGGCTGTGCTGCTGGCGCTTCGCTGGGTAGATGAGGTTATCATCTTTGATGAACCTACACCGCTTAAGCTAATCAAACGGATTAATCCAGACATCATTACCAAAGGTGGTGACTACAGCCCGGACCAAGTTGTAGGGGCAAGAATTGCCAAACGAACAATTATCATTCCATTCCTAGACGGATATTCATCTACAAGGATTATCAATGAGGCTCAAGGGAATTGTAAAAAAGGGCTGGGGGTCGGAGCTAATCTGGGCTACCAACGATAAATACTGCGGGAAGTTAATGACTTTTCGGGGTGGTGCTAAGTTTTCTATGCACTTCCATACTGTTAAAGAAGAGACTTGGCTAGTCCAAAGCGGGTTGTTTAAGGTGATCTACATAGACACCAAAGATGCCAGCCGCCATGAAAAAGTTCTTAACATTGGGGACACATGGCACAACCCACCATTCATGCCGCACCAGCTTGTGTGTTTAGCGTCAGGTGCCATTATGGAAGTATCTACGGCTGATTCCGTAGAGGATAACTACCGAGTTGAGCCGGGGGACAGCCAATGCGTATCTTAGTAATTGGGGATGTCTGTATAGACGAGTATAGATACGGAGAAATCCGTAGGGTAAATCCAGAATCCACGGCACCGTTGCTGAATTTTCAAGACAGCGAAGAAAAGATGGGGATGGCGTTTAACGTGGCTCAGAACCTTAAAGCATTAGGAGCTAATGTCACCCTGTCCGTCAGTGAAGAACTATCCCGCAAGATCAGGTACATAGACCGCAGGACGGGAGAACATTTACTTAGGGTAGACCATGATGTACAAGCCAAACCATATAAAACCGGCAGTAAGTACTTTTTTGATGCCATAGTTATCTCTGACTATGATAAGGGTTTTGTAACCAACGATGTTATTTGGAAGCTGCGACAGAAGTTTGTTGGACCTATTTATATGGATACTAAAAAGAAGAACTTGGCTGACTTTCCCGGCATCTATATCAAAATTAACCAGCGGGAACTGTACGAATCTACGTCTATCCCAGAACCAAACAAGTTAATTGTTACCTATGGGGCTAAAGGATGCGGATATAAAGAAACACTCTACCCGGCTAAGGTGATAGAAGTTGTGGATGTATGTGGAGCGGGGGATGTATTCCTAGCGGCTATGGTGTACAAACATTTAGAAACTGGGGACATGAACATAGCTTTGCCGTTTGCCAATGAAAAGGCAGCATTGTCTTGCCAAAGCATTGGTGCTGTATGCGTATCTTAATTACTGGGTATAAAGGATTCATTGGCCAGAACATGGTCAAAGCTTTTGCAGATCACGATTTAGATCTGTGCGAATGGGGTGATGAATATTCCCTCTATGGAATAGATAGGGTCATCCATCTAGGGGCTATATCTGATACACGGTGTAATGACTGGATAGCCCTACGTAAACAGAATGTAGGGTATACCATTACTTTAATGGAACGATGCCAGAAGTACGGGATACCCATCCAGCTAGCTTCTTCAGCTTCAGTATACGGCCCAAACAATACAACATTTAAAGAGACTGACCCTATAGCGCCTGCTAATTTATATGCAGAATCTAAAGCCCTGATTGAGCAGTACTTCCATGAGATGCGGCCTGTTTCGCCAGTACAGATTTTTAGGTACTTTAATGTCTATGGCCCACATGAAGATCACAAGGGGGATCAGGCTTCACCGTTTCATAAGTTCCGCGAGCAGGCAAAGACAGGAACAATTAAAATATTTGAAGGTTCAGAAAACTTTAAACGTGACTTTATTCATGTAGATGAGGTTATAAAAGTTCACAGAAAACTTTTAAGTTTTCTAGGTTTTGGTATTTGGAATGTAGGAACTGGAAAAACAATGTCTTTTCTGGACGTTGCACGCTTGGCAGCAGATGAATTTTCAGCGAAAATAGAAACAATTCCAATGCCTATATTGGGTGGGTATCAAATGTATACGTGTGCTGACATGACCAAATTGAACAGGACGCTGAAATGAAGGGCATCCATGCGCTGGCTCATTCTGTTACTGCTGTTAGGGCTAGTTGGTGCCGTAGCCAAGAGTGGTTGCCATGTACGCGAGTTCTATGGAATTGGCTACACCATCCACAACCCATCCGAGCGCCATCAGCAAATGATTCAGTGGCTCAAAAACAATGCGCAATACTGCAAGTCCAGCGACTATGTGGTTATCTGGAACAATTTGGCAGAGTGGGCGGGTACAGCCGACTCAGCAGAAACTAGAAGTTTAATTATTCATGGATACAAGGACGCGCTTGAACGGGAAAAGAAATGATTCCGCCCTTATACAAGTGGTATCCGATGGTTCAACCCGGAGGAGAACCTAATAGAACAGATGCGCTTGAACGCAGGGCTGAAAAACTGACTGAAGATTACAAACAAGCGCTGAAGATGAAGAAGATGGACATTAAAATTGATGATCTTGAGTTTGAGTTGTATGTGAAGAAAGCAGAACGCAATCAACTTAGCCTCGAGATTTTTACCAACCGCAAAGTGGACATACTGGCATAACATGGTTACAAAGAAACCCCCAGCTAAGGTAGCTCCTGTCAAGCGGCGTACACCCAAGCCCAAGATAGAAGTCATTGTTGCGCCAGCCCCTGCCAAACCAGAGGTTAAAAAAGACGACAGTACCATTGGCAAGGTCATTGGTTTGATTGAGTGGGTGGACAATCCGTTTAAATTATTCACGGTCATCCTGCTGTCGTTCCTGTTCTTTGCTGGTTACTTTGCGTGGGATTCCCGTACAGTCATTTTGAATGCCATCACAAGCTCAAGCCACCAGCCCCAGCTTAAAGAGATCAAGGTTTTGGAGCACGTTGCTGAGAGGCTAAAGAAAGACTTGGAAGCCGAGACGGTGTTGGTTCACAAGGTGGCTTTGGTAGTTAACAGCAGGACTACGCTACTTGCGTATGGCCCAAAGGGACGGGAAACTGCCCTAGACGGCTACAACTCCACCCTGTTTGGAAAAGATGCCGCCCGTAATTCCGCAGTGATTGCCATGATGAACGGCGAAGTTTATTGCGATAAGCTGGTAGCCTCTGGTAAAACATCCGAGTGGGAAGAAAAGCAGGGCGTAGGATTTATCTGCCGTGGCTCTATTCCGCCTGAAATGGGTGCGTTTGAAGGTTATATTTCTGTTGGATTTACCAAGGAACCGCAAGACCTTGGCGCTGTAAAAACCCGTATTAACCTAGCCGCTACTGAGATGGCTAAATAAGGAGTAACCATGCTTGATATTTTATCTGGGGGCCTAATGGGTTCCATCTTTGGCGGCATCTTCCGTATGGCCCCCGAGGTACTCAAGTTCTTTGACAAGAAGAATGAGCGCCAGCACGAACTCAATATGTTTGCCCGTCAGTGCGAACTGGAAACTCTGCGTGGCCAGCAAAAGTTAGCCGAGATTGGCGCGCAGCGGGAAGCCGCTATGGACGTAGGCGTAATGGATGCGTTCAATAATGCCATCACCCAACAGGCCGAAATGGTCAAAGCCGCAGGTGGTTGGGTGGCTAGTCTGTCAGCTTCCGTCCGTCCAGTAGTCACATACTGGGTATTATTTGTATGGTCATTTATTCATGTATGGTTTGCATGGAACGCATGGCTTGCCGGTGCGCCAGCCGTAGAAGTATTTAAGACCATGATGACACCTGACTTCTCGGCCTTGTTATCTGGGACAATTAACTATTGGTTCCTTGACCGTACTCTGAAGCAGCGTGGAATATGAACCTAGAGTTAGCCGCCGCTCTGTGCCGTCAGTTTGAGGGCTACCGCGCCAAGCCGTATTTATGTCCGGCAGGCGTGGCTACGATTGGCTACGGTTCTACCTACTACGCAGATAAACGCAAGGTAACTTTAGAAGACCCACCGATGGATGAACCCACGGCTAGGGCGCTTTTAATGATTGAACTTGAGCATACGTATTTACCCGGTGTTCTGCGTAACTGCCCCGGCCTGATTACTGACGTTCGTAAGTGCAATGCCATTGTAGATTTCTGCTACAACCTTGGTACGGGACGCTTGCAAACAAGCACGTTAAAGAGGAAAATCAATGCCAATGATTGGGAAGGGGCAAAAGAACAACTAATGCTCTGGACTAAGGGTGGCGGCAAGGTTTTGCCGGGCTTGTTAAAACGCCGCACGGCTGAGTGCGCCTTACTGGATTGACCAATGACACTCAAAAAACTTCAGCTTAAAGCTGGTGTCAACAAAGAGAACACTCGTTATTTTAACGAGTCGGGTTGGTACGACTGCGATAAGGTGCGTTTTCGTCAGGGTACACCAGAGAAGATTGGTGGCTGGTCACAGTATTCCAACTTTACATTTTTAGGTATTTGCCGTTCACTGTGGAACTGGGTGACGTTAGCTGGTGAAAGTCTTATCAGTGCTGGAACAAGTGTAAAGTTTTACATTAACCAAGGTGGTTTGTACTACGACATTACGCCAATTCGTAAAAGGGTCAGTCCCATGTTGGGACTATCTGGCACGGGTAATCCATTTACTGCGGTATCTGGATCTAAGATTGTCACGGTTTATGATGCATCGCACGGCTGTACATCTAACTCTTATGTGACGTTTAATGGTGCTACAGGACTTGGCGGAAATATTACTGCTACGATATTAAATCAAGAGTATCAAGTTTCTGTATTAGATTTAAACACGTACACCATTACAACCACTGCAACAGCTACGGCTGCTGATGCTTCTGGATCTCCGGGCGGCGGTGCCAATGCCGTTGCTACGTACCAGATTAACGTGGCCACAGATGTACAAACACCGTTTACAGGATGGGGTGGTGGTGGCTGGGGTATTGGTGCATGGGGTACTAACAAAATTGCTGGTGCTCCAATCCAACTTTGGTCACAGTCTAACTTTGGTGAAGACCTAATCTTTGCTCCATTAGGTGGTGCTATTTACTATTGGAACGCCAATGTTGGATTACCGGGGCAAGATTTTACAGTTACTATTGCCGTTCCCGGCGTTTTGACGTTTGCTTCTGCTCATGGTCTTGTAGTGGGAGATGCGCTTCAATTGGTTACAACTGGGGCTTTGCCTACTGGATTGTTACCTAATACTACTTATTACGTTACAGCCACATCGTTTACAACCACAACAATTACTTTGTCTGCTACCTATGGCGGTGGAGCAATTACCACAACTGGTAGCCAATCCGGTACGCAATCATTATCTGTACGGGGCATTCCTTTAGCATCTTTAGGTGGTGCTTCTAATGTTCCGACCGTTCAGAATTTAATTTACGTATCAGATACCAGCCGATTTGTTTTTGCATTTGGCTGCAATCAATCGGGAGAAACAATTCAAGATCCTATGCTAATTCGTTGGTCTGACCAAGAGTCGGCTATTGATTGGACACCATCTGCTACTAACCAAGCTGGATTTGTAAGGTTATCTCACGGCTCTAAAATTGTTGCAGCCATCCAGACCCGTCAGGAGATTGTGGTTTGGACTGATTCTGCGGTCTATTCTTTACAGTACCAAGGCCCGCCAGCCGTGTGGAGCGTCCAGCTTCTAGGAGATAACATTTCTATTCTTGGCCCTAACGCTGTGGCTCAAGGATCAGGTATTGTGTACTGGATGGGCGTGGATAAGTTCTATATGTACGATGGTCGCATTCAGACATTGAATTGCGACTTGCGTAAGTTCATCTACCAAGACATTAACTTAAGCCAAAACTTGCAAGTGTTTGCCAGTACCAATGAAGGTTTTAATGAAGTCTGGTTCTTCTATTGTTCTAAAGACAGCACAGAAATTGATAAATATGTGGTGTTTAACTACATAGAAACCAACGCAAATGGCGGTAAAGGTGTGTGGTACTACGGCACTATGGGACGTACTGCTTGGTTAGATTCTGGCATTCAAGAGTACCCAATTGCAGCCACTTACAACGGATACATTGTTTTCCATGAGTACGGTGTAGACGATAACGAAACCACCACACCCACTCCTATTGAGGCTTATATTTCTTCATCAGAGTTTGACATTGATGATGGGGATAAGCTTGGGTTTATCTGGCGTATGTTGCCTGACTTGACGTTTGCCGGATCGTCTGAGGATGTAACCCCGCAAGTTACGTTGACTTTGTACCCTATGCAAAATTCTGGATCTGGGACAGGCACTGCTGTAAGCGCAGATGTAGATAAATTAACTGGCGCATCCTATGTGGTTACAGAAGGTTTTACAGGACAAGTTAATACTAGGGTTCGTGGTCGTCAATTAATTTACAAAATAAGTTCTGACACATTAGGAACAACATGGCAGCATGGCGCTACCCGTATTGACATCAAACCAGACGGCAGAAGATGACTTACGTTGTAACTTCAGATTATGAGATTGATCGTGTTGCAGCGCCAAACTTGCCATTGGCAACACAGGATTACAATTCTCAATACCAAGAACAGTTAAACAACGTTTTGCGTTTGTACTTTAACCGGCTTGATGCGTTTATTTCCAAGTTAACTGCATCGTCAGATACGTCTGGGTTACGTGTACCTTATGGTGCATTTCAAGATTCTACAGACCAAGTGGCTGCAAGCACAACAGTTGCCTATCCAATCACATTTAACACCACAGACTTTTCAAATGGTGTGACTATAGCTAGTAATAGCAGAATTACTGTAGCCTATGCCGGAATATGGAACTTGCAGTTTTCTATTCAACTAACTAACACTACAAACGCTTCTCAAGATGTGGACGTTTGGTTTCGGGTTAATGGCACAAACGTGGCTAATTCAAACAGCCGTTTTGGTTTGGCCGCAAGAAAATCTCCCGGTGATCCATACCACATTATTGCGGCGCTTAATTATTTTGTAAGTTTAAATGCGACTGACTATGTTGAGATAGTGTGGAGAACAACTGACACGGGTGTTTCTATTGAGCAATACCCCGCCAGTGTCAGCCCCACACGACCAGCAATCCCGTCAGCCATTGCCACAATGTCTTTTGTTTCGGCATTACCGTAATATGGCCATTCAAAATAAATACAACTACGTTTACGAACCTAATCCTGAGTACAGCGATCGGTTTGTAGACGATTTTACGCAAGCTCTTTCTGGGTACAACTTACCACAAGAAACGTTTGACAGAATTATTGCTAAACAATTTGGTTCGGCTACTACCCAAGCTACTCCTGTTCCGGCCACTCCTGCAATTCCTGCGGCTACCGGTATTGCTTCTTTAGCAGGAACACAAGCTGTTGACACTCAAGCTGATGCTGTATTAACTGCTGTAACTCCATCACCTGTAGTTACGCCGACCACTGCAACCGGCATAGCTGCCCTTGTATCTCCTTCACCATTTGTTTCTCCAACTATTGCAACAGTTGTTTCACCAACTACTGCAACATCTGTTTCACCAACAAGTTTTAATAGTTTGGCGGTAGCTGGTAGTAACTTAATTAACCTACCTAACTATGGTCAAGTAGATACATCCACGTTGAGTTCATGGGAACCTTGGCGGTTAAATATGTATGGCATTACTAAAAATGCTGATGGTACTTTTGACTATTCCGGCGGGCCAGCTTGGACTACTGCTACTGGTAATGTCAAATCAGTATTTGACCAGATTAATAACATCTCTAACCTTCAAGGGTTAGGTAGTTACTTTACGGGTGGTGCGTTAGGTAAAGAAGAAGGTGGTCTTGGATCTAAAGAAGCCGTTCTGTGGGACTTTGCTAATAAGTTATCAGCAGAAGGTGTGACCAGTCTTGCCGATATTGGTAGGCGTATGGTTACTAGAACCATTCCAAGTGAGCAAGGCGATCAGACAGTAGAAGAAGAAGAAATCTACAACAAGATAACTGGTAAACCTCTTAATATTCAAGGCACAACAGTAGGTAATCACCAGACTAACTATGGTTTTACATTTACTAACACTGGTTTAGCTATCCCCACAACCTCTGGAACTAAGAGTGATTGGGTAAGTTTTAGAGAAGAAGTTTTGCCAATGGTACTGACGGCAGTTTCTGCCATGTACCCAGCGGCGGCTCCTTACATTCAATCTTATAACGCTGCTAAAGCTGCGGCAAATGGTCAGTGGGCTGCGGCGGCTTTTAGTGGATTAGCAGCGGCTTCAGGATTTTCTGCACAAACTACTGCACAGATTGATGCACTGGCTAACGCCGGTAAATTTGCCGAAGCGGAACAGCTATTTAACGATAGCTGGTTAGCTCAAAATGCTGGTACTTTAAAAACTGCTAAAGATGCAGCTTCATTAGTTAACGCTCTTGATACTAAAAACGTAGCAGGTGCTATTAATGCGGGTCTAAACATAGCAGGAGCATCCGTCCCTGCTGAAGTCCGTTCTGCTGTTAACTGGGTTAATTTAGGTAGTGCCATAGCTAACAATGACTACGCAGGTATGGCTTCTGCGGCCAGTGTATTGACTGGAAGTAGTGATTTAAAGATAGCGGCATCTGCTGCAAACTTTATAAAAGCATTTAACTCTGGCAACATATCTGCTATAGCATCCGCCGGTGTAAACTTTGGAAATACAATTAAAGGTCTTGGGGATGTAACTACAAACGTTACAACTACGCCTACAACAACAGTAGCTTCAGCAGGATCTAGCATTATTGTTGGGACAGATGCTGATGGAAATCCTGTAACTTTAGATCAGATCGAATCTTTATTTGGTGGTAACTATCTATCATCTTTAGCAACTGCTGCGGCAGGTACAGGTTTTGTATCAGATTCTGGAACTGGTTTTTCACAAGTTTATCAAATACCAAATACATCTAAACAGGGTGATGTAGCGTATGGTTGGAAATACTATTCAGATGGAACAGCTATTTCCCCAACTGGTCAGGTATACCAAGATGATAAAGCTGTTACTTTATCTGAAGCAGAAAAAATACCATATACAAATACTGGTGTTGGTGGCGGCGCTACTGCTGCATATTTACTAGCAAATAGTCCACAAATTTATAGTAACTTAGCTAACAAAATTTCTGATTCTGCAATACCAGTTGCAATAAATACATTAAAGAACTGGTGGGAAATTAATCCAGCTTCTCAATATAAAAATGTTAATGAAGTAGATACTAATGAATTTAGAAGTTATTTAAAAGCCCAAGGCATATCAGATTCTAATATTGATTATGTTGTTGATGCAGCTAAAGGTGCTGTTGGTGATTTAATCAGTAAAGCTAATGTAGATGTAGATACATCTACGGCTAAAGCTAAAACTATCTTAGATACTATTGGTACTAAGGTTGCTATAACTGAGGCAGATGCAGTTACAAGCGCGGCTAATATTGTTAAAGCTCTTAGTACAAATTCATTAAGTGCTTCTAATGATGCAGAAGTTAAAGCAAAAGCATACCTTTTAGAACTTGCTCAAAAGAGCGGTCAAGGTGGTTATGTTAATGCTAGTTTTATCAATAGTATTGCAGATGCAATTACGGATGTTGCAAAAAGTGGATCTACAAACCCAATTAAAATTGTAGAAAACTTACTGAAAAGTGCTGACTTTACTCAGTTGACTGGTTATAAACAGGGTGCTTTTGATGATTTCATGGGAATTATTACATCGCCTTACGCTACTGAAGGTACTCAGACTGTATTTAGACAACAGTTAAATAATGCAATCCTTACTAATCCCGGAGATGCAAATTTACAGTCGGAGTATGCAAAGCTTTATGGTAATGAATGGTCTGAATCAGATGCTGGCCAAGCATGGATAGCTTTAAATTCTATTGACACTGGTAGTGGATCTGGTGGTGTTGGAAAAGTTAACTCAATTTTAGATTCAAAAGGAAATGTTTTATACAGTGTTCCTGTAACTTTTGATACTAAATCTGGTGGCAATAAAGAAACTTATGGTGCTTTTTATAATCCAGCCACTGGAGAAACAAGATATTCTTTAAAAATTGCGGGAAGTACTGCTAACATACCTGACTTTAATTCATTAAGTACAGTTAAGCCGTTTTTAAATGAAGATGGTGAGTTAACTCAAGAGGTTAAACAAGTACAAGTAACTCCTGCTGTTACTGGCAATAAAACAATATTGTTTTACGATGAGTATGGCAATCCTGTTTATAAAGAAGACTTGGACAAAATTACTTTGTTTGATCCAGCAGTAACAACTACACCTGCTGTTACTCCAAAAGTTACACCTGATGTTACTCCAGCAGTTACTCCAACAGTTAGTTCATCTATTAAGGTTGTTCCAACTGTAGTAACTACACCTGTTGTTAGCCCTGATGTAACTCCAGAAGTAAGCCCTGTTGTGACACCGGGCGTATCAGTTACACCAGTGGTCACACCAAATGTA
>Ga0209296_1002875_pt1 | contig 12001 bp, 9 predicted proteins | sample S_130206_EF_Meta_FD_187319 | JGI IMG/M metagenome (GOLD analysis project Ga0209296, IMG submission 187319) | Freshwater microbial communities from Lake Simoncouche, Canada to study carbon cycling - S_130206_EF_MetaG (SPAdes) (version 2) | ecosystem: Environmental > Aquatic > Freshwater > Lake ...
CGCAGGCCCAACACCGCCCTCTGTAAACGCCAACACGACACTGGGCACATGCAAACCATGCGCCGCTAAGCCTGTTGCGAGGCAGTCCAAGAGACGCGTCTTTGTTCTTTCAATGACACTCTTGGGTAGCTGCTCAATCTGCAGGTTGCAAATAAAATCTGCAAGTTTGCCGCTGACGGTATTGATCGGACTCATTTTTGTCACCTCGTTAAGTTTATTTTTATTTGATTGTAGGTATAACGAACGTTGTTGTATACAATCAAAAAAAATATAGCGTAATGAACATAACAATTAAAGAAAGCTATTAAGAAACAAAAAATACGTTGATTCAGTCGATGTCATCAATAAAGGAGAACAACATGCAGCTTCTAAAAAGTATACAACTGGCCATCGCTTCAGCGTTACTGTGCATCGGCTTCACAACGCAAGCAGCTTTTCCTGAAAAATCAATACATTTAATTGTGCCTTTCCCACCAAACGGTACCACTGATGTCGTTGCAAGACGAATTTCTCAAAAACTTGGCGAAGCACTAGGCCAGACCGTCGTCATCGAAAACAAAGGTGGCGCCGGTGCGACGATCGGTACTCAGATCGTTGCGTCAGCTCCTGCGGATGGGTACACCTTATTGATGGCGACTAATTCACACACTGCCAACCCCTCAATCTACAAATCTCTTGGATACGATTCAGTCAAAAGCTTTACGTCCGTCATCATGGTTGGGGATACACCCGGTTTGGTTGTTATTCATCCCTCGGTTCCAGCCAAGACCTTGCCAGAATTTATTGCACTCGCAAAAAAAACGTCACCACCGATGCACTATGGGACCGCGGGCTCCGGCACATTTCCTCATCTTGCCACCGAGTTGTTTATCGACCGCGCAGGAATTGAAATGGTACATGTCCCATACAAAGGAGCAGGGCCTGCCATGATCGATTTATTGGGAGGGGTCTATCAATTCAAGGTTGATGCCTTTCCGACTTCTGCTGTACAAATCAAGGCAGGTAAAATCATCCCGCTCGCGGTAACCAGTGTAGAGCGTATGCCGCAAATTCCAGACTTGCCGACGGTTGCCGAACTAGGTTTTCCAGGATTTGAAACCACCTTTTGGATGGCAGTGCTTGCACCCGCTGGAACACCTAAAAATGTTGTACAAACTCTAGAGAAAGCCTTTGTTCGCACCTTACAAGATCCGCAAATCGTTGAACGACTAACGGCTGACGGCGTCAGAATCATTGCAAAGCCGGGCAGCTACGTCGATGAACTGGTTGCACGCGAACTCAAACAGTGGCCACCGATTGTCAAGAAAGCGGGCATTGCCGTCAACTGAATATTGTAAAAGTATCATGAATGCATTCTTTGTCTATGCGGCAGTAGGCGCGCATCTCAGCCAATACAGTTTAAACATTAGCGATGGCTCTCTAACCGAGCGCAGCGCGCTTACGCTACCTGCCGGCCTTCAATACGCCTGGAGGCACGCCACCAAGCCGATTCTATATGCAGCCTGTAGCGATGGCGGACCTGGCAAGGCTGGAACTCAACATTTTGTTTGCGCGTTGACCATTCAAAGCGACGGTTCGTTAAAACTAGAAGGTCTTCCAACACCGCTACGCTCTCGTCCTGTGCACATCACAAGCGATCGCACTTCGCAGCACATTTTGCTAGCCTATAACGACCCGAGCTCTCTCAGCACACATCGCATCAAAAGGGATGGATCAATTGGTGAAGAGGTTAAACAACATGCTTTTGATCTAGGTGCTTGCGCGCATCAAATTGTTGTAACCCCCGATAATCACAGTGTCGTCTTGCCGGTACGCGGTAACGATCCTGAGCACGGCAATCCAGAGTTACCAGGTTCGCTCGAAATCTTTGACTATGCCGACGGTATCCTGACGCATCGTCAGAAACTCATTCCAAATGCAGGATACGAATTTGGCCCTCGGCATGTAGACTTTCATCCAACAAAACCCTGGATGTACCTATCGATCGAGCGTCAAAATCAAATCGCTTTTTTTGAACTCGGCAAAACAGTCGTTGGCCCCCTGTGGCGCAAGACTACGCTCGCGCAGCCCGAGTTACTCAAGCCTCGCCAGTTGGTGGGCGCCATTCATGTGCATCCGAATGGTAAGTTTGTGTATGTTTCAAATCGTGCCGATGGAACCATTGATCACAACGGCACGAAAATATTCAATGCTGCTGAAAATACAATCAGCACCTTTTCAATTCACGCCCACACCGGTGAACCAACCCTGATTCACACTGAAGATACGCGTGGTATGCACGTTCGCACATTTTCGATCGACCCCAGTGGCACGATTCTGATTGCAGGCTGCATGATTGCCCGCGATGCTCTAGTCAACGGAGCGATTCAACACGTACCCGGCGGGCTCTCTGTCTTTCGCATTCAAGACGATGGCACACTGCGTTTCTTGCAAAAGTATGACGTCGATGTTGGGACTGACAGACTATTCTGGGTTGGTATTGTCGCCAGCATTTGAGATAGACCGGCGCCCCACCTACAACTCTTCAATCTTCAATTGAAATAATTCACTTAAACGCGCAGTCGTCATGATGTGATACACGCTGAACTTATACGCTGTGCCAACTGAAATCTCAGGCGGGGTAAAGGCAAAAGCGAGATTGCCCCCCGTCGATAAACGCCCCTCATACCCAAAATGCAACAAGTACTGCTTCATCGTGCGCACAACCTCAGACGCACGCGCAGTGGTAGGCGCAATACATTCAATCGTCATACAGATCTCACTCGGAGTCACCGCGTCAGGCAAGGGATCCGTCACACCGTTTACGCCAAAAACGCGCCAGAACAGGGTGTAATCTTCAGGCGCGTCTTCACACACTAAATCGCGAACCACCTTTGTCACATCGCGCAAAATCTCTTCGTGATTTTTGATAAAAATCGGATCGGCCGCACCACATAGCAAAATGGCACGTTCACCGACGCGCGTTGAGCCTTCGATTTTGATCGTAATCTGGGGGGCTTCAAGCCACTGCGCACCGCTAATGCGCGTGCGACGATCGTCGATTTGTTCGTATTTTGCTTCATGCAAGACTGCACGCCCTTCGGGCTCGATGATCACATAAGGGTCATTCTGCTCATACAGGCTGTGCGCGGCCACTGAGGTTGGCGTGGCACGCCGCTGGGGCGCCATACTTTCAAGCACAAAGCCCTCATCGTCTAGCGTGGCAAGAATTGAATCGCGCCCGCCGGGCAAACAGCATAACGACGCGCACTCGATGATCTTGGCCAAATGCACAGACAAGCCAATCGGAAAACCCAGCATCACAGGCAAGGTTGAGAAAATCGCGGTATCGCAAGCACGACCTGTAATCAACACATCGATATCAGCTTTAAACGCTTGCTCAAACGAACTCATCCCCATCTGCCCGACGATGTGGGCAGCACCCAATACGTCGTCTTCGGTTAACGTGGGCATACCATCGATGCCAACCATACCCTGCGCGCGTATCGCATCGATGATGATGTCTTTAGGAATGTCGCCCGCGATCACGCCTAGACGAAAATGCAAGCCCTCTTCTTTTGCGATTTCACGCACAATTGCAAGCGTCTGCTCTAGGTGAGACGCACCACCAGCCGACCCTGCCGAGCCAATCACCAAGGGGATATCGTGCAAGCGTGCCGCGACAATTACCTTGCGCAGATCACGCTTGGTGGATTCGCGAGCCGTCGCCATATTGCCACTGCCAAGATAATACGGGCCAATATCAATAGAACCCATGTCACAGCCAATCAAATCAGGCTTACGCTCAAGGCCTGCCTGAAATGCAGGTGTTGGGATGCCATAGCCAAGCTGACCTGAGGCGCCCAGCAATTTCAACGGGCGGCGCGTTTTAAGACCAGCGAACTCTTTTAAGATGCGTCCGGTTGCGCTCATACAATCTCAACCTTAAACAAGCGCGCGTGCTGTTGGGCGCCGTACACATCACGATCGCCTGGATCGCCCGCTGTGATTTTTCGGGGGATCGCAATTTTAAGAGCGCGCGACATCGGGTACTCGATGATATTTACCTGATCCGCCGGCATGTCATACAACTTGGCAATCAAGGCTTGATTAATCACCTTGGATTGAATCACTCGGTTGTAGTCTTCATCACTATTGAACATGATGTCTAACGTCGTGCAGCGCGGCCCGGCATTTTTACTTCGAATCACACGAGCGATATCTTGCAAATACATGATGACCTTTTGCGAAAGTAATATTTAACGAATGTCGAGATTAACTGCACGACCTCGAGGGATTAACCAAAATCGCCTTAATTATTGACCGAAGCGCCCGACTCTTTCACAACGCGAGTCCAGCGCTCAATATCCTTTTGCAAGATCGTAGCAAACTCTGCTGAACTCACATCGGTTTGCACTTGACCGCCTTCTTGCAGGTAAGCAGCTTGCATCGCAGGAGTGGCTAGTATTTTTCTGCTCGTCGTATTCAGTAGGCTGATAATATCGGCAGGCGTATTTTTAGGTGCAAAAAGGCCAATCCACACAGAAATTTCAGCGTTCTTGATGCCCAACTCTACAACGGTTGGCACCTCAGGCATCTGTGGTGAGCGCTGCTCAGCAGTGACCGCTAGTGCTTTCAGTTGCCCCTCTTTTACATGAGGCAATACCACCGGAATATTGCCAAAGATCATATCTACACGACCGGCTAATAAATCCACCATCACCTGCGACGTGCCTTTGTAGGGAATATGCTGCAGTTTGATTCCAGCCGTTTGTGCAAGCAACACTGCTGACAGATGTGCGCTTGTGCCACTGCCTCCTGAACCATAATTTAGCGGCGTTGCCTCGCGGCTTTTTGCCAAGGCAATTAACTCCGCTAGCGTGTTAACTTTCAACGACACCGGCACAACTAACGCGTTTGGAAAGGCCGTGATCCTCGTAATTGGCTCAAAATCACGGACTGGATGATAAGGCAGATCAGGATATAAGGCCTGATTCATAGCATGCGTATTTAAAGTGCCGGCAAGCAGGGTGTAGCCATCAGGCGCAGCCTTAGCAACAAAAGTACTCCCTAAAGCGCCGCCGGCGCCACTACGGTTATCAACAACAATGGATTGCTTGAGCTCTTGCGACAACGCTTCAGCCAGTCTGCGGGCGGCAATGTCTGCACCCGTGCCGACCGGGAAAGGCACCACTATTCGAATAGGCTTTTCTGGATAAGCGGCCTGCGCGACTGTCGAAGCAAGTACCAGAAATCCTAGGGTCAATTTCAAGAAACTGTTAAATACTTTCATTTTCTTCTCGTTTCATTATGGCAAGTGAGAAAGCACGAATGTCGACATCAGCAAGCTTCAACTCGCCGAAACCTCACCCAAGGTTTGCATCAAAGACTGATATAGCGACTCAATCGAACTCTGCGCTGCAAGGTGCTGCGCCGTTTCAAATAACACCTGACCGGCTTCGCTATTTAAGCGCTCGGTACCCAGGCAATCAAAGAATTTTTCTTTCAACAGGGTTTCACTCAACCAATTACCCGGCTTACCACTGGCCACATCGATACGTATTGATTCTTCACGACCAGACTTCAATTTAAGGTCAACGATCGCAGCAAATTCGTGATCATCTGCGACAAGAGGGTCAATTTCAACCGTAATTTTTGTCATTAAGCGCTCGATCGCTGGGCGCTTGATTTGATCAGGTTCGAACGTTCCGATCTTGACCGCACCATCAATCATCGCCGACGCGATGCAGTAGCGCATACTGAACTTACCCTCCAAGCCTGTAGTCGGGATGTCGTAAATCAAGGGCTGCATGGCAAAGCGTGAGGCCCCTACCCGCATGGATTCGATATCTTCAACAGAACTGCCGCTGAGTGTTTCACGTAAGGCACGTGTGGCATCAATCGCTGGATGCGTGGCCGCGCAGCAAGGGTACGCTTTTAAGCCAATCCCGGTCTCAGTCAAAATTTCTAGCGGCTGCCCCCAAGCTTTGGCGTAACTCGCTGGTGCCGCACCACCAAACACCTTCATAAAGCCAAATTTACCTTCGATCGCATCAGGCGCACAGGTGAAATCCTGTTCAGCTAACCGAGTCGCTAAGATCGCTGAACGTGCCGCCAGGCCAGCATGCAGCGGTTTGGTCATGGTGCCAAAATTTTGTCGCACACCACTGGCAAGCGATGCACTCACACCCAGGGCACCACGCATCTGCTCATCGGTGAATTTTTCAAGAAACGCTAACGCTGCGGTGGCACCGATGGCACCAAAGGTACCCGTGGTATGCCAACCGCGTTCGTAGTGCGCAGTGTTTAAACGACGGCCAAGTTGACCAAGCGTTTCGATACCCACCACATGCGCGCGAATCAAGTCTTCGCCACTCACACCCAAGGCAGCACCACGAATCAAGAGTGCCGGCAACAGCAACGCCGTCGCATGGCAATACGCTGGATGACTGATGTCATCAAAATCCGCAGCATGCGCTAGCGTACCAAGATACAACGCGGCAGACCCTTGTGCATCGGTTGAACTGACCCGCAAGGCGGCGGGTGCAAATTGTGCCAGCATTTGTTTAAGCGGCTGATTAGAAACGAGTGCACGACGCAACTTAGGTTCGAGCGCTTGACCGACCCCAAGCACCATACAAGCTAAGGTATCAGTGATCGCATCGGTAGAGCGCCGTACTGTCTCAGCGGCAAGCGGCTGCGCACGCAACGTTCGACAAAACCCAATCAGCCCATCTGAAAACTCAGTGTCTGGTGTTGTATTGACCGAACCTACTTCTTTCGTCGCCATTGTGTCGCCCCTGTAGATCTTATTGTGACTCTCGTCTGACGCGAGAGTTAGGATGTATAAACTAGCCCAATTGAACTCAATGAACAGTGTCTGGCAGCCATCCAGAACAGGATCACGACCCTCAGCTCAAGTTTTTGGCAAAATCGCCGACAGGCTTGCATTAACCTCAACAAAGACAGGGCCCGTTGCTGCCAACGCTGCTCGAATCATAGGTTCGATATCTTCATCCTTTTCAATCAGCAAGGTTGCGCAGCCAAAAGCTTGCGCTAACTTCGAAAAGTCTGGCCCACTGAGATCGGTCGCGTGCGAACGCCCTGGATACATGCGCTCTTGATGTAGACGAATCGTCCCTAAACTACGATTGTTAGACAAAAAGATCTTAAGTGGTAACTTGCGCTCTACGGCGACGGCAAGTTCATTGCCTGTCATCATAAAACCACCATCCCCCACCAAACACACCACAGTGCGGTCAGTCTCGCGCATGGCGATCGCCACTGCGCCCGGCACGCCATACCCCATCACACCAGACATCGTCGAATACAGTTTGCGCTTACCCGTAAACGGAAAGAATTTATAAGCCAACGCAGCAGAGATCCCTGCATCGGGGACAATGCTTGTGGCATCGGGGGTCAGTTCACCTAAGGCGCGCACGACATTACCAAAGGCGACACCGTCAGGCGCTTTGATGTTTTTCCATACCGCCTGCGTTTGCGCATAACCATGCAACTCATTAATCCACGCGCTGCGATCTTTTTTCTCTGGCACCACAGCTTGCAAAGCGAACTCACGAATAAATTCTGCACCGTGACACACCATTCCAACTTCTGGCTGAAAGTTCTTACCGATCATCGTGACATCTGCGCACGCATGAACGAGTGTTTGATTTGGCCAAGGCGGCGTTGGAAATCTGTAATTCAGGGTACCCCAGTCAGACAGGCGCGTGCCAATCGCTAACAATAAATCCGCTTTTTCAAACGCTTTGACTTGCGTGGCAGAGGTACCCGTTCCGATGTCGCCGGCGTAAAGTGGATGATCGGACGCAAACACGCCGTGGCGACGAAAACCAATCACAACTGGAATATTGTGCTTTTCAGCGGCTGCGCGCAGCGCCGCACGTTGCTCATCGGTTGCAAATTCGCCACCCGCCAGAAGCAAGGGGCGTTCGGCCTTTGCTAACAGTTCTAATACACGCTGTATCGCCATGGGCGTTGGCGCACTACTCGCCACCACGGAGGCACGTGCCTTCACGTCGGGTAGCTCGATCGGCAAAATATCTTCAGGCAAAGAAATCACCACGGGGCCTGGTGTACCACTCATCGCCACCGAGAAAGCACGCGCCATGACTTCAGGCACACGCGTCGGGTCATTGATTTCGTAAACCCATTTCGCAATGCTACCAAACATTTTTGAGTAATCGATTTCTTGAAAACTATCTCGCCCCACGTGCTGGCGCTCGCCCTGACCAATCATCAAGATTAACGGCGTACCGTCTTGTTGCGCGCTATGCACCGCAATCGAGGCGTTGGTCGCACCGGGCCCGCGACTCACCATAAACACGCCGGGCCGACCTGTGAGTCGACCATCGGCCATTGCCATAAAGCCTGCCGAGCTCTCATGCCGCGCAGTGATGGTATCGATCTTGCTCGCGCCTAAGGCGTCAAGCAGGGGCAAGAAGCTCTCACCGGGTACACAAAATACTCTATCAACTCCATTGGCTTCTAAAAAAGATACTAACTGCTGTCCGGTCGTCTGCACTATATTCTCCAATAAACGTCTTCGGCATACTTATCCTGCCGCTAATGAGATACATCGTTCACTAGGCATACCTTTAAGAAGCGACACCAATGACTTGGCATACCCTTAACGAGATTTACCTTTGTCTTGCGCTATTCAGCCGTGATGCCTAACTTTTTAATCAAGGTCGCCCAATACTGCGTCTCCGCATCAATGAATTGTGCGGTCGAGACAGGTGTCGAGTTGGTCAGTGGTTCAAAACCTAGTTCGATAAAACGGGCAAAATTTGCAGGGACTGCGATCACGCGATTAATCGCTTTATTCAAGGTCTGAATGATTTCAGGCGAAGTGCCTGCTGGCACCAAAATGACGCCCCAAGTCGTTGTCACAAACCCGGGGACTCCTGCCTCAATCGCCGTAGGCACCTTCGGCAAGAGTGGCGAGCGCTTTGCCGACACAAAGGCTAACGCCTTTAGCGCACCCGATTCAATGTGCTGTGATGCACTCGAGATCGAACCAAAGTGAAATTGAGTGCGGCCTGCCAACAAATCCACCAAGGCCGGCCCCTCGCCACGATACGGCACATGCGTCACATTCAAACCGGTTTCAATGCGAAACTGCTCAGCATGCAAATGCATGGCGCTACCGACCCCAGCTGAGCCATACGACAGCGGCCCTTTCGCTTTTGCGTAAGCCACAAACTCTGCTAGATTCGCTGCAGGGACAGACGGGTGCATCAAGATCACGGGCGAGGAACTTACCACGTGCGCAACCGGGGCAAAGTCTCGCTTGGCGTCGTAGCGCAGGTTTTTGTACAAACTCGGGTTCACTGCAAGGCCAACGGTTGTAAACAAAAGTGTGTAGCCATCAGCAGGGCTACGCGCAACCTCTTCAGTGCCGATGGCCGTACCGGCACCTGCTTTATTTTCAACATAAACCGGCTGTTTAAGCTCGGTCGTGAGCCCGGTTGCCAATAGGCGTGCCGCGATATCCGTATTGCCACCTGCAGCAAAAGGCACCACAAGACGGATTTGTTTAACTGGATAGTCGGCGGCTTGTGCGGCCATACCGGCACAACACAAGAGCAAGAACGAAACGAACCGTTGCTTCAGCATAATGAGCGTCTCCATTTTTTGTTTTTTCAACACTGAGAGTCTAACTTGTTTGTCAGGCTCACCTCAAACCGTTGAATCAAGGTAGGCTTTGTTTGCAAGTCCCGCTTCAAACCAAACCCTCAAGGCGGGCTTCAGCTAATATATCTACCAACAAAATACCGCCCTTCAGACAACCGAAGTGAGACACTAGTGAATCCACCCATCGTCGTGCCCCGTCCTGCAGCCACCGTGATCCTCGCACGTGACACAAGCGACGGCATTGAAGTCTTTATGATGCAGCGCACAACAGAGGTCGCCTTTGCCAAGGGGATGCATGTTTTCCCGGGTGGCGGGATCGACCCGACCGACCATCACGAAGAGATCGCTTCTCTCTGTGTCGGCTTAACCGATGATCTGGCCAGCAACACACTTGGCATTGAAAAAGGTGGGCTGGCCTATTGGATTGCCGCCATTCGTGAGTGCTTTGAAGAATCAGGACTGTTGCTCGGCTATCGACACGATGATGAGTTGGTGCAGCTTAACGAACATGAGGCACTGCGTTTGTCTGACCTACGCACTGCACTCGCTGAAAATAAAATCACCTTTGTGGACGTACTCAAAGCCGAGCAATTTCGTGTAGCGACCGACAAAATCGCCTACTTCAGCCATTGGATCACGATGCCTGGGCGCCCTAAGCGTTACGACACCCGTTTTTTTGTGGCGCAAGCGCCGGTCGGGCAAATTGCCAAACAAGATGACTACGAGACCGTGGGGCAAAGATGGGTGCGCCCCGCCGATGCGATCGAAAAAAGTCGCTTAGGTGAAATCGATTTGATGTTTCCAACGATTAAGACGCTAGAAAGCCTTTCGCGTTTTGCCACCGTACAAGACCTTCTCGACCACGCGCGCGAGCCTAAGCCCAAGCAACTGATGACGCCGCGCATAGGCACAGGAAGAAACGGCCAGCCTGAAATACTCGTCGCGAGCGATTATGCCTACGCAGAAATCGGAAAAATCGATCCCCAGGGCGCAGGCACTGCAAAAACATATATTGAACCTGGTGTCCCTGTAGAGATTGCACCGAACGTACTGCGCCTCACCGCAGCCAACCCAGGCATGATGACGGGTCCAGGAACAAACTCGTATCTCATCGGCACTCAAGAGACAGGCATCGCCGTGATCGATCCGGGCCCACCTCTTACCGAGCACATCGATGCGCTGATCAAAGCCGCGCGCGGGCCCATTAAATGGATTTTATGTACGCACACACATCTTGATCACTCACCGGCAGCGCTAGAGCTTAAGGCGCGAACCGGCGCAACATTGTTTGGCATGCCCCCACCACCCTACCCGAATCAAGATCAAACCTTTGTGCCTGACGTCATCGTGACTCATCACCAGCGACTGCAAGTTGGGGGGGCAGATCTGCGCGTGATCCACGTGCCTGGGCACGCCTCGAATCAAGTCTGCTACCTGCACGAAACCGAACACCTGATGTTTACCGGTGACCATCTCATGCAAGGCTCAACCGTTGTCATCAGTCCACCAGACGGCAACATGGCGACATACCTTGCCTCACTGCGCCTGCTACAAGAAGAGCAGATTGATTTTCTGGCACCGGGGCACGGGTTCTTGATGGATAAGCCCAAGGATGCCGTCGACCGAGTCTTGATTCATCGTCAAGATCGCGAAAATAAAGTTGTGGCTGCGCTTAAAACCTTTGAGCAACCGGTAACGCTTGAAGAACTCGTGCCAGTTGCTTATAAAGACACGGCAGAAAAATTACATAAGGTGGCAATGCGCTCTTTGTTTGCTCATCTGCAAAAGCTGGTTGAAGAACAGCGCGTCAGTTATGCAAACGATCGCTGGCTGCTAAAACGATAGTCTGGGCATCGCTAGAGCGGTTCTAGTGCATTGCCAGAATATCAGGCAATGCGTTGCAGGTGCATACCAAGGCGCGCTGTCATTGCGTTACCCATTTCAGGCTGCACAAGCGCTCGCTCGCACGACCGCTTATCCTTACATTATGCGTGCGTCACGTCGCAAAGAGAAAAAACCAGCGAGCAGTATCAGCAGCGCACCCAATCCTAAAAACAACGCCGTCACCTCGGTAGTTTGATGCTTCTCTAGACGTATTGTCGTCGCCAGTGCAGCGTAGACTTTTTTCAAATCACTCGCGTTGGTCGCGCGGTAGTAATCAGCCAAGGTGATATCAGCAATTTTTTTAAGTACCGACTCATCAAGCTTGACTCGCATTGACAAACCCTGCGCCTTCAATACCACGCCTTCTGGTGTACCCACGCCCACGGTATAGACTCGCACGCCGTGGTCTGCTGCGAGTTGAGCCATCTTTAGAACATCAGGGCCCATGTTACTTTGCCCATCTGAAATCAACACAATCGCA
>Ga0209296_1002879_pt1 | contig 11991 bp, 11 predicted proteins | sample S_130206_EF_Meta_FD_187319 | JGI IMG/M metagenome (GOLD analysis project Ga0209296, IMG submission 187319) | Freshwater microbial communities from Lake Simoncouche, Canada to study carbon cycling - S_130206_EF_MetaG (SPAdes) (version 2) | ecosystem: Environmental > Aquatic > Freshwater > Lake ...
CGTCACGCCGTAACTATTGGCACCGATCGGTACGAAGCGCTCCACCATCAGGCCGGTCGCATTGAACCGGTACAGCGAGGGTCGGTACTCGTCGCACATCCAGAACGAGCCGTCGGCGGTGCGAACCAAACCTTCAAGGTCGGCGCCCAGTGGATCGAGCGCGAGTGGGTTGCCAAACAGGTCGCAGGGATCCTCATCGGTGTTCGCCAACCCAGGGGACTGCCCAAGCACGTTCGGAAGGCCGGTGAGCGGGGATCCGTCAGGCTTGCGAAGCAGAAGTTGCCCGGTGAGCGCAAGTGCGTTGGTCGCCGGGTTGTAGGTGAACGTGCAGATGCGCGGCTGGTAAGCGGGCAGCACGAACGGACGCTCGAGCGCCGCATCGCCGTCCAGATTCAGGGGCTCGCAGTTGGGGCCGCGGTCCGGGTGCGCAAGGAATGTGATCACGCCGGTGGTTGCATCAACGGAATCGATCCACAGGCCGCTGAAGCCGCCGAGCAGGATGTCCTGTCCCGCGGCGGTGGTGCCGACCACGGGCGGTGCAGTGAACGTGGCGGTGGTCAACGCCGCGGTGCCGGAGCCATGGGGCTTGTAGCCAAGCGGACGCACGGCGACGATGGTGCGCGAGGCGATGTCAACGACCGCCACCGCGCTGTGTTCCTGCAGTGTGGCCCAAGCGGTGGAGGAATCCGCGGAGAATGCGATGTACTCGGGCTCAAGGTCCTGCCCGATGGTCGGCGAATTGGGGCCGAACGCACGGATCGATGGGTCGATCACGCCGGCGGGCAAGCCGTTGAAACCAATGGTCGTGACGCTCGCCTGCGAGATCGTGCCGGTCACGTCGATGATGCTGATCGATCCCTCTGGGTCGACAACGTAGTTGGCGTCTGGCTCCCCCTCATTGGCGGACATGACCTTGGTTCCATCCGGCGTGAAGCCGACCATGTCCGGACCCGCACCGACCGTGACCACTGCTACGAAGGCACCACTGGTTGTGTAGAAAACGATCTTGCCCGGATCGGTGTTGGTGGTGGCCGAGACGGCGGCCGCGACGAGTCCGTTGCGCACGGCCAAGCTTTGCAGTTGCGCGCCGTACGGCATCATCGGAATGGAGCCGACGCGGATCGGCGCCGCGGGGATCGAGAGGTCCATGATCTCAATCGAAGCGGAGAGCGCGTTGACCACAAAGGCGCGGGACGTGGTCGGGTCGTACGCGGCAATCTCCGCGGCGGAGACGTCATATCCACCGGGGGTTGAGCGACCGAGGAACTGCAGCGAGATGAACGGCGTACCCGCGAAGGTTGCGGCACAGAGCGAAGCGGCGAGGAGCGAGGCGAAGTGCGAGCGCATAGGGTTGTCCATTCACAAGGAGGGCAGAACCGTTTCGGTTGTTACGCGGATGCTCTGCAATGATCATGTGATTTCCATTCAGGGAAGGCTCGCGAACGGTCAAATTGCTGTTAAGGGGCACCTTGCGCAGGATGGGTGAGTCGCGAAGGACAACATGAATACACTCCACTCTTCGGAGTACCCGGGGACACCATGAAACACATGTCAAAGCGATCCGATCTGCGCGTACTTAGTCTGTCCGCTGCCGCCCTGCTCCCGCTGACAATCGCAACTGCCACCGCAACCGCCCTCGGGGCGTGGACTACCGCTGCCATGACATCCATCAAGTTCTACAAAGGAGCCGGCTCAAGTACGGTGCTCTTCAACAGCAACGGTCGCAACTTCTATGAAGGCGCGGGCTCAAGCAAAGTACTACTCAATGTGAGCGGCACCAAGGGCTACGAGGGCGCGGGTAGCTCCAAGGCGCTGTTCACCGTGTCCGGCACAAAGGTGTACCGCGCCGCAGGCACATCGGAGTGCTTGTGGAACATCACTAGTGGCAAGGTGTACGAAGGCGCTGGTTCCTCCAAGGCGCTGTTTAACGTCTCCGGGACCAAGCTGTACCGCGGCGCTGGCACATCGGAAGTGGTGTGCAACTGGTCCGGCGGAAGCATCGAAACCAGCGAGATTGCGGCGATGCTTTGGTTGATTGAAGCGCCGTGACGACCGCAGCACGATGACCCGACACATGGGTATATTTGTATTCCATGAGCGAAACCCCTGCACCGACAATTCAACTCGTCCCAGGAAACTCGTTGATCACAAAGACGCCTGAGGAAGGCCGCATGCTTGCCATCAAGATGTCGAGGCTCATCATCAAGGCCACGCAGCCCGACAACGCAGTCCGTGAACGGCTCCGAGGGGTCTATGCCGAAGATGCCGGCATGTTGATCGCCATCGGCCAGACAGTCGCTACTGAGTTTGCGACCATCGCTGCTGCCAACAATTATTGGCGATAGAGGGACGGGGAGGTTGGCAATCGCCGCCCCGACCTTGCGATGTACAGATAATTCTGCTTTGTTGACAACCACGGAAATTGCTTCCTGGGAATTTTCGTGCCACACTTCGCGCATGCGCGCCCATCATCTGCCGATCTCGCTCCTCGCCGCCTCGGTCGTCGCGATCGCGACCGCTGATGTCACCCAACAAGTGTCGCCCACGCGCCAGGCCTACCGGGTGTCCGGGATGTGCGACTTTGATCAGTTACGTACCGCCTCGGGAAACATCCCCGGACTTGGGCTGAACGGACGGCAACACTGCGCACCGACAGCCACGAGCAATGTGCTCGCGTATCTCGCCGGAGCGACGCCGGGCGGAATTTCTGGCGTGCCCAACGACTCGTGGACTGATCGCAACGCTGACGAATATGCATCATCAAACACGCTCATTGCAACCTGCGGCAACGTGATGCAGACCAATGCGTTCGGTAATGGGACGCGCTACTCAGAAATCAATCGCGGCTTCCAATTCTTCCTGCCCAGCGACGAGTTCACGCTGCTCACCCTCGGCGGCGCCGCTGGCGTGTTCAACGGGCTCGGGTCAGCGACGGTAGTGCAGATACTCGCCACCCCGCTCTTCCCGCGCCCCGCAAGCGCCGTATGCGTGGGGTGGCTGCAACCGCCAGCCTCTGGTTCCACCTTTTGGAATATCACCGGTGGCCACTGCTTCACCATGGGCGAAGCAATCTGGCAAGTCCCGAACAACAAGGTTGAACTGGATATCTTTGATCCAGCAGATAGCGCACGCATCGATCCCACCGAGCCGACCACCGCACAGTCAGTGTTCACCACCGCCATCTACAACGCGGTCGATGGGGCCTATCCGATCAACGGCACTTGGACCATCACCGGCGGTTGGGTGCAAGGCCTCTCTGCAGGTACCACGCGCGGCGTTCTGTTGTCGCAGCAGTTGGTCTTCCCAACCACCATATACACCTGCGATCCAAGCGGGCTATTGCTGCAACTCGTGCGACCGCTGCGATTTGAATACGAAGACATCAACCCGATACAGCCGATCGCCATCACCCTCCCCACCGCCGTCACCGACATGACGTTCGACTTTGTTTCACGACGCATCTACGCAATCCACGGAAGCGGCACCTCCGCGAAGTTAACGCTGACGGACGGACTGACAACGAGCACCACCGCCGTCACACTGAGTTCGCAGCCGCGCAAGGTGGTGGCTGGTCGTTTCGGCGAAGTGTTTGTTCTGGGTACGAACGGCACAAGCAACACGCTCACGCGCCTCCAGACATCCGAGACATCCACTCCTACACAGCGAGCTCTGCCGCAACAGCCAGACGCGATCTGCTACGACGATGCCAACGACCGACTGCTTGCGTACCACCTCGCGACGCGCACCTTGTATGTCATTCCACGCCTGGAAGCCGAGGCAGTGACATCATCCACCGCACCACTCACGGTGGCACTTGCGGGTGACATCAGTATGGCGGTGAATCCCGACAACGGCACGGTGTGGATTGCCGGCAGCGGCACCGCAGGCAAGTTCTATGTGTTGGCGCTCAGCGCGTCGGGTGGCGTCTTGTCGGCTACAAGTATCTCGAGCACCTCCGTTGTGGCGCCGCGGCACATGCGGTTGCTCGGGCGTGGGAAAGTGGTGTTCGCAAGCGGTAATTCGCTACGGGTGCTCGCCGAGAACGCAACTGCCGGAACATGGTCTGCAGACACCACGTCGCGGCTCTGGGGCGCAAGCGTCGGTCCGGCGTATGACATCAGCCGCGAGCGGAACAACTTCCCCGCCGGCCACCCCGCGCTGAACGTCGAGTTTGCAGTGCTCCCGACCTCCACGCCAGTGATCCGCGCGCAGTGCCCGGCTGATCTGAACCTGGACGGAATTGTTGATGGTCTCGACCTCGCGATCGTGCTCAGCGAATGGGGCGCTGACGGATTGGGCGACCTCGATCGCAATGACGTCGTCAACGGCGCGGATCTGAGTGGGGTACTCGCGTCCTGGGGTCCGTGCCCCAACTGACGCGCGCTGACAGGGCGGGGATGATGAAAATCTGCGGGGAGGGGCGCCCCGCATCGAGGCCACGGGCTTCACAAATTCGAAAATTGTGTTCCGTTTGCTTGCCTTGCTTTCATTACGTGGCACACTTCTAACTCTTAGAGAGGCTGTGAAAGGGGTCGTCCGAGCACATTCCCGTGTGCACGGCGGGTGTGTTGTTTGTTCCTTTCCCCTGTTAGATGAGTTTCCAGCCATGATCCAGAACAAGTTGTTTCTCTCCGGGTTTGCCACCGTTGCTCTCATTTCATCCGCCGCCTCCGCTGACGTGACGATTTCGTTCACCGGCTTGACGCTTGCTGGATACCAATTCGCCGAGGCGATCGCGCCCGGGGTGATCGCTGGCACGCTCACTGGCGCCACCATCAATGTTGAAATGACCAATTCGTTCTGGTTCACAAAGGCCAACGATTTGACCCTGTACCTGGATGTCGCTCCGCTGGGCACTGGCGGCCTGCTGCAACTTGGCGGAGCCGTCAATACCGGCGCTGCTGAGCGTCGTGCATGGCCAACTGGCGGCGGACTGTTCTCCACCAATTCCACCGGTCGCGTGGACCTGAACAACGCCATCGACTTGGCAAACCATCCAGACATGTCCTTCTGGATCGGTAACGGTCGCGAGAGTTACATCGCGTCCGGAACATGGACTGGAAGCATCGTTCTGCACGGCGTAAATCTGGTGGGTGTTCCATCGCCAGGTGCTCTCGCCCTGCTGGCAGTGTCAGGAATTGTTGCCCGTCGCCGTCGCGCGTAAGCGTGGCGGTTGCCGAGTAACCTGCCCTGATGCCCGTCAATACCAAGACCGCCGCACGTCGTCACCTGTTCTTCAAGTGCATGGGATGTCTGCGCGGTGAATTGGATCGGATCGAAGCCGCCCATCGCGCGGGAACGCTGACCACCACCGGAAACTGGACGCCTGGCCAGAACCTTGACCACTGCGCGGTGCCTCTTGAGGAGGGCCTAGATGGCTCGACCAAGAACGCGTCGTTCGTGGTGCGGCTCTTTGCCAAACTGATCAAGCCCGTGATCCTGAAAGCAAAGCCTGACGCAATGCGTCCGGGATTCAACGTCGGCAAGTCAAACCCGGAGCTCATGCCCAGCCCCAGCGTTACCTTTGAACAAGGGATGGGACGAATCCGCAAGGCGCTCGCACGGATCGAAGCCGGCGAACGCATGACCAAGCCCAGCCCGTGGCTCGGTGCGATGACGCATGATGAATGGGTGCGGCTCAACCTCAACCACACGGCCATGCACTTTGGATTCTTAACGTATCCAGGCGCGCCGCAAACATGACGCGGACTGTCACAGCCGACATCACTCGGTTTCAAGGAACCACCCGGAGCGAAGTCTCCGACCGCGTGGCCATTGAAGAGCCACTGGAAATTCGCGTTGACTTTGTTGCAAACGGCGAGCGTTCTGTCCGCAGCCTCTCCATCACCATGCGCACCCCCGGGCATGATGAAGAATTGGCCGCCGGATTCCTGATGTCCGAAGGGTTGGTTCGTTCCGCACGCGACATTGAGTCAATCCGCGCGTGCGGACCAGAGAGCGGCGCGCACAATGGAAACAATGTGGTCAAGGTGCGCCTTGCCGATCACGCCACCATTGCATGGCCAAGCGTGGAGCGCCACTTCTATGCAACCTCCAGTTGCGGCGTTTGCGGCAAAGCGTCGCTTGAAGCACTGGAAGTGCCCGGACTATGCCCCATTGCGCGCGATGGATTTCGCTTTCCAGTTGCTGCCGTCCGCATGTTGTCCGACCGCCTCCGCGCGCAACAGTCGGTGTTTGAAGAAACCGGCGGACTGCACGCGGCAGCGCTCTTCAACTCGGCGGGCGAATTACTTGCTATCCGCGAAGACGTCGGGCGCCACAACGCCGTCGACAAGTTGCTCGGCGCGCAGTTCTTGCAGGGGCAGACGCCACTTTCAAGCAACCTGCTCTTCCTGAGCGGGCGCATCAGCTTTGAACTTGCGCAGAAGGCGCTGGCGGGCGGCATTCCGATGGTGGTGGCGGTGGGTGCGCCATCCAGCCTGGCCATTGAACTTGCAAAGCGATTTGACATTACTCTGATCGGATTCCTGCGCGGCGAGCGCTTCAATGTGTACAGCGGCGAATGGCGACTGACTGGCGAAACGGCATGAAACTCCGAATCCGAAAGAATTCCCTGCGCTTGCGACTTCAGCAACATGAAGTGAAGCAACTTATTGCTGATGGCGCGGTGATTGATGAAACATGCTTTGGCAAAGAGACGCTTCGCTGCTCGATCGAGGCGAGTGCTGATGTGAGCGCCATATGCGCTGACTTCACAAGTAACACCATTCGCATTCGCGTGCCGTTGGCTCCTGCGTTGCAGTGGGCGAACTCCGATGAAGTGGGAATGCTTGCCGAACAAATCACGCCGGCAGGCCCACTTCTACTGTTGGTTGAGAAGGACTTTGCCTGCCTGCAACCGCGCGACCCTGCGCTGCGCGAAGACGATTCTGACGCATTCATGAATCCAAATTCATCGTGTGGCCCGTGAAGCACGTGCTGTACCAACTCATTTCATGAAACAACCCACCAACCGTCCGCGCGCCCCGCTGTTTCTGAGCCCCGAGTTGCTTGACCCAGCAATTCAAATCGGTGCTCCCGCATCGGCGGCCGGCGGCGCACCAGCGGTGACGGTGGCGCTGACCACATCCGTGGCGCAAATGGGTGTGGCGCGCACCGTGACGACACTCCTGCGTGTCAACCAAGCCACCGGATTTGACTGCCCCGGTTGCGCGTGGCCAGATCCGGTTGGCAGCCGTTCCAGGTTTGAATTTTGCGAAAACGGCGCAAAGGCAATCGCTGAAGAAGCGACGCTTGCTCGCGCCACTCCCGCCTTCTTTGCAGCGCATTCCGTTGAGGAACTTTCACGGCAAAGCGATTACCAACTCGGCAAGCAGGGACGCATCACCGAGCCGATGTACCTGCCGCGCGGCGGCACCCACTATGTGCCAATTTCATGGGCAAACGCCTTCACAGTGATTGCCGATGAACTGAAAGCGCTGAAATCCCCAAACGAAGCGCTCTTCTATACGTCCGGCCGCACCAGCAATGAAGCGGCGTTTCTCTATCAGTTGTTCGTGCGCATGTTCGGCACCAACAATCTGCCCGACTGTTCCAACATGTGTCACGAGTCAAGCGGCGTTGGCATGATGCGAACGATCGGATCTGGCAAGGGCACCGTGACGCTCGAGGACTTTGAGTCCGCGGACTGCATTGTGGTGATCGGGCAGAATCCGGGCACTAACCATCCACGCATGCTCAGTACGTTGCAAGAAGCCGCTCGCCGCGGTTGCAAGATTGTGAGCATCAATCCGCTTGCCGAAGCTGGCCTGAAGCGATTCCGCCACCCGCAAGAAGTCGGCGGCATGCTTGGTAAGGGCACTGCACTTGCCACGCACCACGTGCCGGTGCGAATCAATGGTGACGTTGCGCTTCTCAAAGGAATTCAGAAAGCGATCCTGGAAACGCCGGGCGCGCGCATCGATCGTGAATTCATTAGCCAATACACCGAAGGGTTTGATGCATACCGCACGAATCTTGCGGCGGAAGAGTGGAGCGCCATCGTGGAGGGCTCCGGCATTTCCGAAACGGAGATTCGCGAAATTGCAGCCGTGATCGGCCAGTCAAAGGCAATGATCTGCTGCTGGGCGATGGGTCTGACGCAACACCAGAATGCCGTTGCAAACATTCAGGAGATCATCAATCTCTTGATGCTGGGCGGGCACCTTGGGCGCCCCGGCGCTGGCGCGTGCCCCGTGCGCGGGCACAGCAATGTGCAGGGCGACCGCACCATGGGAATCTGGGAACGCCCAAGCCCCGCGTTCTTAAAGAGTCTCGCCGATGAGTTTGGTTTCGAGCCGCCCGTTGAGCACGGACACAGCACCGTTGAAGCCATCAACGCGATGCATACACGGCAAGCCAAAGTGTTCATTGCACTTGGCGGCAACTTCCTCTCGGCAACGCCTGACACCGCATACACCGCGCAGGCGCTCGCCAACTGCAGCCTGACCGTGCAGATTTCAACCAAGCTGAATCGATCGCATCTCATTACTGGTGAGCATGCGTTGATGCTGCCCTGCCTCGGTCGCACTGAGCGAGACATCCAAAGCAGCGGCGCGCAGTTTGTGAGCGTGGAGGACTCCATGGGAGTCGTTCATGCATCCACCGGAACGCTAGTTCCCGCATCCGAGCAACTGCTGAGCGAGCCCGCGATTGTGGCCGGCATGGCAGGCGCAACGCTTGGCGTCGATTGGAGCGGATACGTGGCGAATTATGACGCTATTCGCGCACGTATCGCGCGGGTTATTCCGGGCTTTGAGGAGATGAATACGCGGATTCGGCAGCCGAATGGATTTGAATTGCCGCATGCAGTCCGTGACCAACGCGAATTCCGCACTCCGGATGGCAAGGCGAAATTCACTGTTCACCACATTCCGAAGTTGCCTGTTGGTCCTGGGCAGTTCATCATGACCACCATCCGGTCGCACGATCAGTTCAACACCACGATCTATGGTCTTGATGACCGCTACCGCGGTATTCGCAACGGTCGACGCGTGGTGCTCATGAATGCCGCGGACATCACGTCACACCATTTTGCTGATGGCGATGCCGTCGACATCGTGAGTCACCACAACGGCACCGAACGACGCGCGCACAATTTCCGCATCGTGTCCTATGAAATACCACGCGGGTGCCTAGCGAGTTACTTCCCGGAGACCAATGTGTTGGTGCCGATTGATAGTTTCGCCGAGGGAAGCCACACGCCCACTTCAAAGTCGGTGATTGTTTCGCTGGTGAAGGCGACGCTGGGTACAGCGACCCAATCAAATTCGACGCAAGCAAAGGCGACTGTTGGCCACTGAGCTGTACGGCTTGGTGCTCACCGGCGGGGCAAGTTCCCGCATGGGCCGCGATAAAGCAGAAATCATTTACGGCGAACAGCCACAGTGGCGCGCGGCGGCTGACATCTTGGCGCCGATCTGCGCGCGCACCTACTGGTCCTGCACCGCAAAGCAACGAGATGATTGGGGAGTTGGCGAATCGGGGGTCCTGGATCAAGTAACCGGTCACGGCCCAGCAAGCGGAATTCACGCGGCTTTCCTGCACGCGCCGGATGCTGCGTGGATCGTCATCGGATGCGATTACCCGTTACTGGAAACGCAAGACATCCGCAGCCTGCTTGCAGCGCGCGCACCCGAAATAGACGCGGTGACATTCCTGAATCAGCAAACAGCTGAAATCGAGCCGATGATTTCGCTCTGGGAGCCCGCGGCGGTGCAGCACTTTGTGCAACGCTTTGCGGCAGGCGAATACAGCCCACGCCGCATACTGCAGTCCTGCAAGTTAGTGACCGTGGTCCCGCGCGAGCAGCGGGTCCTTCACAACCGCAACACCCCCACGGAGTAATCCAAGGCGATCTCCAACCAAACAGTGGCGACCGTGAGGGTCGCCACTGGAGGGTTGCTACTTTGATGTCAAGCCGGCGACGCGATCATGCGCGGCGGCGAGTGCGACCGCTCACGTACCCCGCGGTGGCGAGCAGTACGAGTGCGCCTGGAGCAGGCACAGTTGCGAAGTAGAGGTTGCCGACCGTGGCGTAGGTGCCCTCAGTTGATGTCGACACCGAGATGCTTGAGATCGCGGCACCATTGGAGTAGAAACCAACGAAATCAGACGCGGAGGTTTGGTCACTGACGTACGAGGTGCCATCAGCGAGCGTCACCGTAAGCGCGGCGAGCACCACCTCAAAGGAGGCGTTCGTACCGAACATCTCGCCGCCGATACCCTGAACGCCTGGATCGAAGGTGAAATTCAGCGTTCTTCCGCCTAAGGCGGTGGAAACGACCGTTTGAGTACCGAGCGCCTGGAAAGTAATCTGACCAATAGAAGCGTTGGCAGTCCATGTCGTACCACCGGCGGTGCCCGTGGCTGATGGCTGGTAGCCACTGAAACTATCAAACGTCTCCGTGGCCACCGTGGCGCCATTTGAAGCGACGTACGCATCCCATGTGAGTTGACTATTGAACACCGCCACGGCACCCGAGGCGACCGAGGCCATACCAAAAGTGGCAAAGCCGACCAAAGTAGAAACGACAAGTGTTGTATTGTTCATAGAGATACCGGTGAACGGGAAACCATCGGGTAGACGGCAAGAGGCAATGCCGAGAAAGGGAACTTCGCAGAATGCAGGTTCACCTTGACAGGCGCAATTTCCGTGCGTAGTGACTCATCAATCCGAAACATTTCGCTGAAATACCCCCTGCGCACTGCTAGAGGCACCATGCCTTACGCTTATGCCATGAATAAAGTCCTCGTTGCTGCCCTCCGCTATACGCAAGGTCCGAATGCCACCGCAGGCTTGGCGACCGAAATGGTGGGGCTTGGTCTGCGTGGTCCAGTCTGCATCATTGCAAGTGGATCGGCACAGAGAGAACTTGAGTCAACGTGGACCACGGTGTTCGCTGCGGCTGGCATGGCGTTTGTGATTCATCCGTTTAGTGGCGAATGTTCGCGCAACGAGATCGCACGCGGGCGCGCGGCGGCAGCTGCATGCGGCGCACAGGTGATCGTGGGGGCTGGTGGCGGCAAAGCGCTCGACACGGGTCGTGCGGTTGCGGCAGAGCTTGGCATTCCCGCGGTCTGCTGCCCAACCATTGCGTCAACCGACGCGCCGTGCAGCGCCATCTCCGCCGTCTACAGCGACGAAGGCCTGTTTGAAACCTATCTCTTTCACCCACACAATCCAAACTTGGTCTTGGTGGATTCCACAGTCATTGCGCGTGCACCCGTGCGGCTCTTAGTGGCCGGTATGGGCGACGCACTTTCCACTTGGTTTGAAGCACGCGCATGCATGCGAAGCGGCGCGCGCAACTCGCGCAACGGCGTTTCGACCGGCGCTGGCATGGCGATCGCAGAACTCTGCTGGCGCATCTTGCAAGCGGACGGAGTGAGCGCGTTGGACGCCATGAAGACTCCAACCGCTCCGCCCACGCCAGCGCTCGAGCGGATCATCGAAGCGAACACCCTGCTCTCTGGCATCGGATTTGAATCAGCTGGACTCGCAGCCGCACACGCCATCCACAACGGCCTCACCGTTGCGCCCGAGGTGCATGCATTCCATCACGGCGAAAAAGTTGCCTTTGGAACACTGGCACAATTGATACTTGAAGACGCTCCGCAAGAGGAAATCACCGCGGTGCTCAACTTCTGCACGTCGGTCGGCTTGCCGGTGACGCTTGCCGAGATCGGGCTGCATGACCCAAGCGATGCACTGCTACTAAGCATCGCCGAACGAGCCACCATTGCCTCAGACACTATTCACAACGAGCCGTTCCCAGTGACAGCCGCCGCCGTACTGCAGGCGATCAAACGGGCGGATACTGCGGGGCGCGCTGCTATTCAGTCAGGCCGTCGCGGGCTTCACGCAGCGTGACGTCAGGAAAGTGATACACGGCGACATTGTGGCGCTTGCCGCGCCGCTGCGCCCGGGCCTCACGAACGAACGACATCAGTTCATTGACCTTGGCATTGACTTCCTGAAGTTGTTGGTCA
>Ga0209296_1002880_pt1 | contig 11991 bp, 22 predicted proteins | sample S_130206_EF_Meta_FD_187319 | JGI IMG/M metagenome (GOLD analysis project Ga0209296, IMG submission 187319) | Freshwater microbial communities from Lake Simoncouche, Canada to study carbon cycling - S_130206_EF_MetaG (SPAdes) (version 2) | ecosystem: Environmental > Aquatic > Freshwater > Lake ...
TGACAGAAGCTACTGTGGAGTTGGCCAAGGAACGTGGTCCGTGCAGTCATTCAGGACTCACACGTTACGGCCAAGGTGTGTTTCCTTGGGAACTTCGTGCCAAAGCCGTAAACGAATTGGCTAACTTTAAACCTGAGTTAGATTGGGAAACACTGCGTGAAAAGATGAAAGTTCATGGAGTGCGTAACGCAACATTAATGGCCGTGGCCCCTGTGGAAAGCAGTAGTGTTGTTATTAATTCAACCAATGGTATTGAAATGCCAATGAGCCTGATCACAGTTAAAGAATCAAAGGCTGGTAGTTTAATTCAGGTGGCTCCAGAATACAATAAACTAAAGAACCGGTATCAATTGATGTGGGAACAAAAAGATTGTGCTGGATATATTAAAACAGCTTCAGTAATTGCGGCCTACGTAGATCAGTCAATCTCAACAAATACATTCTACAATCCAGCACACTTTGCCGACCGTAAAGTACCCACCACATTAATTGCTAAAAACTTGATGTTGGCACATCGTTGGGGATTGAAAACATTCTACTACAGCCTGATCAACAAACAAGGTAGCAAGGGCCAGGACGAACCTGAGTCAAAGTTAGAAGTGATCGACTTTGATGATCAAGAAGATTGCGAAGCATGTAAATTATAACATGTCTATAATACGAATATATTCTAAAATTGCTTCGCCACCCGAACAAATGTTTTTTGACCTAAATGGAGATGATTACACCATTGTCAATGATGAAAACGAAGAATTTGAATTTGCATTGGATCGAGTTGATAAAAAATGTAAAATTTTGTGTTTTCAAATTTGGAATAATCATGAAAATCAAGAAAAATTGTATCGGTCGTGGTTGCAAGCCCCTGATGTTTATATAGTTACCAATACTCATAACCCAAAGCAGAATCATCCTCGAGTTTTAAGAGCAGATTTTTTGTTTAACAGGACTCGCGCATATTATCAACAATATTCTTTTAGACCAAGCACTACCAAATGGTATTTTGACTCGGAGTGTTATATTTTACCAAAAGATCTTGATCCAAAGAAAAAAACAAAAATTTTTGTTGCTCCTAATGGCACACACGAAAACGGCGTAACATTGTTAAACAATATTGTATCTGTAGATAGACCTCAATACTATAAACGACGATTGGTTGAATTTATAAAAGACTACGCTGATCGTGGTCATATAAATAATCCCATGTTATGGGCCAACTCAGACGTCGCTCATGACATTGGCATTGATAAACTTTTAGAAATTCCACAAAAAAACAATTACGAAAGAAGAGGTTATAGTCCAGCGCATAATGCCTATTATGAAGACACTTTTATTCATATCTGTGTAGAAACTATTGAATATGGATCTACTGTTGCGGTTACTGAAAAAATTTACGATCCATTGATCAAGGGGCATTTTGTATTGCCATTTAGCACCAGCGGAACTATAAAATATTTAATGCTAAGAGGATTTAAATTTCCTAAATTTATAGATTACTCATACGACGATACAATAGATGATGAATTGAGATTTCAACAATACACTAAAGAAATAACCAAATTGTTAAGTCACGGAATTGAACAATGGAGGAGTTGGTGGATCGAATACCAAGATATAAGATTCCATAATCAAAAATTATTCTGGACTTCCGATTACGATAGAATTGATTTTAATAAAATTAAATAAGGAAAAATATTATGAGCCAAGCACAATACAACTTAAAAACAAAAACAGATTACTTACATCGCAAGATGTTTTTAGACCCAGCAGGGCCTGTTACTATTCAACGCTTTGAAGAAGTAAAGTATAACAAGCTGACCAAGTTTGAAGCCGAAGCACGTGGATTCTTTTGGGTGCCAGAAGAAATCAGTCTTACCAAAGACGCCAACGACTTTAAAGAAGCCACAGATACAGTGCGTCATATTTTTACCAGTAACTTACTACGTCAAACAGCCCTGGATAGTTTACAAGGCCGCGGCCCAACACAAGTGTTTACACCTGTGTGCTCAATCCCTGAACTTGAATCATTGATGTTTAATTGGGGTTTCTTTGAAACCAACATTCATAGTAGAAGTTATAGCCATATTATTCGTAACATTTATAATGTGCCCAAAGATGCATTTAATACAATACATGACACCAAAGAAATTGTAGACATGGCAAGCAGTGTAGGCAACTACTATGATGCTCTGCATGTGGTTAACTGTCGTAAAGAACTAGGCGAAACAGTTACTGAGAAAGAACATGTCCGTGCTATCTGGTTGGCACTACACGCAAGTTACGCATTAGAAGCGTTCCGTTTCATGGTATCATTTGCCACAAGCCTGGCCATGGTTGAGAATCGTATCTTTATTGGCAACGGCAACATTATTAGTCTAATCTTGCAAGACGAAATACTGCACAAGGACTGGACTGCTTGGATGATCAATCAAGTGGTCAAAGAAGATCCTAGATTTGCCGAAGCCAAAGTAGAGTGTGAAGCAGAAGTATATAGTTTGTATATGGATGTGATCCGTGAAGAAAAACAATGGGCCGACTATCTGTTTAACAAAGGACCTGTGATTGGTCTCAATGCCAACATTCTCAAAGACTTTGTAGACTACACAGCAGTGGGCGCACTCAAAGAAGTAGGTATCAAGTATCAAACTCCTGCTCCCAAGACAACTCCTATTCCGTGGTTTAACAAACACGTAAACACCAGCAACAAACAAACAGCACTGCAAGAGTCAGAGTCAACCAATTATGTCATTGGCGTAATGAGTGATAGTCTTGACTATGAAGCATTGCCTAATCTATAATATCAAGGAGAAAACGATGAAAGCAATTGTATGGTCAAAGGACCACTGCCCGTTTTGCGTTCAAGCAAAAGGGTTATTAAAACAAAAAGGCATTGAATTTGAAGAACGTAATATCAATCAAGATTGGACTCGAGAGCAGTTATTGGAAGCAGTGCCCAATGCAAGAACCTTGCCACAGATATTTTTAGACGATAAATTAGTAGGCGGATTTACAGAATTGCGCCAACACTTACAAGGATAACATGATAGTAGAAAAAGACCAAGTTTACACATTTAAATTGACCAATGCTGACGAGTTAGTTGGAAAAATTGTTGAGATTACCAACGATAGTTACATCGTTTCACAGCCACTCAGTGCTGTGCCCACAGAAAAAGGCATACAATTGATTTTTACTGTGTTTACTGGTAATCCCAAGGAAAATGCGACTATAAATAAGACAGCAATAGCAATGATCTGTCAAACTCGAGATGAAGTTTGTGATCATTACTTAGAGGCAACCACTGGTATCAAAGCAGTGCGTAAGCCATCAATTATAATGGGGTAATACAATGCCAGGTAAAGGTGTTCAACGTGTAGGAGATCCAAGCTCAGGTGGCGGCATTGCCGTTGGTCCAGGTCACAACAATGTGTTGATCAACGGTCGTCCTGCTGCAATTCCATTTACACCGTTTACTCCTCATATAGGATGTAATCCTAAATTTCCCATACACTGTGTTGGCGTAATTGCTGTTATGGGAACAGCTTCAACTGTGTTTGCCAACGGTCAACCATTGGTGTTAGATGGCGGTAAAGACAGTTGTTTCTCACACAAACGAATGTTTGGCAGCTCTGATGTCAAGGCCTTGTAATGACTATTGGGATATTGAGTAGTGTAAATCTTATTGCCGGCGCCGGAATCCTGGGCAACATTGGTGGATACCCAATTGATGCCAATGCAGATCTCACAAATGCAATCTCAAGTTATACTTCGACCACAGTAGTTGAGAGATTTTTGACCATAGCATCGTCGGGTTATGTTGACCAAAACATTGTAGCCAACACATTTCCAGCATTGACCAACGCCGTTCCTGCTGCATATCAAGGCAGTTTAGGAAATGCCACATTAACATCAACTATTGTTGCTGCCAACAATCAATTATTGGGCAATAATGACATAGGCATATTTGAACAGGTATTTAACTCGGCCCAGGCATTTGTTAGTCAGACCAATCAATTGATCAAGACCACAATAAATGCCAACTCTCCTACAAACACCACAGGATTTACATCACAGGATAATTTATCAACCGGCGGCGTTAGTTCAATCACCCAGGCATTTGCTGCGTTTGGAGCTGATTTAGCACAGCTGGGATTTTTAATTGACCTAAATAATCTAAACAGCATAGGTAGTCCGGCAGCAGTGTTGCAACAACTTGCCGCAGTGACCAATACAACTCCGGCATTAAACACAGCATTATTAAATGTTGGCATACCTGAATCGGCTGTAGCTGATCCTGAAAACACAGATTTTACAGATCAACAACAACGTCTTATCTATGTGGCAATGACACAAATCACCGGCACCGAACTGCAACAGATATTACAGTTGTTACGCATAACCACCCCAGGACTTGTTACCATGGCCGATTTATTAAATCCTGTAAAAATCTTTCCAAGAAGTTATAACACATTAACTGCTCCTACTGCCAATGGACTACGTGGAATCTATATCAACGCGGCTGGTGCAGTCAACAGTCGATTAGAAACAGAACTGCCTGCTAGTGTGTTGGCACCATTGACCGGTAATCCTTTGCAGAATATGCCAACGCAATTATGAGTACCTACAGTCAACTACAACAAATAATCCCAGCCGATCAGGCCTTGGCCAGTAAAGCGTTGCAGGCCGGCCTGCAACAGGTTAAAAATATTTTTGATACCGAACTTCCAGGATTGGCTGTGGCTACTGAAGGGTTGGAAAGCAACGTTGGCCTTGATGACATTAATAATTTAACCGGTCCATTGCCAGCCAATGTCACAGCATATTTTACACAAACGTTGGCCACTGGTTCTGGCCCACAGGGTCTATTATTGTTGACTGACGTTATTGGCAGCGTTGCAGGTTACAATATCATTGGTGAAATATCTAACACTACAAATATTTTGGGCAACATGACCTCGTCTGGAGAATTAAATTTGTTAATTAATTCTACCACTGGTGTTTATACTGTGATGGAAAACTGTATTGCTGGGGACTACACTGTTGAGGAAACTGTTATTGATCCTGAAACCGGTCTTTCTAGTACGGTATATACGGTAGTAATACCCGGTGGGTTACCTGGAGCCGGAACCTATGGTCCAGAGGGTACAGCCAATGCGGCTATCGGCAATGCGTTTAGTGATGGATTAAATCCAGCTATGGTATCTACCGTAGGGACCATTGTTGCCGCCTACCCAACCAATGTGGCCAATACCACAGCCAATGTCAATATCATATGTGACCAGCTTGAAACACAAAACACCAATTTAGCATTGGCCAGCGTGGATTTTGCCAATTTACTTCCTGGGCAACAAGCATGGAGTTTGGTTTACAATTTGGCCTCGACTGGATTGGAAGTAGTTGAGGGAGGCCCTGCTTATGTATTACAAAGCATAGCCAACACTGATACACAAGGTGGCCAGGCCATAATAAGCACCATGCGTGAGTCTCGTAATCAAGATCGATTAAACATAGCTGGTATGCAGACTGATATTACTATTAGCGATCAATATCCAGAACCTCGAGCTGATTTGGGCACTGCTCAATACACAGTAGCTCAGGCAGCCGGCCAAAAAATTATTTAATTTTACCAAACTGTGTCAACTAACTGCGGTTCCTAGGCGTTATTATAGTATGCTAGGAGGCATTATGTATGAACAAACTACTGCAAATTTTAACTCTTGCGAGTCTGACATTGGTAAGTGGGGTAAGTCAAGCGAATCCAAATCACTATTATCCACACCACCATCGCCATGGGCATTCCAATCCTTACGGATGGGTTGCCCCGCTTGTGATAGGAGGCGTAGTAGGGTATGTGATCACCAGACCGCAGACCGTAGTAATACAACAACCGCCAACTAACATATACCAGCCACAGGCACCATACGGATATCATTATGAAACCATTCTTGATGCCAACTGTAACTGCTACCGACTGGTTCTTGTTTCAAATTAACCAAAAGGAAATACCATGAAATCAATCGCACTTGTAATCGCATCATTGTTTGCAGTATCAGCTTTCGCACAGGCACCTGCTAAGAAAGAAGAAGCCAAACCAGCAGCACCGGCCGCAACAGCATCTGCTCCAGCACCAGCCAAGGCAGAAGCTAAAAAGGACGAAAAGAAGCCTGCAAAAAGCGAACCTGCTAAGAAAGACGCACCTAAAGCAGACGCAAAAGCCGCTACTCCAGCGAAGTAATTTTGGATTAGACGATAGTGATCTCATCTTAGATGATGAGATTACATTTGGCCGTAATCGACGAGCAGAAGCATTTGGTAAAGTCATTGAAGATGATTTATCAGACTATGTAAAATTTAGATTATGGCTAGCTAGACAATTAGCGTTAAAAAAATATCAAGAAACCTGGGGGTAAAATCCCAGGTTTTTTGTTGTAAAAAAGCCACATCCAAAAGGTTGACCAAAAATGCCCAATTTGCTATAATATGAGTATAGTAAAAATTTAGGAGAATCAAATGGGTTTTGAAAAAGTAGTGTTAGATCAAGTGGCCAATACTCTTACCCAAGACGACTTGGCTGAATTTTACAACGGCACTTTATTTGTAGGTAGCATCAACGAACGTGAAGCCCGTAGCGTGTTCCATATGTTGAGTAAAAACTATGGTCTTGGCACAGTCCAGGTTCATCCAATCGGCAACACCGGCGAGTATGCTTTTGACTTTGTTGCAAAAAACCCACACTCAAAATCTGAAGATTTTAGCCCTTTTGCTACTGTAAACAGCTAGGTTGACCAGAAATGCCCGATTTGCTATAATACTTGTATAGAAACTAAAAAGGAGCTGAAAAATGGTTAACTGGACTGACCCAATCATACACTGGAATCAACTGCCCGGCACTGAAGTCAAACGTCTATTAGACACCTGGGGCAAGGATGAAGCATTCATTGCCAAGTATGACAAGAAGCATGGTTATGCCGCTTCATCAGTTAACGTTCCTGCAAAGGCTGTGGTAAAATCAGCCACCAAAACGGAAGCCACGACTCCTGTAAAGGCTGTTAAAAAGGCAACCACGGTGGCACCTAAAAAAACCTCCACACGCCAAAAGCATACTGGTCCAGATGGTGCAATCAAGTTTGTTGAACATCGTGAACTGTATGTAGGGTTCTTTGGCGGCAAGGTTGTAGTTACTAAACGAACCGAAGAAGCCTGCCGTGAGTATTTGACTAAAGAGTATGGAGTAGAGCCTGTTGGTAGCTGGGAATACGTTACTGTATAAAACGGTTGACCAAAAATGCCCGATTTGCTATAATACTTGTATAGAAACTAAAAAGGAGTCCGGAATGAAGCTAATGATTACTACCCAAATTCAGGAAAACTACGGTGCCCACGATTGGGACGGTGAAGGTGCTTGCCCTCAGTATTGGAAGTTCAAAGGCGGTAATGATTACTCATATTCGTTGGGTTCACATCTACGCAATCCAGAAGCTCTTGCCGAGTTGGTAGAAGCTTTCCGTGGTCAAATTGAGTGTGACAACGAAGGTTTCCGTGAATACATTATTGGTTGGTCTGTTGAAGCCGATGATTACCTTACTGACTTTGAACAGAGCCAACTCGAGTATGATGGCGAGATCAAGTATCGCACTACAGAATTAAAATTGTTGGAGGCCGCATAATGGCAAGTAAGCACATTGAAGGCCTGGCAGTAGAGATTGCATTGTTGAGCAATGAGTCACTTTACCAACTAGCCCAAGAATTGGTAGCACGATATAACGAACGTGCTGATTACCTGGACATGATGATCAAGACTGAGTTCCAGGAACAGTTGATGGCCTATAACGAACGCCAAGCCCGCAAAACCAAAGTGGCACAGGCCATTGCAAAAGAATTAATTGGAGTATAAAATGCCCGAGATCAAACTTGACGGATTGAACCAGCGCCAGCGAGTGTTGGCCGACATTATGTGGGCTATTGAAGATTGGTCAGATGTAGAGCGGTTCATTGCCACCTTACCTAAACGTGAGCGCATTGAGTGCGAGGGCATTGTAGAAATGATGCGTATGGAATTGGTAGAGAGCTACCGCCAGGGTATGAATGTTGAAACTACTGTAGAAGCATCCAAGCTGATTGACAAGATTCGCAAACTCTAATACAATGTAACTTAGAACATAGGAGTCGCAAATGGGTTTTTTTAAAGATATTGAAATTGAAATTATGGATTGGCAAGACCAAGGTCGTAGCATTCAAGACACTTACATCTACTTTAAAGACTATGTGACCCTTGAAGATGTAGTTCGTATTTTTGCCCGTGACTGTGATGAGGCAACAGTATAATGAACTTTAGTTTCAATCCTAATAATAGTAAACCTTTGTATAGCATTCGCTACACAATGAAACCTGATCAAATCTTTACTTTTGTGTCCGGCCTGCATGACATACAGTTAGATATGATAGATGAGGTAGTTGCCCGCAAAGAAAAGGAAGGCTTTCCAGAAGCCTCTGTAGTGATTAAACACATCATGGAAAAGAAATGAAAGCAGGTTCTTTTCGACATTGGTGTAGTGAAAAATGGTTTGAGCACAAAGATGAACTTGAAGCCTATGGTCATCCAGTGTGTTACACTGCCAAAGAATATTTTATCAAATACAAATATTGGCTTAAACGTGAATATCGTCACCAACAAAAAAATGATTAAACAAATTGTTCTTGCTGGCGCAATTGTGTTAAGTGGGTGTGCTACTCAAACACCCACAGTAACAACACCAGCCGTGTTGCCTTACTATGCAATGGACACGTTCAAAGCAGATTGTTTGTATGGTGACAATCAACGCCGGTTCCTTGAAGAAAGAATTAGAGAATATAATCAGTATCACCAAACTCGTCCAACCACTGAGCAAGGTCGAGATTACTACACCAAATTAAAAAATGCACTATGGGGACTGAGATCAGCATGTGGCGCAAACCGATAATTGTATTGACCATGGCCGTGTCGGCCAATGCACAGGCGCAAGCAGATTGCTATGTTAGGTCAGCAATAACCAATCAAACAGCCATAAAAATTACCAGCATAGCCGATGTGAAACCTTGGGTGGTGCCAATCTCGGCCACACAAAACAAGTGTATAGTGAATTTTAGAGCGCAGATAAATGGAGAATGGATCACAGCCGAAGGTGAAAGTGTTGGGCCAAAAACTCTAAGCGAGGCCATACTGTGCAAGAATGCAATGGATCAAGGGCGCACTCAAATATTAAGTCGTGCTGATGGAAAGACTCTGTCGTTGGAACAGAATATGGTATGCACGGACCAGACCTTGCCCAAAATACGCAAGGTTGAAGTGGGCGATAAAGTGTTAGAAAGCGAAGTAAAACCTCATCCACACTTTCCAAAACGATTTGTTTACCATAATGCTACATGCCGTTGGTTTGCCGAACCCATAGTTCGAGCCAATGACCTTCGACATCAGCAGGGCATCATTTGTCAGATACACAACAACGAATGGCAAGTGGTTGACAAATGGTAGTCTTTGTAGTATAGTATTGTTATATTAACCAAACCTTAAAGGTGATCGAATGAAAAAATTATTGATAGTATCAGCAGTAGCAGGTATGTTGACCGCGTGTGGCACAACCAACAACACCGCACAACTTCAGAATAGTGGAGCACCACAAGCTTCGCGAATGGCCGCGGCTATTAAAGAAGCTCCAGAATGGATGAGCAAACTGCCCAAAGCTCCTGGCTATGTGTTTGAAAACGGAACTGCTACCAGTAGTGATTTTGGATTTGCTGACATCAAGGCCAAAACTATTGCATACAGTAAGATTTGTACCACTGCCGGCGGCACGGTTCGTAGCCAGACCAAACTATATCGTGCAGACAACGGTGATGCCGGCACAGAGTCAAGTGAAATGGCCGTCCGTAGTATGTGTGCTGACGTAGATATCTCTGGTGTAGAAACGGTAGAGATGAAACACGTGGCTGAAGGCAATCGTATTCGTACCTATGTGCTGGTTGCCTTGTCACTTAATGGCAATGCAAACAAGAATACTAAACGTAGTGCCAAAGAAGCATTTAGAGAGCTTGATGAAATGGCTCGTGAACAAAACGGCGTTGTGGTCACTCCGGTTCCAGCACAACCACAACAACCAGTCAGTGTAATTCAACCCAATGGCGCACCTACTACTCTTAATTTGTTGCCAGTCGACAATGCGGAATACCGAGCACGTCGAGAGGAAGCCTTGAAAAAGCCAGGCGCTGTAATTGGACAAGTTACTATTGCCAACTGATCAATGACCAAAGAACAACAATTGATGTGGGATACGCTGTCAGCTGATCCTGCAAGATTGTGTCATGTGTGGGCCCGAGATATTTTACAATCCAAGCGGACCATGCACCGCAAGGCCGACAAGTATTTAGGACAAGCACTTGATTTGTTTACTGTTGAAGACATTACTTCTATGGTAAAAACCTGGATCAAACGTTATGACATGCCACTCAACCCTAGTAAGTTGACAAACTACGAAACGTTTCATCGCAGATGCGGACCGTATGTTTTTGAAAATTCGTGTTCAATCAAAGGTTTTGTATGAAAAAGATTTATTATGAAAAAAAAGGTCGTAGATATGTTCCAGTTGCAGAATATGACAGCGACTATTTGGATAGCTTTCCAAAAGGCAATCACTTGGTTATGTGCTATCCCGGAGGTAGTAGTCGTCGTTTTTGCATTGACCCTGCTCTGGCTCCAATGATTGCAGCCGGCCGGCATGCAGAAGAAGCGATCTGCGAAGCGATGCGTAAGGCAAGTGAATTACGTCCACAACAAACTCCTATCACTTTGGGACAAAAGAAAGCATGGGAAAAGTTGGCCAAAGAATTTGGATCTGAACTTGCTACATTGTCTGGTTTATGTATTCGTGATTGTGCAGAAGCAGGTGTCAAGGCCATGCAAGCAGAAGCTGACAAATTGATGAAACATGCAAGTGTGCAACAAGCGTACGATCAGTTCCTTTTGATATGTGAATTAGCATCTAACAAAACAGAGTAAATACATGAACACTATAAATTTTTCTAGTGATCAATTTAATGAGATCAAAGTGGCCGCAGACTGGATCAGAGACCTAGAATCAAGCGACAGCCGTTTACACAAAGAATCAGTAATTGAAAAAGCATTGATGGCTAGTAAGCTAGGGTCATCAAATGCTCAATGTTTCTTGTTCAACTGCTATCAGGCCTACAACCCCTATTATGTTTTTGGCGTAAAAAAAGTTCCTGAGACCAAAGGACTTGATGGTAAGTCTAATCCGTGGCCAAAGTTCTGGGCCATGCTGGAAGGACTGCGTCTTAGAACCTTAACAGGGCACAATGCCAAGACTGCTATTGAGTTTATGAGTGAGCAGTTTGACAGTGCAGAATGGAATGGCCTATGTCGTAGAGTCATTATCAAAGACCTACGCTGTGGCATCAGTGAAAAAACTCTTAACAAAGTGCTGGGCAACACCGAATGGAAGATTCCTGTGTTTACTTGCCAGTTGGCCACTGATAGTGAAAAGCACACAGCCAAAATGACTGGGCAAAAACGTATTGAGCAAAAGCTAGATGGTGTGCGTGTCCTGGCAGTAGTGACCAAGACCACAGTTAATCTATACAGCCGTAACGGTAAACCGTTTGATAACTTCCCGCAGATTGTAGAAGCAATTGAAGATATTAAAAACAAATTTGCCAAGCTATTTCAAACTGCACCACATGGATTTGTGCTAGATGGCGAAATCATTGGTGAGAGTTTTCAAGCCCTAATGAAACAGGCACAACGCAAAACCGATGTCAAAACTGATGGCATGACTTACAGTGTGTTTGATGTTGTACCACTGATGGACTTTGAACGCGGTTTTTGGAATGCCCAGCAACATAAACGCTTGGCTATACTAGAAGACTACCGTGCGGTATTTGAATCAACTGACTGTGTTCGTATCATGGATGGTATTACCGTAGACTTGGGCATGGCCGAAGGA
>Ga0209296_1002881_pt1 | contig 11991 bp, 9 predicted proteins | sample S_130206_EF_Meta_FD_187319 | JGI IMG/M metagenome (GOLD analysis project Ga0209296, IMG submission 187319) | Freshwater microbial communities from Lake Simoncouche, Canada to study carbon cycling - S_130206_EF_MetaG (SPAdes) (version 2) | ecosystem: Environmental > Aquatic > Freshwater > Lake ...
CAATCGAGAAATCGCCCATATCAATGATCACCAGCTCGCCGTCCTGCTCCATGATGTTGCTTGAGTGCAGGTCAAAGTGCACGCAGTTGTCCGCATCCGGAATCACTTCAAGACGCCCTAAAAGCAGCGCAATCTCCTCCGGCTCAAACACCCCGCGCAACTGATTGATGTAGTCACGAATGCGATCCTTCAGTCGAGGAAGAACTTCCGCGTCACCCTTCGCCGCGTGCAAGCTGGTTGCCAAGTCTGCCAGCCGCTGCGCGTGTCGATCGATCTGCTGCGGATCGCGCCGGATCACCGAACTGAAGAGCTCAGCATTCAACAACTCAAACACGATCCCCGAGCGCGTGCCGCAGGTGACCACGTCGTACGACACAGCGGTTGGAATGCCCAGCACAAACGCGGCCTGCGCGTAGCGCTTCTCAAGCTCGGCCATACCAAGGTCAACGCCATCCTTATAAAGCTTCACCACCGTCTCGTTGTCAAGACGGAAGCACTCGCCGCATACGCCCGAAGAAAGCAGCTCACGACCTTCGATTGAAATCTCGCGCGCAGTCTTTGTGATGGTGATCACCTTGGAGATGCCAGTCACATCGAAGACCTCGCGCACCGATGGCGAAAGATTCCGCGCAACGAACTTCCCGCCCGCGGCAGCCATGCGCCGGTGCGCCATCAAGAGGGTTCGGATGCCAGCGCTGGAGATGAACGGGCACGTGGTGAAATCGACCACGATTTCCCGCACTCCCGTGACATCAAGGTGCGCCTCAAGTTCCGGCGCGGTGTTGGTGTCCAGATTGCCGTTGATGACGACGGTGCGTTGGTCGCCTTGCGTATGGATAGTGATTTGCATTCAAGGAAAGATGCTATGGGGCGGTCCATGAAACTATCCCGCAAGTGATTCGCGCACCAGCACTTGTAAACTCACCCGATGATTTCCGTGATCGAAGGGCAGATCGACGTAAAGCCCTTCATCGCAAGGACTCGCATCATGCCTCGCCATCGCGGGCGCTTACACATCGCTCGCACTGCTCGATCACTTGCATTTCCAAATTTCACAAAATTCTAAATCAACGCAAGGAATTCATGCCAAACTCTCTGTTATGCCTATTATCGACTCTATACGCTCAATGTTTAGCCGCGTTGGTTGAACAGTTGGGACGAACAGGAGATCTCTACCGTGCTGACACTCGCAGCCTCAGACATGACATCAACGATGAAGGCCCTGAATGCTGGCCTCAGTATGGAAGGGGTCACCATGTACCTCTTCTGGCTTTCAACCGTAGCAATGGGTGCAGGAGCAGCGTATTTCTGGCTGCAGCGCAAGACCGTTGCCAAGCAGTATCAGACTGCCTTGACCGTCGCCGGAATCATCTGCGCCGTCGCAGCATTCCACTACTGGCGCATGAGTGGTATCTACCTTGAAGGCGTGGCAAGCCTGTTCGATGACAATGGCCAGCGCATCGCTGGTGCAACCATCAAGCAGTTCCCAACCACTTACCGTTACATCGACTGGATCATCACGGTTCCACTGCTTGTCATGGAATTCCCGTTGCTCCTGAACATGGGTAAGAAGGGTGGCACACTCTTCCGTAACCTCGTGCTTGCTGCACTCGTCATGCTCGTCACCGCATGGGTTGCTGAAGAGAGCCCAACCGGTGGTCAGCAGTGGTGGACCTGGTACATCGTGAGCTGCGCTGCTTGGCTGTTCATCGTGTACATGCTTTACACCTCGGTTTCGACCGCAATGCAGAGCGCACCGCCAAGCATTGCTGCAAGTCTCAGCACGATGCGTCTCTTTGTGGCAGTCGGCTGGATCATCTATCCAGTCGGATTCCTCATGGCGCTCTCGGGTACGAACGGTGAGAGTTGGCGCGAAGTTCTGTACAACATCGCCGACGTCATCAATAAGGTGTTCTTCGGGCTCGTCTGCTACCAGGGCGTGAAAGCGCTCGAGGAGAAGAAGGCCTGACATCTGATCAGTTGATTCAAGCCCCGCCCTTGACTGGAACAATCGAAGTTCAACACTTCGATCAACCAGCAAGGGCGGGGCTGTTTGCTTTTTCGGGGGCTCGCTGTATTCCGTGGATGGTGTTGAGTTCTGCGGCATTGATCGGGTGGATGAGCCCAGCGACCACCGTTCGCGCTGCGTCCTTGCCCTTTGTTGCTGCGCTCCTCGTCTTGGGCATGCCGCACGGGGGCGCCGACTGGGCCGTTGCCGCGCGCCTTTCACATCGATCGGGCTTCATAGAGCAACTGCGGGGCTTCGTTCCCTATCTACTCATGATGGCGGGGTGCCTCTTGGCGTTGCTGCTTGTTCCGGGTGTCACGGTCTTGGCATTCCTAGCTATGACGGTCTTCCACTTTGGAATGGCTGATGCCACCGCGTTGCGCGCCGATGATGACGGACCGCTGGCACGCTGGTCACTGGTAATGAGCCGAGGGCTACTACTGCTTGCCACCGTGTTCTCCGTGCACCCGGAGGCCGCGTGGGATCCGTTTGGGCAGATTGTGAATGCCATGGGTGTATGGCCGCGCGGAGCATGGCAGCCGGATCCGCTGGCGTTACAGCCGTGGGCGGTGGTGGGCAGTGTGTTCGGGGTGCTGCTTGCCTGCGTCAGCGCGGGGATTCGAGTGCTCCACCATCACCGCCGCGAAGCACTCTGCGATCTGTGCGAAAGTGCACTGGTGGTGGCGCTGGCCTACTACGCCGATCCATTGTTTGCCGTTGGCATTTACTTCATCGGAGTGCATGCGTTTCGGCATTGCCGCCGGCTGTCAAGGACGCGCATTGTGATGGAGCCGCCGCCGATCTCCGCACATTTCTTTCGAAACATGTTTCACGTCCATGTGCTCAGCTTTCCACTGATGGTTGCAACCGCTGCGTGCCTGGTTCCCCTGTGCATCGTGATCGGTGGATTTGATATGCGATCGATCGCTATCGCGAGTATCGCTTTCTACATCATCTCAACGCTTCCGCATCACTTGTTGGGACTGAAATTGCCGGCGGCTGAAGCAATGCTGAAGTGACGGGGCAGTTGGGGCAACAGGTTGAGGGCAAACCCATGCCATGCTCGTGCTCCTGATCAAGCGCACGCTCAAGCCATCATCATGATGCACACTCCGCGCGCACTCCACGCCGCGGTCCGCCACCAGTTGCTGGTGACCAGGCGGTGATGTGCCTTCGTGTCAAATCCGTTGGCCAAGGTGTTATGCAGTGGAATCTGCACCATCCACGTGGATATCCAAATTGAAGCCAAGAGCGGCAGGCTGGCAAGGAACCACGGATCGCGAGTCCCGGTGAGTACCAGCAACACCGCGGTTCCCAATTCCGCAAGCATCAGCGGCCCCACCACCAAGGTGATGAGCCGAGTGTGCCGCTGGTGGTAACTGATGAACTGATCACGTCCAACCTGACCGAACAGCGGATAGTGAATGATCTGGATGGTCCAGATCAAACCCACCAGGGCCCAAGTAGCTGCGTAATGAATATGGAAGACGCTGGGCATCGGTGTGCCATCACCTTGGAGTGCGCTGACGGGTGTCTACGCCAGCAACGCGCCGATGTTCCGTCCACGCGTGTTTGAGGATGAGCGCAAAGGGCACCCACCAGATGAGATCATTGGTGATGCAGTTCAGCGCAAAGGCCCATGGCAGCTGCTCGGTCCACAGCGCTTGGATCATGCCGAGTGGACCGAAGATCTTTCCAAGAAACCCCACCAGCACGATCGGCCAATGTCGCACCGGATCAAAGGCCGCGATGGCGTAACCGATGCCGTACACGCCCACGATCATTCCGATGCATTGCCAGAACTGCGGGTAATTCGGTTGCGGCATGTGCAACCAATCAAAAATTGCCCCAGGAAAGAGCACTGCAAAGCCGCCCCAGAGCAGGTTGTAGAACCCGGCGGCAAGCAAGACATTGCGCATCCAGCGCGGCGATGAAGAGGTGGTGTTCATCACGTGGGCTCTGGTTCACTTTTAACAATGAACGGACGACCCTCGGCTTCGCACCACAGGCGGTAAATATTGAGAACGTTCGGACGAATACCCTTGACCGGGACTTTGAGAAATCCGTTCCGTTGTGCGGCTTCAAAGAGAATGCGTTCCCTCTGCGTCAGGCGGTGGCCCACACTGCGGCTACCGATCTTCGCTCGGGTGGGTTGACCACGGCTCAGCCGTTCGACATCATCTTTCCTTGGTCGAGGCATGGTGTGATCTGATCGCTTCGTGCCCACTGCGCGAGGCGAGGACCCCCCAATGGGGGTCCTCGCTTGAGCGCTCCAAATACGTTGTTGCCAAATCAGTTCCCGACGAGGCGAATGACTTGACGGTAGGTCCCATCGGTCTTTCGGGTAGTTACCAGTTCACCTTTGGCACCAGAGTATTCACCGGTCCCGCCAATGATGGCGATCGTCGTGGATGCGCCAATTTCAAGAGGGATAAAGTCCGGACCGGTTGCGTAGGTGCTAGTGCCCATGGCAATCATCTGACCGCCTGGTAAATCGAAGACTAGTTCGCGTAAGCGAATTTCATAATCCGCTTCGCCGTCAGCGATGTCATGAGTGGTGATGCGCCCGCTCAAGGTTCCGAACGCCTGGCCGCCCTTCTTCAGGTTCGACTTAAAGAACGTGATATCGCCAGTGGCCGAACTCGCTTTTCCCTCGTCATGGACAAGGACCGGTACTTCCTGCATCAGCGTGATAGTTTTTCGGACGTCTGCTGCCCAAGGAGCGACTGGCAGCACAGCGAGGGACGCCAGCGGCACCGTCAACAGGCCAGCAGCCGCAACAGGAACCAGGAGGGGGAGAGCGCGGAGTTTGGAACGAATATTCATGGTGTCTCTTTCAAGTGGGGTGAGAGTAAGGAAATGAACAAAAACAGACTGACGGTCATGCCGCTTCAACTAGTGAATAGGCGGAAAAGTGTAGGCAGGTGGATCACGTATTTCAGCGTCGGGAAGGGGCTTGAGTCATCATTTCTAACGCGCGATCCATGGCGCGCCGGTAGATCCAGGCGCGTTCCGATGGGTCCTGGTTGGCTGCGCCCTTTACCAGGGCATCAGTCAGCTCAGCTTTCGCTCCTGCGGCCACGGCGTCATCACCCAGCAGCACCACCGCATTGATGGCCAGCTCGTAGAGCGCCGCGCAGGATGCGGTATCGCCCGCATTGAAGCGGGGGACACCGCGTTCGATGGCCAGTTCAAAGATGGCTGCGATTCGTTGCGCACGGCTGACAAAGAGTTCAGCCTGGGGAGTGGAGGGTGTCTTCTTAGTGAGCAGCACTCGATTGATGATGTGGATGACACCGTTGACCGCTTCGATGTCGGCAACTTCGATCTGTGCACCATCAACGGTGATCGCTCCGGCTTCAAGCGCAAAGACAACACTGCCGTCGCCGAGGAGCGTTCGGGCGGAGCCTTGTGAAAGCATTTCATCGCGATGGATCGCCGTTGGTAGGACATGCCCAGCGAGCACCGCTGTCAGCGCTCCCTTGTCCTTCAGAAGCGCCGCGAGCGCATCGGCGGGAACCGCACCGAATGCATCGTTTGATGGCGCAAGCAGCGTCCAAGGTCCAGGGTTCGACTTCCCAAGTTGTACGCCAAGGCCAGCGGTTTCAATAGCGGTCCGCAGAGTGGCGAAGCGCGGCTCGGCGGTCACCACTTCTTCGATCGTGCGTAGTTCTGGAACCATGACCGCATCAATGACATGAACGAGACCACCATCAAAGGTGACATCGGTGGCAACCAGATGAGCGTTGTCGACAGTCAGGGCCGCCGGATCAATATCAAGTGATTGCCCAGACAGCGCAGTGAGTCGTCGACGCTCAAGCACGGCGGAACTCTCCAGTGGCTGTGCAACAATGTGATGCTTGAGAACGGTCTGCAGCGTTGCCTTTCCTGCAGCACTGGTCAGAAACTCAACTTGCTCCTTGGGGAGTTTGGCAAATGCTGCGTTGGTGGGTGCAAAGATGGTGACGCGCGCACCCTTGGGGAGTTCAAGTTCGGCGGCCTTCACAAGTGCAAGAAGCGTGGTGAGGTTTGCCTTGGTTGCCACTGATGCGAGCGAGCCCGCAGCTGACGGTTCGGTGGTGGCGGCGGCGCCGATTGGTCGGATCCAATCGATTTCGAGCGCAAACGGACCAGCCTTCTTATCGGAGAGCGTGATTCCCACCGACTCAATGGATGCGGGGTCGAGCGGGGCGGCGTTACGCACGCGCTGGCCGAAGCTGTTCAGTACGCACTCATTAAAGGGGATCTGCACTTCGATCCATTCGCCGGCCTTGGTTTCGAAGACACGCTGGTAGCCGCCCGCCATAAGTCGCACGCGGGAGGATCGAATGTCACACTGGTACGTGCGCCCGTCACCTTTCACGCGCATACGCAATCCCGTGGTGCCGGCGAATGTTCCTTCGGGGACGGCGGTACGAACCTGCGAGAACCCGCCGTTGTTTTCCAGCGAGAGTTCGCCGGTGAAACTCAGCGTGCCGCCTTCGCCAGCGGCGATGCGTCCGGTTGAGAGCCCACCCATGACGCCATCAAGGACGGTTTGCCAGCCCTTGGTGCCGCTGTTGAACTCCAAGTTGGAGTCCGCCGCTCGTGGCAGCGGAAGTGCATAGGTAACGGTGCTGGTTGCGCTCACAAAACAAGCGATGAGGAGGGCGATGTGTCGGCTGATTGAAAGGAGGTGTAGCATGGGTTCTGTCACTCTACCGATCGCTGCGAGTTATGGAACAATTGGGCTTCTGAACGAGTGGTATTTGTGAACCACAGCCGCCATGTGGCGCTCCGCGCGAACACTTGTGGCTGCCGGCGTTCGCGCCCAGCATCCCACTTGGAGCGAAGCGAATCTGGCTCAAGAAGTTGCCGTACGCATGTCCCATGGCGCGGTTCCGCACGTATGACGGCGATGAGTAGTCGTCAGCACCACGGGCTGCAATTCGTCCTTACGGAATCCCTTTGCATTCATGTTTAGTCAGGGTATATTCATAACATGCCAAGTTTCCAAAGAACTCATCCGTGGTTTCGGGGTCCTCATGTCTGGGTGGCGGCATTGGTCACCATCGCAGCATTTGGCGTCAGCGTCTCTCCGGCACGCGCAGTGCCAATCGATCAGACGCAGGTCGCCACCACTGCGCGCGACTTCGAGATGCCTGGCACGCAGATCAGCGATCAAGATCCAAACTTCTTGCCGATTCTGAGTGCCACCACTTGCCAGAATTGTCACAAGGGATATTCCGCCACCGTCGCGCCCTATGACACATGGATCGCCAGCATGATGTCGAACGCCGCGCGCGATCCAGTGTGGATCGCAGCTCGGCGCGTTGCCATGCAGGACGCAAAATTGTCGGGCGACTTTTGCGTTCGTTGTCATGCACCCGCCGCGTGGCTTGCAGGTCGCGGACATGAAGCCAACCCCATCTTTCAAGATGCCGACGCGGAAGGTGTGACCTGCCACTTCTGCCATCGCATGCTGAGCCCCGCCGGTGGCTCGCTGAGTGGCGTCGGATTTCCGAGCAATACCACTCCCGATCTAAATCCGGATGTTCCAATTCTCAGTCGACTCGCTCAAGATGGATTGCTGCCAAGCGCAAGCTTGAGTAATGCGACTTATGTCGTGGATCCCAACGATGTGCGTCGCGGCCCATTCAACGACGTCCCGTCAGTGCCGTTGGGAGGGGTTGGTCCGTATCACAACGCAACAAATGTGCCCAATTCTTCAAAGTTGATTTACTCACCATTTCACTCCGATAGTTCGTTGTGCGGCACGTGTCACGATGTGAGCAATCCTGCCTTCAGTGTTGAACCAAATGGAAAGATCGTTCTTAATCGTCTTGATGAGCCGCATCCGACGATGGAAAAGAATGACATGTTCAACGAACAGCGCACCTTTTCGGAGTGGCAGAACAGCACATTTGCCGCCGAAGGTGTGTATTTCCCCGACCGGCGCTTCGGCGGCAATCATCCAACCGGGATCATGAAGACATGCCAAGACTGCCACATGCCTGACCAGATTGGCGCAGGCTGCAAACCCTACAACGACGCCGGGGTCAATACGCGACCCAATGTCCCGCAGCATTCATTCGCTGGCGCGAACACATGGGTAGTTCGAACGATTCCGACCAGAATCGGTGACGTCGAAGCCGCGCGCATCGGCTTGACGCAAGAGACAATCGACGCAGCGATCGCACGCAATGTCCAGATGTTGCGTGATGCATCGGATATGGAACTGACGCAGGTGGGTCACACGCTGAGCGTAAAGATCATCAATCAATCCGGGCACAAATTGCCGACCGGCTACCCCGAGGGTCGCCGCGCATGGATCAATGTTCGGTTCTTCGATAGCAGCGACAACCTGATCGCAGAGCGTGGGCGCTATGACTTGAAGAGCGCGACCCTCACGCCAGGCGACACCAAGGTCTACGAATCTGAGCAAGTGATCGACGCCGACGTTGCCGCCGCAACGGGGCTCTACGACGGCGCGCATTTTCATGTGTCGCTGAATAATGTCATCCGCAGCGACAACCGTATTCCGCCGCGCGGATTCACGAACGCTGCGTTCGTGGCCGCACATGCGGCACCTGTCGACTATGTCTACGCCGACGGCCAGTACTGGGATATCACCGAGTATGGGATTCCCGCTGGAGCAGTGAGCGCTGCAGTGACCTTCTACTATCAAACATCAAGCCGCGAATACATGGAGTTTCTGCGCGACACCGTGATCACGCCGCAAGGGCAAGAGGCGTACGACCTGTGGGTCGCCTTTGGCAAGAGCGCGCCGGTGGCTCTTGATGCTGCCGAAATTCAGTTCAATCCGAACAACGCTGCCGATCTCAACGGAGATGGAATGGTCGACGGCGCCGATCTGGCTATCTTGCTTGGAAACTGGGGTGGCACCGGCATCGGCGACCTGAACCATGATGGCATCGTTAACGGCGCAGATGTTGCACTTCTGATCGGAAGTTGGGGATAGTGATCCTCGCGCATCGGATTGCCATTACCGCGCTTGGGATGTCGTGGCCGTTGATTGCATGCGGCTGTGGTGATGGAGTTCCTGCACCTAAACTTCCGAGTGCCGCGCCGAAGATATCGACTGCAACGCTCGCCACGGATGCGTCGCGGCTGTCAGACGTCGGTGCGGAGGGCGGTCGCCCGGAGGCACTCTCGTCCGCGGATTCCGATGCAAAGCTCATTGAAGTTGCTGGCGTTGTGATGCCCAAGCCATCGTCGTGGCAGTGGCAAACGCCGAGTGGGTCGTTCCGAACGCTGCAGTATTCGGTTCCAGCGCGAGCCGCGAACACAAGCGCCGCGGAACTGAGTATCAGCGTGTTCCGTGACGGCGATGGCGGTTCAATTGACCTCAATCTGCAACGCTGGTGCGGTCAATTTGTGGATGATGATGGCTCGCCTGTTCATGCCGCGATCGTGGATCGCGCTGTGCACGGATTGGCTATCAAAGTCGTTGAACTCAAGGGTCTGTATCAAGGCGTTGGTCAAGCCGCGCCGCGTCCAGACATGATGCTCCTCGGCGCAATCGTTGCAGCACCCGGACGCACGTTGTACATCCGCCTCATTGGGCAAACCGCAACAGTTGAGTCATCTCGCGAACGATTTGAAACGCTCGTGAGCGGCATGCGACGTGCGGATTGATCCGACCAATTGCTCCTCACTTCCCGCCAGCACCGCCGCCAGTGTCCGGGTCCGCGGCGCGGCGTTTTGTGGTGCTCCGCACTTTTGCTTTGATCGTTTCCAGCTTTGTATAAAAAGCATTCGATGACTTGATATTCAAGTCCTTCTTGATGCCATCGAAGAACGCAAAGATCGCCTCGGTCTTCGCATTGAGAATCGCGTCAGTCTCCAGCTGTTTCATGAACAACGGATCTTCCGTCATCATGCGGCCATAGATAGATGCTCGATCTTCAGTAGCAACGTTCATTCCATAACGCTCCGCAAAACCGCGCCGGGTGGAATTGTCTTTATAGAAAGTAGGTTGGTCCACCACGGGTTGCTGGCCGAGTCGATATCCAAATGAACCCTCATTCATGTGGGTCCAATTCGCTTCGCAAATCGGTCCGCCCTCCACCGAGAGTCGCTTGTCCATGAGGTGGAACAGCTCGTGGTGAATGGTTCTCTTAAAAAACTCACTGGAAGATTCACTCGACGGATCAAAGCTACTCAGCCCGTAACCAAATGCAACTTTCGGCAGCCAAGTAAATGCTTGCCCCGCCACCTTTGCACCGCGAAACATAAAGTCGTCCATGATGTAGATGCTTTCCACATTCATTTGCGAAACAATCTCGTCTGGATACGAACACAATTCCTCTCGTACGAGGTGAACGAACTGCTTGAACTGAGGCAACTTCTTGTCCGTCATGTATGAGTATTCCAGCCTCACCTTGGCGGGCATGGGTGGAGCAGGGGATCCGGGTGTGCAAATGACCTTCAGTTGCCATTTGTCCTGAATGACACGTAGATCGTTCTGGATCTCAGTATCGGCGGCAATCCGATCAGCGCAGTGCACGTCGGTCAGGTCATTGCGGCACACCGTTCGTTGTGATTCAGGAATGGTGGCAATCGTTGCCCAGAACGCACCGTCAAACTGGGGATCAAGCGCGTGCATAAACGACTGAACAACCTCGATTCGCTGCTTCAGCAGTGGATCTGTCTTCGCATTGGCGTCCAACGCAACACACTCAAACGGATCCCAGAGCATCTTGTAGAGACCGTCTCTTTGGTTGCTCTGCTGGAAGACCCATGGCCTTGCTTCTGCGGCACTCCCATTATTCGCAGTCTCTATGGTCTTCCAGTGTTTGCTGGCAATGGGCGCATCGGTGGAATCGATTCCGTTCAGCAAATAGTTGAAGATGGCCTGGTGCAGGCTGGTTCTGCCCAGCACTTCAGTCGAGGGAGTGAGCGTGGTCGGTACGGTGACAAGCAACGAACTGCTGCTGGGTTCGCTCGTAAATGTTGGTGAGTACGGAGTAGCCGATCCTTTGGAAGAGTTGGTAATGAAGGTATTACTCAACACAACATTCTTTGGTCCGTACTTCTTGATGAATCCCGCCGGGTATCTCTTGAGCTCATCTTCTATCCAGATGAACATGTCTGTGGCGTTGCTGAGGTGCTCGGTTGCAAGTGGGGTCACTTGGTAACCGGCCGCTGCCGCCGCACTGTTGGTGCCCCATGCTTTGACACTTCCGCCAAAGTCCGCCCGATAGGTATCCGCAATCGCAATGAACCTTGGGTCTTGCTCTACTCCGTCCAACGCACATGCAGGCTTGCAGCAGAGCACAAGCAATACGCATGCGGCAAAGAAATTCAGGCAGGATGAACGAGGTGGATTGGTGTTCATATCTGAGGAGTCTTGGAAGGCCGGATCGAACGGCTTGTACTCAATGAGCATGCGCATCGATGGCGGCATGGCGGTCTGTCCTTCGCGCAGTGCATAGGCAAACCAGCGCTTGCGGCGTACGACGCTTCCTCGGCCGGGGTAGTTGGTGCCGGCTGCGTACCACAGGACCAACATCTGGTATCCAACAGCGCGTCTAATCTCGACGGATTCCAGTACGTGTATAGATCATGTGCCCACGGGGCCCCTGCGGCGTCGACCAACACCAATACCCGCGCCTGCCGCTGCAAGCAACGCCACCGCGCCTGGCGCTGGAACGGCGGTCACGGTGAGCGATGTGGCCGTTCCGATGTATGTGCCTTGCGACGTTGCAACATCAAAGAGAAACAGGTTGTATCCCGTGCTGCCAAACGCCACGGTGTTGCCGCTCGGATTTGAGCCGTTGGAAACGAAGTAGTACGAAGTGGCGCTCGGACGCACCGTGGAGAAGTCAAGCGCTGCGATCGCAGGGGTGCCAAGATCGCTGAAGTTGAGATACAAGAATCGGTCCGAGCACACGCCATCAAGGACGGTGGTTGATTGGTCAAGCACCGCGCCGTTCTGTAGGACGCGCAGGGTCTGCGACTCCAAGTAAGTGGTGGCATAC
>Ga0209296_1002882_pt1 | contig 11990 bp, 13 predicted proteins | sample S_130206_EF_Meta_FD_187319 | JGI IMG/M metagenome (GOLD analysis project Ga0209296, IMG submission 187319) | Freshwater microbial communities from Lake Simoncouche, Canada to study carbon cycling - S_130206_EF_MetaG (SPAdes) (version 2) | ecosystem: Environmental > Aquatic > Freshwater > Lake ...
AAAATCTTGGAGTAAATCCTGCGCCGCCGTAGTAGCTTTGCAAGTAGTAGTTTTCTGTAATCTTATCAAAGCTTAATCCTCTCTGCATCGAGAAGTGAATCATGCCACCTTCGCTGCCTTCAACTTTGTTGTAAATCTTAAGAGCAGGATCAATGCCATGAATCGCAAGTGCGACATTCATATACAACTCGTCTGGCTGCCCACCTCCCCACTTCATACGAAGCTCTTTAAGTGGAATCGGATTGTTAAAGTATAAGTCTTTTGCAGTGCGATATAATGCTTCACTCTGTGAGCCTTTGACAATCCACTGCATCGAGCTGTTGATGGCAGGCATCACATACGACTCAAGCAAATTAAAGTGCGCCCACATCTTATCCGCCCACGCCCACTGCATCTCCTTGAAGTCGCGGCCCTTGTCGATGGTGTGATATCCAACGCAATGGCTTATGTAATCTTTGCCAGATTGAGCAAGCTCTTCAATCATTGGCTGAATGTCTTTGAGTGCAATCGCATCTACATCGAGGTAGAGGTTGCAATCGTATGGCAAGTATTTGTATAAATTAACTTTCACCTTGCCTGGATCAAGTTTTTTGTTGGTGTAGATATCATCGGCATCGATGCTGCCAATGTTGTTGATGTATTGCATCAAATCGGGGCAATACGATAAGCCCTTTATCGGATCATCAAACAGCACTGTGATGTTGATATTCGGATTGTGCTTTCTAATACTAAAGGCTAGGTTATAAGCCGCCCAATAGTATTGCACCTTACCGAATGCAAGAAGCACCACCCCTGTTGAAGGAGTGATGCTCTGAGTGGTAGCTGTTGATTCCTCTGTCATTATCCGAAAATGCCAGGAGGCGCATCGTATTGTGCAGGAATCTCTTTGTTTCTCCAAGAGAAGGTTACCTCATAACGCTGAAGCTCGTTGTTCTGCTCAGGCAAGATGAAGTTTGCAGATGTTGTGATACCAACAGGAGCAGTGATATAAATCACCTTTCCACTGTCGCACATGTACGCAAGTATCCATGCAATGCGGCGGTTGTTGATATCGTTCCAGAAGGTGTTGTTCTCATCTGTCACGTTTGCATCGTACAAAGTCGCAGTACGATCTTCGTTGATACGGATTGAAGTGCCGCAGCCGATTGGTGAATCGACAGTAATTGGTGATCCCGCAGGAAGTGCAAAGCGAATATCAGAAATCATTCTGGCTACGCCGCCAAGTAACAATTCTTCAATCTCAGATTCATTTGATGGGTCAACCAATTCTGTTCCGCAAGCACCTATGATAATGGCGGAAACTCCGCCCAGTTTATATTCATTGCAATTGACCAAATTATGGTCTAGCAAGGATGTGTCGCAATATGATACACAGGCCATTTGTAGTAAAGTGTTTGTGTTGTTGTTTCGCTGTTGGATAGGTCGCGGCAATACACCTACTTGGTCTCTATGTAATTGCAAAGTTACAAAATTATTTCTTGATATAGGTTAACAGAATCTTCAGTTGTTATTCTATTGCCTTCCTGCGTCAACAAGAATGGCTCATCGCTGTTGTCTAATATACTCGGCAAGCAATTAGCATCCGTGTTGCTGCAAATAGTTTTGCGCACCTTAGAGGACTTCAAAGCAAGGTCGATGTTGATTGCGCCAAGGTCATCTGCATCGTTGTACTCCACATCTGGGAACTCGCCATCGATGGCATAGTACAAGTCGCCGTTCACATAACAGTTGTCATAGTAGAAGATGGTGCTCAAGAAGTCAAGCACATACTCAGGCAATCTGCCAAAGGCGAATGTCCACTTCTTTTCGCGGTCAACATATGTCGTCTGATACTTACCAGAAGCAAAGCGGAAGTTGTTAACCTCGGTCTGATACTGCGCTCTGAACTTGCGCCCCTCAAGTCGGATGGCAGGCAAGAAAGAGCTGCCGCCGAATGCAAGATTGAACTGATCCTCTGCGTTGCAGCCTTCAATCTTGTAGTACTTGCACTCATCGTTGAAGTCGCCGATGTTTAGCACATCACTATACATGTCCCATTGGATACTTGAGTCATCAATACCAATCAATACACTATTAATAACTGCAAAACTTGGTTCAAATAGATATTGGTATACATCAATGCGTAGATGAGTATCACCACTACCAGCTATTATTTCTATAGTCTGAATTCCACTACCAATAACCTCAACTGATTCATCACCAATAGTTACAAATATTTTTACATTTGAGCGTGTTTCAATATTTAATCTAACATAGTATAACAATCCTTCACATAATGGATTCCCTTGATCTGATATAATACTGGCAAACTCAAATTCATCTAAATTAAAAGCAGCCTCTCCTTCGCTTAATGTCACTGCACCAGTTCCACTTGTTGCCCATCCACCAACACCATTAGCATCTCTAAATTGACCATTATAAATATAATTCTGTCCACAAGTATTAGTACAAAAGTCAGTCATTGCCAAACGATAGCACCCCTCATTAACTTCTACATCTGTTAAGTCAAATGCAGCAGTAACCTTATTATCTTTAAGAGTATAAAGAGGAGTTAATACATCAACCGTCTCTAATGTCACTGCATCCACAATACCAACTTTCATTTGTGAACTACTTGCAACACCCTCTACTATAACACTACTTAAACTTATACATCCCGACCACCCACTTGAAGTTGTTTGAAACACAAGACTCACGCTATTGCCTGTGATTGTAGGATTAGCAAAGTATAATGTATAAGTACCAGCTATGGTAATTTGATAATTACTACTTCCATACATCTCAACATTTAATGCACCCTCATCCAAATTCAAAATAGTGAATTTTACTTGATACAACTGATAGATATAGTTTGTAGTTAAATATATAGCATAGATACCGCTTTGGTTAATATTAGTGCTGCATACATTACCATTAATTACATTATTCCCCCACCCTCCTTGAAATGTTTCATAAGGGAATAGCCTTGATGCTAGGCATGGTGTCGACTCCACTTGGAAGAATATCTGATCATTGAAATCGACAAGCTGCTTGTAGTCGCCGCCGCATCCTGGGCAGTCAACAGCCGTGCTGCTTGTAAAGATAATAGGCTGATTCGGTATGGAAGTAAAGCTCATCGAAGTATCTTGTTTGATTTAAGTGTTATGGAAGCATCCTGCTTGATGATGCTCTTAATGTCTACCTTGTTGATGTATCCCTCAATCACTCGAAATCGGTCATCGTATCTACCGAATGATATTGGCCTTGATGTGTTATCAAGTATCTGCTCAATTTCAGTCATTGTTAATGGTCTTTCAAAGTTATAAAGATATGCTCTTACATCTTCTATGTTTACTGCTTCTAATTCACTTGGTGGATTATTTGCTAATAATGGCAAACCACTAATAATTAATTGTGTTGTATACAATATTCCATCTTCAACTCCTTGTCCTTGTATTGGCTGATTTATTGGTGGACCAGAAGTATTTAGCTTGGTGGATACATTTACTTTTATCTTATCACCAGCATTCATTAAAATATTAATAACTAAATTGGTAATAGTAAGATTAATATTCTGCTTTTGTAGTGGAGGTCCGTTATAAGTTTGAATCACTGTACCAGCTGAGTTCATATGAATAATTGATATGAATGATGTCTTACTTGCAGTAGCAAATATGCCTGATAGAATCACATATGAACCTATATTGTATGTACCTAAGAATGGTGCAGTATAAATATAATTATCAAAGTTGTTATTATCATCATATTGAACATTTGCAAATGGAACTGGGAAACCATTGTAAGATTCAAAATCACTATAAGCACCATCATCAACTGAAAAGAATGGTTGACCAGCAATTGGAAAGCTACCAAATGCAGTTAGGTTAGCAAGTGCTGAATTTGGTGGTATATTAAGAAAACTGAATAAACTATTAGGATATCCATTAATCCAATTATTTGATACGTTTATATTTCTGAATCCACCATTGTAAACACTCTGGTCTAAATAGTATGGGTCAAACTTTCTTGCATAATATAAGTTAGTAGTAGCACTATATGTTGATTGAATAACGAATGTATCAAGTTTTCTATCTTCTGCATTAAATCTAAATACATCTTCAATAACATTAGTATCAAAGATTATATCACTTGAATTTAATTCAAGAACTTTACTTGTATTACATTCACCAGTGAATCCAAACGTCTCTTCTCTGAATCCTCTAAATGGTGTCTGAGTAAATGAGCAAGTACCACCGGTGCAGTCTTCTGCTTCTAACATTGGCGATGATCCAAAACTTACAGCTGAATATAATCTATCTTTATCAAATGCAAGGCTGATGTTCGGTTGATCGTATAGATTGACTAATGGGTTATTCTGATTAATATATGCAGCCTCTTCAATCCTTAGTAATGGTCTACCATTTGATTGCCTTTCAAATACTATGCATAAGTTTAACTTCCTATGCATAGCCGTATATAATTTTTCAAAGCTGACAACTACTTCGCCAGTTAACCTACTTCTTATTGCTTCACCATTAGTTACAATGTATAAGTCTCCATCTGTATTTAAATCAAATTCAAAAAGATTACTTGCAAAGTCTATAAGGTTATCACTCATGCAGCTTACAAGATGCTTGAATACATCAAATATTTGATAACCAATTATTGTATTTGAATCATATACCCCGTTTGATGGATTGAATAACTGACCATTAATTAATGTAGGTGGTGTTACTGGCTGCAAGTTTTTGGTCAATGCATTGAGCATTGAGAAAGGTATGTTTTTGTTGTTGTTAATCTTAGTGCTAAAGCTTTCATCATATAGCTTTGTTTTCACCTGGCACTTATCAAGCGTGAAATTGCACTCGCTTAAAATGATATATCCGTTGGTTAATCGCTTCCAAACACCTGCGCACTGGTATTGAACTTCAACAACTATCAAGTTGCAGAAACCACTTTGATCTAACTTGCTAAATAGATAATCGTAAACACCACCAACAAAGGTCAGGTCATTGTCATATGATATGATTCTTGCGTTAATTGTCTTATCCTCGGAAACATTAACACTAAAGTTATCTGCATCAATGGGCTGCCCTCTGTCAGCTCCATCGATTAGGAACTTGATATCTACTGCCATTGGTATCTTGAATCTTGTTGGTTAATGTTTACGACCACGTTGTTCTTCTTTAAGCTTTTGTTGATGGACTTCAACTCCTTCTCCATGCTCTTGCTGTTTAGCGATGCGTTCACTGTTATGCCGTCCTTACCTCTTCTTCCTGCCGAGTAACTCATCAGTGCAGGGCGCACATATCTTTCGTCTATCATCCTGCGGAACGCCTCTGTTGAGGTGTTCATCGCATCAAGCTCACGGCGATGCTTTGCGCTCTGCCGTCTATTGACCATGTACTCGCCTTGCTCCGCCTCAATCAGTGTTCCGCCTTGGCTGTGTAACTTACCGCCAATCAATCCGCCTTTTTGAAACTTAGGAATCGGCTTGGCGATTACCGCCGCTAATTGTATTGCACCAATAATACCTGCCGCCACTTGGAATGGAATCGCAGCAGGATATCCTAATTGAGCACCAGTCTTTACAATTGATGCAGCTGTATCAACTCCAATTTGGAATATTGCTAGTGCTTTTTCTTGTCTTGCTTGTTTAGTCTTTTCTGCTGCAATAGCTGCCGCTGTTCTTTTAGCTAATGCTTCGCGTTGCTTTGCTTTGTCGCGCTCAAGATCATTAGAGTTGTTTATAGTTTCAAGCTCAGCTTCACTGGTCGCAGTAATCTCTGCAATCCTGTTTTCTGAGTTGACCTTGTTTAATTCATTGATTGCTTCAAATGCACTTGTTACTGCTGCCGCATACTGCTCAGCAAGTGCAATGCGTTTGTTAAACTCATCCTGTGTTGTTGCAGTAATAGCTGCTTGCGTCTCCGCATCAATTATCTTAGACCTATTTGCATAGTCAGCATTTAACTCCAATGCCGCCTTTCTTGCAGCACCTTCCGCTTCAATAATCTGAATCTTTGTCTCAAGTGATTTGTCACCTGCCGCCTGTTCCGCTTGCAAGAAAAATATCCTTGATTGGAATGACTCCTCCGCTGTTTTTAAATTGAGGTCGGAAAGCTCAGTCTCAAGCTTTATACCGTCTCTTTGCTTCTTGGTGTATTCATCGAGTGTCTCATTGAGCTTGATATATTCAAGCGTTGTCTCCTTAATCTTCTTCTTGTTGTTTTCCTTTTCTTCTTTTGCTCTTATCGTTGCCTTCTCCTCTTCGACCAGTGCTTTAGTTGTAGCATTAATCGCCGCCCTTCCTGCTGTTCTAACTCGACTAACTTCAGCCTCGACAATAGCAAGTTCTTTGCCTATCTTTTCAGACTTCAGCAATGCTTGAATCCTATCATCTGAAGAAACTTTAAATGCAGGCGAATTGACAATCGCCAATTCTTTTTCATATTCAGCTCTTAGTTTCTCTTGTGCGAGAATCAATGGCGCAAGTTCCTTGCCTAACTTAGTAGTGTCTTCTCTACGTTGTCTATTAACATCAGCTTGAATCTTGCTTGTCTTACCAAGTGAAACATCGATACGTTCTTGTGCATTGATGATTGAATCACGATAGCCTTCAATTGCTGTCTTGGCATTTGCGAATGTATCTTTGAATCGATCGAACACAGTCTGTGTCTTTGCCGATTGCGCTTGCAAATCATTGAAGTAACTAATCAGCTCACCGATGGCAAGCACTAACACTCCAATCCCTGTTCCGGCAAGTGCCAGGCGGAACAACTTCAACGCTCCTGTCGATGCTCCGACAACTGTTGCATAAGCAGCCTGCGCTCCTGTTAGCACCGCAGTCTTAACCGCACTCTCCTGTGTTACCAGTGCCGCGATTTGCTGCACTCCATTGGCCACCGCTGTCGCCGCTTGCACCTTAAGCAATGCCCTTTGCAAGTCTTCGCTCTCACTGCCAAACAATGCCGCTGCTCCTTGTGCAATCTCGAATCCTGAAGCCAGTGCTTGTGTTGCACCTACCGCCGCATCGAACTTAAACGTGTCTGATGCAAGGATTCGCACTCGGTCCCTTGTATCGCCAATCTGATCCTCAAGCTTGGCCGCTGCGATTAGTAACTCATTGAATGCCGCCGTACCATCTTTGCCTGCCGTCTCAAGTGCCGCGAGCTCCTGCTTCAATCCTCTGAGCTGACCAGTCAGACTCTTGCCCGACTTGCCCAGTGTTTCGATGGCCGTTGTTTGCCCTTTGAGAACTTGCTCAACCGTCTTGCCGCTGAATGCCGCCGCAAAGGTTTGAGCGATACTCATGTATTGCTGCTTGACTTTCTTCGCAGAATCAGTCGCCCCCTCTACTACCTTGTCGTTGATTTGGTTGATCTCGTTGACGGTTGCTTTGAGGCTTCCTGTTTCCGCTTCGTATGCAACTTGGATGGTAGCTGTGGCCATTACTTTTGCGCTTTGATGTTCGCCTCAAATTTACGCAAATAAAAGTCAACATCAGCACGCATCATCTCATTATACTCAACAGCACTGCCATTGCTCAATATCATCACCTGCTCCCTCATGTAGTCGCCTGCTTTTTGCGCCCTTGCTCTCGGTGAGAATTCAGACGGAACAAGGACTCTTTGAGATTTCTTTGCTGCACCAGGTTGTATTCCCATAATGTCTGAAAGTCTTCTGGAGACATAGTTAACAAGGGCATCAGCGGATCGATACCCAATGACGAGAAAAAATCTTTCGCACCTCCCTTGCTCAGCTGCTCAAACAATTCAAGCTTAAAGTTGTGGATGTCGCTGTTCACTATGTTCGGGTCCTCGTCATCGCGCACCAACCAAGTAGCTGCAATGTTAAGCAAGATATCGCGATGGATCACCGTGTCTTGCCGCTCACGTATCACGTGGATGTATGCGCCTATCAGTGCCGCGTTCTTTGGATTGCTTAGCCCTGCACCCAATGCCTTCTCCATCTCGCCAAGTATCAGCTCCATCTCCGAGCCGCTGACTCCAGAGCTCAACCGCTCAAGCAGACTCATCGACATGCTGAAGCGTTCAAGTGGTAGGTTGACTTCCTTCGGGAATCGGTAGTAGGTGTGCCCCTCATGAGTAAACACCTCAACGAGGTTATGCGTGGTCTTCTTACTGCCCAATAAAGAGCGCAGTCGTCCTTTTAATCCTTTGATGTACTTCATGTATTGATTCTTTTACTTCAAGTTCGTTGGTGTTCGACATCTTGATGATGGTGCTGTGCCCGTCATCAAACACGTACATAATCTCATTGACATTCACAAGTAGGTGAGTCCATCCAATCTCCTCCGCTGTCAAGTCCTTTAGCTGTTCATCCTCTGTGTCCATGAACTGGATCAACTTCGTTTGCACATGGATGAAGCCCGCCATGTCACCAGTATCCGAAAGGGCACTCTGCATCTTCGACTCTGGTCTTCGCAGGAAGGAAGCAGCCGCAAGCATTGCATGAGTTAAGCAGCTTGTCCTTGTGTTGGCAAAGCGAACAGATCGCAGTGCGTGGCTTGCTCATCTCCGTCTTCTCCTTGTTGCTCGATAGTAAGTACCACCAACCCTCGAGAATTGCTCCGATGCGTGTCATGGTATAACCACAGGACTTTGCCCAACCGAAGCAGCTGAGAATGATAAGCACTTGTAGATATCGCCATCGACTGTGATGTCTTGCTGCACGTAAGATTCTGCGCCGTCTGTAACCCATATCGTATATCCTTGAAGTGGATCTATCTGAATGCCTTCGATGGTGATGTATCCTTCATCATCACTTGTTGCTTCAAACTGCATTATCTTCTTGGTTGCATTGTGTTGCAGCCAAACAATGAAAAGTGTTTCAGCTTCAACCACTCCGAAGCTGAATGTGTCAAGGCAGGCGTTCACATAACTGCCTGCGTCATAACATGGTGAACATACGCTCATAGGTATCTCTTTAAGATTGCGTTTACAAAGTAACGGAAACAATCGAGAAAGTCAGCACGCTCGGATAAAATTCTTCTATTGCTTTTGATGATGCTGCCGTTGGCATCGCACTGCACCTGCTTAGCATCGAACACAAACCCCTTGCACCTTACCGAGTTGGCTCTGATGTCCAACTTGCGGAGTGCTCCGTTGCAATCGATGCGGCTGTTGTAGTGGGTTGGATTCGCCGGTATGATGATCTGCGAATCACTTAGGTGCAGCCGCCGTTTAATCTGCGTGTATGCACTCGAGTTGTCTCGCTGCTGCACAGTGCCACCTTTGCCCATTGCATCGCCTGTGATGCGCAACAGACCCATTGGGATACCCATGCGCTCGATGTGATCACAGAACGCATCAACGCTGCCCTTCTCAATCTTAATCTCGTCAACCACCACGCAGCCACGAGGTAGCTGTTGGATGACCAATGCGCAGAGTGGATTGATGTTGAAATCGACTGAGATAAAAATCGGTATGTTGCGATTGAGCACAACGCTGTCATCGATATGCTGCTCGTCCTTCCACTCGTACAAGAATGGGTTAGCAACGTCATCGAGTATATCCCAATCTCCCTCGACGAATCTTTGGTACTGGACAGGCGGCAACTCCTTCAAGCTCTCCAGGTACTCGAGCGGAATGTGTGGGTTATCGGTGATCTTGCTCGGTATGTAACTCCAACGCTCAGGCAGACTGTTGTCTCGATAGCGGTCGTAGATGATTGACTTCACCCAGTTATTCGCAGGGTTGCACGTAGCAAGGCAAACGATTGGCGGCTTGCCGTGCGCCTTGTTCCAACTTCCGATACGCTCCTGCACCTTGTAGAACGTAACCTCTTGCAGCTCGTTCACTTCATCGAGCCCTGCGCCGTTGATCTCCAATCCACGAAAGCGGTTGAGGTCTTTGTCATCGTCAAAGCTTTCCGCCATGAAGATGAGCTCACTGCCGTTGTTGAATGTCACAACATTGGTGTCTCTGTTCCAACTCTTGATGTGGGCATTGAGCCCATCGCTGAGCAGTGCCGTGAAGCTTGGGAAAGTTGTACGCTTAAGGTCGGGCAGTGACTTGCGGATAATCACCCACCGACTGCCTGCGAAGTTAAGTGCTAGGTAAGAAAGTGTAAGCAGTAACCAAACTGATTTGCCCCCACGAATTGCGCCGCCGAAAACAATCACCCTGTATTCGCCACTGATCACTTGCCTGAATGCAACCGTCTGAGACTCGAACAACTGGTAACTCATTCAACCTTTGGCTCAGTCAATAGTATCACCAAGGGCTCAGTGCTTGTGATGTTGGTGTCGGTAGTTTGCTTCGGCTTGCCGTAGCCGCGATCAAGCAGCATCTCTGCCGCCTTAATGTCTCCGCGCAATGCCTTGGCTTCAATAGCCTTAAGGATGCGCTCCGCTGTGCTTAGTCCGTTCTTCTCATCACCCAAGATGTCTGCCATTAGCTTGCTGAGCTCTGGTAACTTCTTAGGTCTCCCATTGGGGTTTCCTGTCTGCCCCTTCTTGAACTTATGCTTTTCAATGTCCTTGGCTGCCATTGTGCTGTTTTTGTGCTGTATCAATCATAGCTCACCAACTCCGCTCTGGAATCAGTGTTCTCCTTGATTTTTATTATCTGTTCTTCGTTGTTGTCGTAGTGCACTTCAATGCCCAAGCTTTGAATCGTCTTCCACTTATCCTCGCCATTAGTGAAGTAAACTCTTAACCTCGGGATGCCGAGCTCCTTCGCAATCTCATACACTCGCGCGCTCATCCGTTCCTCGTTTCTTGCAGTGATGATGTACACGCGATCACCATTGGCAATCTTCCTGCGAGCAAGAGCCATACCTTGTAGTGTATCAAGTACTCCGTCAACATCGAAAGATATCTTCATCGCTTCTTGAATTTAGCTGCTTCTGCATTGGCTATTGCCACCGCTTGCTGAGGTGAGTATCCTTCATCGATTAGCTTCTTGATATTCATCTGGATGATTTGTGGCGAGTCGCCTTGGAATAGTGGCATAGTTTTACAAAGATAGTGTTTTGCTTCGCTTGATATCCTCCTCAGTCAATTTCAATCTTACAACCTTATTGTAGATTATCACATCGGCAGTCTTGTATCCTGCATCATTGTCGCGCAGTGCTCCAATCAAATACTCGTTTGGTGCTTCCACCTGCAAGTCCTCCGATGCTTCCATTATCTTCTGCATGGCCTTCACCTTGAATGTAACCTCAACATCTTGCACTGATCCGATTGGAGTCAAGTATCCAGTGAAGGTGTCATTTTGGATGCGCATGTATCCACTTCGCCATCTATTTGCAGCCATCGTTAATCGATTTGAATTGGTGTAGTAATGCGTATATCATCTTCTTAATCTCGTCCTTCTTGCTCTTGGGCACTCGCAAAGTTATGTTGCATGTATCCTCGCCGTAGATAAACTTCGGGCCGGCATTCTTTCGCTTACCGCCTCTGTTTTCAATCTTCTGTTCCATTGGGCACAAAGATAGGAATTAACTTTTGATTATGCAATTTCAATGTCTTAATCCACTTTGCGCATCTGGATAGGTAGTAACTGTACACAATGCTCTGTGGATTGGCATTCATCAAGTGCATCCTGAAGCTTTCATGCGTGCGCTGTGTTGAATGATATGTCACGCAGCCATCTACAATCTTGCCCTCGATTGGGTAGTACTCGTTCATCGTCTTAATTATCTTCTCCTCGTTAGTCATGTTCATAGTTGATGATCTTTAGAAATTCTGCTTCACTTCTTACAATGTGGTACTCGTGACCGAGTGACAGGCAAAGCTTCTCAAAGCTAATCTGCTGAGGTGACTGTCTGCCGATGTCGGTCTTCCACTCAATCCAACATGTCTTGCCATCTGGCTTGAGGTAGCACATGTCAGCAACACCGGCAATAACTCCCATGGCTTTATTCATTGCTCCTTTGATGCCGTTGATTGAGTTGTTGTTGATCGCAAAAATGCGTCCTCTTAGGTCTGGGCGTGCGTTCCAAAGGTTTTGGAAGGCTCTCGCTTGGGTTGCTGTTTCTTTCAT
>Ga0209296_1002883_pt1 | contig 11989 bp, 14 predicted proteins | sample S_130206_EF_Meta_FD_187319 | JGI IMG/M metagenome (GOLD analysis project Ga0209296, IMG submission 187319) | Freshwater microbial communities from Lake Simoncouche, Canada to study carbon cycling - S_130206_EF_MetaG (SPAdes) (version 2) | ecosystem: Environmental > Aquatic > Freshwater > Lake ...
CCATACCCCGGCCCTTACCTGATCCCAGTAAATCCGCGTCTATGTCTAGCGCGTGAACCCACCCAGCGCGGTCTGGGTTGTGGTCGCTAGGTCTAGCCCTATGTGCGGCGTCTCCAATAATGCCATCCGCTCCCCGGTCCCGTTTAGGCCAACGCTTGTCAACTTGTGCGCGCAGCGTCAGCGCTGCGGCACATGGTCGCCACGCGGTCACTGTTCGCCCTCAATTGGAAACTCGTGGGAAGTGGCAAGGTCTGAGAGAGGGGTCTGTTTGCCCATTCCGTAACGCGGGTCGTATTTATTGAGAGCGTTAGTAACTAACGGGATAACTGCCGCGCCAATTCCTACAATGAGCGGGTCTACGTCCGACGTCATGAGCCACGATAGGACCGCGCCGAGCGCCGCGCCCGCCACGCTTTTAGTTAGGCTTGCCTGCCACGCCGTAGCGAGCCATCTACCTATCATGTTTTAGCCTCTCCTCGAACCCTCGGAGTTCTTGCCTAACTACGGACTTGATAAGCCAGACGTTAGCAATAACGATAACTGTGAGAATGGATAACACTCCTCCGATGAGTGTTACCCAGTCAGACGGTTGCATCCTTTACCGGCTCGATAATTGTTTCTACAGGTGGCGCAAAGTTTGAGCCATCCCATGTGTAGGAGTACCCGGGATACACTCCCCGCATGTTTGCGTTATAGGAACACTGCACCCATTGGTCTTCCGTGGTTTCAGGATAAAGGCTTACCATAAAGCGCTTGCCTTTTAGTTCAGAGTCTTTCCCGGATGGCGTTGTTATAACTTCATTTACTAAGACTTCTACTCGTTGAACTACTCCGTCTTGAACTAATGCGAAATGCGCCATTACCGGCCTACTTTCTCTCTAATTGTGTGCATACCTGTAAGACCGTAGACGGTGTCATCTTCCGGATGATCATTATAAACGTACTCAAAATCGTGAGCGAATAATTCCCACTCACAAAATTCATAAATGCGACGTATTTGACTTTGAGGGTCGTCGCATAGGTCCGCGTAATCTATGAATAAGTAAGCCGGATCGTCGCTCGTTTTAGCGTGCTGGACTCCCGTGAAGGATCGCATTACTGGGTCTGTGCCTGGCTGGATCAAATCGTTGACGTTAGTCGGTAGATCGTTTGCTGCCCGTAATCTCTTGAAAGATTCAAGCACTTCATCTATTGGTCGATCTAACACAATGACTTTAGGGTCCGGCGTGATGTATCTCCTGATTAAATCCATATTGTCGGGCAAAGTCCAAGACCTACACTTATCGACAATGTGAGTGGCTGTAATGTTTTTATAGTAAATTGCAGGGATAGCACGCACTAAATCATCCTGAGTAGCGGCCCGATAGTTTGCTTGTAATTGCTCACTTGATGGGCCTTCACACGATTTGTGCATATCCCACATGAGTTGGCATACGGCACTATTACCTTCTGCGTGAATGTCAGGATTCTGAGACAGAATGGCAGATAGCAAAGTAGAGCCCGCCCGTGGCATGCCACTAAGAAACGTAAACATTTAGCCGACCAGAATTACGACGATACCGCTACCGCCGTTGCCACCAGCCCGAGGTGACGCATAGGAGCCGCCGCCGCCTCCGCCGCCGCCTCCAGTGTTGGCAGTTCCCGCTGTAGCGATTGCACCTTTGCCGCCGGCTCCGCCGCCACCCGCGCCTCCTGCTCCTGCCGCTGTGCGGTTGACGTAGACACCGCCACCGCCACCGCCTCCGTACGTAATACTTGAGCCGGAGATAGAAGTCGCTTTTCCTGCTCCGCCTACTCCGCCCTGTTGTGTAGCACCGTTAGCACCCACGGCACTAGCGCCACCGCCGCCGCTGCCCTGTGTTACTGTCCCGCCGCCTGCAAAGCCTTGTGTAGATGTGCCCGCCCCGCCTGCGCCGGTATTTGCTCCGCCACCACCTGAGCCGCCAATGATGCCAACCGTGACGCCTGTAGTTTCACTAGCACCACCGCCGCCGCCTGCCGCAACGAAATAACTTACGCGGGACGCTTCGCCATTAGTTCCGCGAGTCGTGACGCCTGCCGCGCCTCCAGCGCCTACCGTAACCGTTTGAGTAGCCGCGTTGAGAATGATGTCGCCCTCAAAAAATCCACCACCACCGCCGCCGCCGTTTCCTTGGTTACCGCCGCCACCACCGCCACCGCCGCCGACCATGACCACGTTGACTACTCCAGCCGTGGTCGTAATGGACCCGGAACCCGTGTACGTGATGCAAGTTTTTCCGGACACTGTCGTAATAGTGGGACTGCCGGTCGTCGCACTATATGAGGCTTTTGGGATACCACCACCCGACACTGCATACCATGTGTCGGTTGCGGTTTTAATAATTGAGGTAGCGCTGTATTGCGCGGTAGTTCCGGCATTGTTATTTATGGTTACGCCGCCGGTTGCCGCTATCGTGAGAGCGCCCGCGCCAATGTTGAGAAATTGGATGACGCTTCCTACTTCGTAAGCGACCGAGGAATTGAGCGGAATAGTCACCGTTACGGCTGACGCGTTGGACGTTGTAACCGTTTTGCCTGCATCCGTTAGCACCGTTGTATAGGTCGTACCGGTCTGGGCGTTGATTCCGTTGCCTTTCATAGCGACGTCATCTATCCGATCCGCGACCGCTAGGGAGGACGTAGGCCACCCCGAAACGAGGTCAGACGATTGCACATAAGGCGAACCGTAGGTAGTTGTAGCCATTCTTTTCTCCTTATGCTGCTAGTAGATCGTCAGGTAAGACGACGTTATACCATTGAATGCTTGCATTGACGTTACCCCATATGAGTGTCGGGCTCACTGAAATCCATTGGGCCATTGCGTACGAGTATCGAGGGTCCGACAGACTCAAAGTGAGTACGTGGCCTTGTTCCGTGTATTGCTCTGACCATCCCTCAACAATGCCCAAGAATTGAGTTATGGGAGCCGGTGACGGTAGCCCGTTTACCTGAACCCGATCGCCTGAAACTAGGGCAAGTATTGCTGTTCGTTGTGGTGTCGTCAGTAGGTCTACAAATATCTGTATTTGTTGTAAGTCGTAGCGCGGCTCCGATTGTGCCGTAATGATTGCGCCGGCCCTGTTGTAAGCATCTAGCGGGTCTGACAGTTGAGTAGGGAGCACTGTGGCGCGTAGCCCGTGTGTTGTTTGGCTTGCCGTGTCTTCTGCAACTATGACACTTTGGGGGTTACTAGCGCCGTAGGCAACGGTGGCGCGGTTCACTACGGTAAGGATGTTGTTTCTCCACACGGGTTCCCAAATGACTGAGCCATTAGTAAGAGTCACAGGTACGGGTGCGGCGGCTGACGCCGTGTAAAGGTCATCCCAATTATAAAGCGTATAATCTGCCCACGTACCCGTTACGTAAACCCACGTAGCGGGGTTGTAATCATAGCCGCGACGGCTATAAGACTCGATCCCGATAGTGCCGTTAGGTAGGTCGTACATTGTCGCGCCGGTCTGGGTGCAAATGTTTGATAGCAACGTAAGGGCTGGCTGTGGTTCTGTGGTTGCTGCTTGTGCTAGTAACACTTGCATTGGGTCCATGTTTGCGGAATACGTTAAACCTGTTTCTACCATGATCTCATCGGTGCGAAGTTTTACCGATTCTTCTACATAGCCAGCGGCTCCGACATTTCGTAAACCTAGTTTAGAGAAGTTGCCTTGGGCTTGATAAGTAACGCGAGCCTTATATGTTCCGTTAGGTGAATACAGGTGAGTAATCTGCATGTCGGTAACTGTGCCCGTGAATCTAAGACTACTCCATGCTGTTACCGTCAGGCTTGAAGATATGCCTCCAATAATGCTTGAAGGTCCAAGCATTGTGAACTGTGCTCCGCTGGGTTGTGGCGCTTGCGTAACGTCGTTGCGCCCGTGGTCTACGGTTAGCGACCATTCCACTTGGGACAGGTTTACGGATGTGCCGCCAATGATAACGGAATTAACGTGGCTGGTAATTGCTGTCATGCTATTAGTACCGTGTCTTGGTATCCGGCTCTTGCGTTGCCATTAGCAAGAATCTGGTTAAGTTGTTGGATTGCTTGCTGATCCGAAACTATAACGCGCCGGTTTGTCGCTGCTGCTGCTGCTGCTGCTGCTGCCGCTGTTTTTGCTTCTTCAATATCTCGCCATGCTGCCGAAATAAGTTTAGCGATTTCGTCCGCTGCTTGAGCGCCGATAGGTTTGCCAATGCTTTTACCTATTGCCTTATATTTGTCTTGATCTTTTTCAACTTGAGCCGCTAAACCTTGTACCGTGTTTATGGCTGTATCTATGCCTGTAACTTTGCCTATTGGCACTATTGCTTTTGCAATAAACTCGGACGTTGTTTTTAAGTAATCGTATTGTGCGTTAAGTGTTGGCACTAATCCTTTTAAGATTATGTCTTCACCAATTTTAGCGCCAATTTCCGGGGAGTTACTTGTAATCGCTGCCATAAGCGCCTCATTAGCGCCCGCCGCGTTTAATTCTCTTAGGATTGTGCCGTACCAATCTAACTGACCAATCTGTGCCCCGAGTATTTCGTCAATGGATTGCCCGCTAGTTTGTGAAAGATCAAACGCGGCGGCTAGGTCTATGCCTTGAGTTATTTGGCTTTGTGTATTTTTCCAAAAATCCGTGTAAGCCTGTTGTGCTGTTTTAAGTTGATCTGTTGCCGCCGATAGTTTGGTCTTGTTTACGTCTAACGCGGCGCTTTGTAAATCTAAAGCGTCTGTGTTTATTTTTATGGCTTTGCTTGTGCCGGTAAGTGAGGTGTTCTGGTTGTTGAACGCTGTGGCTAGGTTTTCCGCTTGAATAAATGCGGCGCGTCCGTAGTCGTTCATGATGCCTAGGCCTTGCCCGTAATGTTCTAGCCAATAAACACTCTGAGCAAATGGCACACGGTTAAGCGCTCCCGAGAACTCGTCTACTGCTGCTGTGTCTACGCCGATGAGTTTGCCGAAAGCCCAAAGCACTCCGCCTTGTGAAGTCATACCTTGTAGCACTGTGCCAAAGAATCCTAGACCGCCTTGTGCAACTCTGCCGGTGATAAGCCCGAGGCCTTCTACTTCTGGTTGCATGTTGTTTATTTGTTTTGCAAATCCTGACACGCTGCCGCTAGCGTCTCCAAAGGCTTTTACAAGTCCACGCCCGAAAGCCTCTTGTAAATTGCCTGCGGCTATTCCAAGTTTGTTTAATGATCCTTGCGTAGTTTCTGCGGCTGTTGTTGCCTGTCCGCTGAATGTTTCGCTGAGTTGTTTAGTGATTTCTTTTAAGTCGCCTGATTTTAAGGTGGCTTTGTCTATGCCTGTGCCAAGTTTTCCAAGTGCCGTAAAGTTACCTTCGTAGGCTTTTCCTAATGCGTTTGTTACTGCTTCTACGCTTTTGCCTGTCCCTGCTGCAATATCAAGGGATAGCGCTAATGCTGTGCTCGCTTGTCCAGTGTCTCCAAGAGCCCGCACTAAACGGGAATATGCTGGCCTTAAAATATCGTCGGCTACGGCGGCAGACATTTCAAGAGATGCTATGTATGTTTCTATTTTTTTAGTGTCGTGCGCTAATCCAAGATTGTCTAAAGTTTTTGCCAATTTGTTTGCTGAGGCTTCATCTTCTGCAAATGCTTTTACGGAATCTACACCAAACTTTATTGCCATTGCTGCGGCGGCGGCTCCTGCCGCGATCATTGCGCCGCCCAGTAGACCTAGTGATTTGCTGCTGCCGTCTGCTGAATTATTAAAATTACCTAAATCACCTTGCGCTGATCGTAAGCCTTTAGATAGACGTGATATATCTGCCGCTAGGACAATGGTAAGAGTTTTGCCAGCCATTACAGTGCCGACCACTTGAGGACAATACGGTCTACGGCTTTAGCCCACTCGGTGACGGCTTCTGTCGCGTAGCCGCGTTTGGCTTCTTTAATCCAGTCTGTTTTCTCAAAAGCTGGCGGCATAACTCGGCCGGGTCGTGCCGTGCCGCGCCCTTGATCTGATGGATAGCGGACCATTGTGGCGCTTGCTCCGCCGCTGAAGACTTTTCTGTTTCCGCCGATTTGCACACTAGGCAAACGGTCGCGCTTGACTTTTACACTGTCCGCAATCTTTGGACCCCACGGTCCAGCGCCTAATGCGGCGCTTCGCCACGATGGAGCCATATATCTTTCCGCAATAATAACCGACGATTCGCGTAATTCTTTAGCGGCCTCTTTAGGTAGCGCCTTAAAAGAGCGGAGGACTTCGTTAAGTCCCTCGATGTAGGCGTCAGTGAGTTTCTGTGCCATCGCCTAACTCCTCCAATATGGTTGCAAATAATGCCGGGTCGTACGCAATCACTTCGTGAAATGGTCGCCCAATTCTTAAAGCAACTTGTACCGCTAATCGTCCAATAGTTCCCTCGTCGTAGGGTCCTTGTCTTCCCCCACACGTGTACGCACTTCGTTAGCCCTAGCCCAGTCCGCTACGTCCTCAAACGTTTTAGGCTGCTTGCCCGTAAGGTGCGTGTACGCGATGTAGAGCTGACGCCCAAACTCGCTTGAATAGTCTTTAGTTTTGTGGACCATGCGATCGTATTCGTGTACGTCTAGGGTCTGTATTTCGTACTCGGTTGCTTCGTTGTCTCCGAGTTTGATTATTAGTGTTGGATACATGGTGTTTCCCCGTTTCTCTGTAGTGGTTAGGTGTAAGTAACGTTACCTTGTAGCGATACGGTACACATAGCGACGTTAGCCGCGTCCGTAACCATGTCAAGACTGTCAATATACATAGCGTAGCCTAGCCATTGGCCGTCCGCACCTCCTGCACCGGTTGCGATTTCAATAGCAATAGAACTGCCCGCTGCCGCTGCTGTTGCTAAAGCTTCATACATGCCCGTATTTTCGTCATACAGGAAGTTCAGCGAAATAGTGCTATTAAGGTCCGTCTGTGTAAAGTTCACGTCCCCTAAAGTCTTAGTACGCGTGATCGTTGGGGTCGTGGTTACGGTCCCGGTGGTTACCTGATCTTCATAATGTGATGCGCCGACTTCCACCGTGAAAGTAGAGCCTGCGACGCCGACTGCTGCCATGTTAGTTCTCCTTCATTCTGACCGAGACGTTTATCTCGGTTGTTATTACTGTTCCCTGAGCGCCGACGTCTGTCAGTTGCGGAGGGCCGACACGTGTGAACGTGTAAGGGTTTGGGATTGCTGCAAGTATCGCGTCTACTGCGTTCTCCGAGTCGAGTTGTGCCGCGTCATTGTTACGAGGTGACACGGTAACGATGACTTTCCAGAACACTTCGTAGTTGAGAGTTGATCCAATGCGGCTGGGCGTTATCCAAGGTGTGTCAGGGATGATGACTATGCTTTTAGGCGTGGGTACGTTTGGTACTGCCGTGTAAACTTTGTAACCCAAGCCGGTAAACGCGTCTACTAATTCTAGACGCGCCTCGGTTGTCAGCGCGGTCACCCGATCATTCCCTTAGTGTTCATGTAGGGACCAAGCAGACTCATAACGCGCCGCGTAATCCACACACTAAGCCGATACGGTCCCGGGCTGTAATCAGTCGCGACGGCTTGCCCGCCCGCCGCCGTCCTAGCCTGATAAATTTCTACCGCTACAGATAGCGCCGCTTCTTTGCATGCGGGTGGCTCAAGTTCGTAAGCCGCGTCAGTAAGTAGGACCCCTACGATGTCATCCGCTGCCGCGGCTATTTGATCGTATGGCTCGGTAGGCGGGTCGTAGTCGAGGTCAAGTGCCTCGGCTAGTTCTGCGCCTGTTACGAGTGCCATTTAGGGGTCCTACTCTCTGACTTGGGTTTTAGTCTTCTAGTGACTGGATGCCAGCGCCGCTAATAATCTGCGCTGCTCCATAGCCATAGATTGCAACATCTCGGCCCAACTGCGCCACGTTTTCAACGGTAGCCAGGCGTGGCCCGTCTTCAATCCAGCGAGCGGCCTCACGGTTAGATACCAGAATCGCACTACCGCCAATGTTACGGTCCAAGATAACGGGCAGTCCCGATACGGATACGCCGAGAGTATTACTCTGGGCCGTACCGGACACGTTAAACGTTCCGTAGTTGCTTGGGAAGAACGTGGACCATCCGCCAATCTTTGTGAAGACTGTTGGGGATACGAGCACAAACTCGGCAGGCATACCGGTAGCGGTTTGCACTGCTACCGATGCACCGAATACTGCTTCGCGGAAAGCCGCTCCGGTTGTGTCTGCCGCAAAGTCGTACGAATACGGCGTGCGAGCACCGTAAACTGCTGCAACCATTGCAATATCGGTTACCTGCACATATGAATTAAGCATGATGCGCGTGTGCGCGTCGACGTATGACGGGCTTGACCGCTGAAGCAACTGATATGAAATATCCGAACCCGCTGCGTAAGTCTTAAGGTTTGCGGTTCCCTTAAGAATGTTAATGGCTACCGAATTAACTTCGTCCTTTTGATCTACCTGTTCGGCAACAATTTCTGTTAAATCGCTTTCCCAGTAAGGCCAGTTGAAAGTCATTCCGGTAGTGCCTGCGGATTCGCGGCCGAATGCGTTGATGGTAGGTGCGCCTAGGTCAAAGATGCCGCGAACAATGAGGGACCAGTTAGGCGGGAGGACTCCTGGGTTATTTGCTGTTACCTGATCGAACAATGCGCGAGACTCAATTTCACCGTTAAGGACGGCTAGACGGTAATCGCCTAAGGTGCGGTATTGCGCTAGATCGTGTACTGCGGGTGCTGATACGTGGACACTAGCTGCGAGTGCTGCGAGCTCTTGACGTACGGCGCCGATTGCTTCGCGGGCTTCAATGTCTTCCGAGACCACTACGGCCTCGTCAGTGGTCTGCTCTGACATAGTTTCTTCCTTTTCTTCGTCTTCTCTGATCTCACTTACGCCTGTTGCATAAGCGGGCATGTGGGTTTGGCTTACTTCTAGTAATGACGCGGCCATGTGCTGAATAGCGTCACCGGCTCGATTCATTACAGATTTAATGGGCTTAAATCCAACGCTGAGGCCTTTGCTTGCGCCTGTTCGCATAAGCGTGGCTGCGTCGCGGCCTTGCGCCGTATTGACGATATTAAAGTCAATGTAAAGCCCGTCGCTTTTGTTTTCCGCGCCGGTAATTACGCCGATTGGTTCACCGTGGCGATAGGCAAAGGGTTTACCGATTACGTCTGACGGGTTGAAAGCGTCGCGTGCGAATGATTCGGACATGGCCCCGATTTGTGTTGTCTGATCGTAGGGGACTGCGCGACCGTAGCCGGTGGCGACAATATCGCCGGTTTGGTCTTCGCGAAGTTCTACGACTAGTTCTGTGTCGTGCTGCGTTGTTTTCATGCTGGCCCCAAATTTTCTAGGTTCATTAGGTCGGGTAGGTCGATCATGTTGCGGGCTTCCGGTACGTCAATGACGCCAAGCGGTAGAAGTGTGTTAACAATTTGCGCCATTTCGAGCGGGTTAGATTTTAGAAATGATGCCGTGTCAAATTCGACTTCGCGACCGCGTGGGGTTACGTCATTCATTGACAGACGCTCGGAAATCATTTTCATAACGGGAGTAAGTGACAGGTCTAGTAATTGCCTATATAGGTCGGTGCGATTGCTATAGGTCAGGCTCGATCCGCTTACTCCTGCTCCCACCCATACCGGGTCCAAGTTGCATAGGCGGCTGATCATAGTAGCGCTTGCGTTACGGCCTTCCACGAGTTGCAAGTCTCTCGCGTTCCAACCAAACGTATCCGCTGAGATTGTGGAGTTAAGGTACGCGGTTGAGCGGTTCTGTCGCGCTTCTTCCCAAGCATCCAGCAAATCATCTACTACGGACTCGGGCAAGTCCGCGCCACTGTTCTTTAGGGCAATCTGTGGAAGTGGACTTACTGCGTATTGAAATGATGCCGCTTCAAGCGCCGCCGCTGTGCTGATAGCAGATGAGCCGTACGTGAGCCAACCGCCGTTCCCGTCACCGTCGAATCGTATAATGCTGGAATTTGGAACGGGTGTCCCATTCCAAAGCACTTCACCATCGGAAGGGACGGGCTCGGCAAATGGCGAGAAAGGAATAAAACTAATCTGGTCGTATGGCATGTAAGTAATCTCGCTGGGAAAACCGTCCCAAGATCGAGCCGAGATATACCAATAGGCAACATCGTAGAGAAGTAAATCGGATACGGTGCGAGTCATAATCGCCGTGTAAGTTGTGACTTTTGACGGTTGCACAAGGAAAGCCCGGGCGACTACTTGATCCCGGCCCATGTATTCCTTTAACTCAAACGCGCTAATAGTGTGCGTATACACTTGTAATGCGCGAGCGAATGACGGCACTTGTAAAGCTACGGCTTTACCTACCCCGGCGCCTTTAGATTGCGCGAGCATGGTCAAGAGTGATGCGTTTGCGTATGCTTCGCGAACTTGCGGGACCGGCTCTAGGGATGGCTGAGTCAGGGAGTCAGCGATAACGCGCTGATCCCGCAAGACGCTAGTGAAACGGGGAAACGCCACGCGGTAAGAATATCGCGTAAATACTGCCAACCTTGCCGATCTGTGGTATGCGGGTTTTATGCGCGTCTACGGCTTCGCACCATTGCCATAGGCCTAGGTGTTTTGGAGGCTTGAGCGGCTGCGAACATGACGGCCCTAGCCGCGTATACACCATTGCGGCCCATTGGTGCGGATAGCACCCAGCCTTGTTGACGTCTGCTAATTGTGGATGAGCCAAAGTGTTCTAGGAGTGTTTGGCTTCCGTCGTGTTTGATTGCTTTGCGGTCGAATAGGTCTAAGAGGTTTTGAGTTCCTGCCGCTGCTTCGCGTTGGCCTACGAGTCCATCGAATCGTTCTTTGAGCCTGTCAACGTAGCCCGGGGTTACAAGTATGTATAGGCTGGGATGTTCGCGCCTTATTTTGGCTATCTGTGTATCTACTTCCCGCATGGTCCTATGAGTCGTAACCCGGACCACAATGTTACCTAGATCGTCTGCCGCTGCGATTGCTACCGCGTGGCCCATGCCGTCAAAGTCAGACTCGACGGCTATATTCCAAATGCCCCCAGTAGGTAGCGGGTCGCTGCTTGTTGTGTCTGCCCACCAAGAATCTTTAAGCCAATGATCAGCGTGAGCCACCCACATATTCAAGTATTGCCGCTTAAATGCGGAGACTTCCACATTGGCCCATTGTTGCCGTAGGAAGTTTTCCCGTTTGTCTGACCATTCTGGGCTACCCCACTTCCACGTAAACGGGTCTTCCGGGTCTGCGTCCATGGGTGCGGACCATTCCAAGATGAGAATCTCTGACGCGTCCGGGTCATCGGAGCCCATGGCGTCTATCGCTGCCTGCCGGTAGGTTTGCATGAGGTCACTTGCTGAGTCTCCAGCCGTTGAAACTAGCCATGCCTGTGGACTGATCTTTGCCGCCATTGTGGGCGCTATTGCGTCCATGTAGGTACTTTTACTGATTCTCCAAGACTCATCTAAGAAGGCCATGCTTACCGAGTATCCGACGCCCGCGTTATCGTTCGCCGCGTGGATAAGCCATCGGTTACCGTCAGGTGTTTCTATACCTGCCTCCGTGTTTCCCCACTTCACGGACTTCTTCCCGTACTGATTCACTGCCCAAAGTCCCGCGGGTCGCATGACCTCCATTGCCGTATTACGTTTATTGGCAACGTGAAGAATAGTCTGAGGTTCCCCAAAGTGCTCCGCGTGATGTAGCCGCCACATACATACCGCCCGGGATAGGACTGACTTCCCTGATTGTCTCCCTACCGTGATAATTACTAACGGCCAGACAAGAAGGCCATCTTCCCCATATTCCAGCGCTCGATCCAAGGCATACCGCTGCCAACCATATAAATCTAGCCCCATATGCTCCTTACACCACTCCGCGGCCTCTTGCCCGTAAGACCCCACTACGCGGCTAGGACGCGCCGTTTCAAGTCTGGGCAAAGCAAAGCCATCAGCGTGATAATGCGGCCCCGTAGGGCCGCTCTCGCCCGATCTAGGAGCCTTGGGGGGAAAGTAGTG
>Ga0209296_1002887_pt1 | contig 11977 bp, 10 predicted proteins | sample S_130206_EF_Meta_FD_187319 | JGI IMG/M metagenome (GOLD analysis project Ga0209296, IMG submission 187319) | Freshwater microbial communities from Lake Simoncouche, Canada to study carbon cycling - S_130206_EF_MetaG (SPAdes) (version 2) | ecosystem: Environmental > Aquatic > Freshwater > Lake ...
TGCGGCAATTGCTTCAACGTTTTCTAACGCTTTCAAAGTTTCGATTTGGATTATGCAGGCAGCCTTTGCTTTTTGCGTTAGGCCAGATAAATCACGGCCCCACTTTGCGCTTCGGTTATATGTTGCAACTCCACGATCACCAAATGGTGGATATGACATATGTTTTACAACAGCGCTAACTTGTTCCGGAGTTTCGATTCTTGGAATCATTACACCTATGGCACCAGCATCTAGTGCGCGGCCAATTCGAATTCGTTCTGAAGATTCAACTCGAACCAATGTAGGAATTCCGTATGCCATGCCTGCAACAACAGTTGGACCAACTACATCTTCACCAGCGCCACCATGTTCTAAATCAACTAAGACCCAATCAACGCCACCAACCGCAGCAATTTCTGCGGCCATGGGCGCGCCCATGCCGAGAAAAGTTCCGATGGTTACTTGGTTTGGATCGGTGAATTTATGCATTACGCATGCCATCTTTGAGTTGAAAGTCCAGCTTCGTAATCACTACGGATTGCTGCAACCCATGGTTGAGTTGAAACTTCTGCTGGTGCAACATCCCACCAAACATTTGATGCTGGCAGGTTGGCGTGCTGAATTGTTGGAACAACAATTACAACCGGACCTTTAATTGAGCGGGCATCTGCAAGAGCGCTGCGAATTTCTGCGGGAGTTGTTGCGTAAATTGCGGTCGCACCCATACCTTCAGACATTTTAATAATATCGATATCTAAATAATCGCCCTCAAGTCTTGGTGCAGTTCCCTTGACACTTCCAGCCTCTGCAACTGAAGGACCATCTTGACGATATCTAAATTCGTTTCCAAAGTGATGACCTACGCGCCACATTTGAAGTCTGCGAATAACTTGATACCCGTGATTTTCGGATACAACAACTGTCATGTTTATGCCCTCTTGCGCAGCAGTAACTAATTCAGTTGGCGCCATTACGAAAGTTCCATCACCGATGAAAACAAGTACGCGCTTGTTTTGGTCTGGAGTTGCAAGGCGAACACCGATACCCGCAGGAATTTCATATCCCATGCAAGAGAATCCAAATTCAAGATGCGCAAACTTACCTTTTGTTGCATCCCATGCTTTTTGGATATCGCCAGGTGCGCCACCGGCAGCAGCAATAATTACATCACCGCTCTTAGCAGTTTCATTCATCAGGCCGATTAGCTGCCCTTGAGTTATTACAGCGTTTGTAACTGGTGAATCTGGAAGGGTTGATTTGTCGAAGAGAGTGTCTGGGTTAATAGCTTCAACGAGTTGTTTAGCCCAGGTCGTAATACCGTTATTGATCTTGGCCGACCAATCTGATGGCACCTTATAGCCAGCAACTGCTTTGGTTAATTCAGCAAGTGAAAGTTTGGCATCTCCGAGAATTGCAACCGCACCTTGTTTGATTGCATCGCTTTCAGTGATATTGATTGAAGCGAACTTAACCGCTGAGTTTTGGAACATTGATTGTGAGCCAGTTGCAAAGTCAGTTAATCGCGTTCCAATTGAAATAATTAGATCTGCTTCGGCAACCAACTTATTGGTTTCTGGCGAACCTTCAAGACCTAGACCCATTAAATGCCAATCCCCTGGGTTTTGAATCGCACCTTTGCCGCCGAATGTTTCTGATACCGGAATTCCAGTCGCATTCGCAAAAGCTTCAAGTTCAGCAGTAGCACCTGAATAAATAACTCCCCCACCAGCAATTATCAGTGGCTTCTTTGCATCCTTAATCAATTTAGCAACGTGTCCGATATCTTCAATTTCGGGAACGGTGCGACGGATCTTCCATTCGCGATCTTCAAAGAAAGCCTTAGGAAAATCAAAGGCATGGGATTGAATATCTTGTGGAAGTGATAAAACAACAGCGCCAGTTTCAACAGGGTTCGCGAGAACTCTGAAAGCACTTGGTAGCGAATATAGAAGTTGTTCTGGTCGTGTAATGCGATCGAAGAATTTTGCGATCGGACGGAAGGCATCATTTACTGAAATATCTGGCCCGAGTGGATGTTCTAATTGTTGAAGAACTGGCCCTTGTCGGCGAGTTATATATGAATCGCCTGGTAGAAGTAGAACTGGAAGATGATTGACTGTTGCAAGTCCAGCAGCCGTGACCATATTGAGTGCGCCGGGCCCAATTGATGCGGTAACAGCAAAAGTCTGTGTTCGATTTGTTGCCTTTGCAAAACCAATTGCGGCATGCGTTAAGCCTTGTTCGTTGCGACCTTGAACGAAAGGGAGGATGTCGTTGTATTGATCAAGTGCTTGGCCAAGACCAGCAACGTTTCCATGTCCGAAGATTCCCATTGCGGCAGGAATGAAGCGACGCTTAACACCATCAGCAACTGTGTATTGCGCAGCAATAAAGCGTACAACCGCTTGGCCAACTGTAAGTTTTTCAGTTGCTCCGTAATTTGGATTTGTCATTTTTCTCCCCTTACCAGCTTCGTCCATGAAGGATTATGGTTTTTTCTTCGGTCATTTCATTTACTGTGGAACGAACACCTTCTTTGCCAACACCGCTTGATTTGAGACCGCCGTATGGCATCAAGTCAGCGCGCCAAAGTGGCGTCCAATTAATATGAATAATTCCGGCATCAATTTCGCGAGCCGATTGAATTGCAACATCAACGTTCTTTGTAAAGACTCCAGCGCCCAGACCATAAACAGTGCTGTTAGCTAGTGAAATTGCCTCTTTGATTCCGTTGGCAGAACTAACTGCAATTGCTGGTCCAAATAACTCATCTTGAGCAAATGGAGATTTTGGATCGACTCCACAAACAATTGCCGGTGTAATAAGTGTTTTATTTCGCTCGCCACCGGTTAAAAGTGTTGCGCCATCTTTAACTGCTTGTTTGATGGAGGATTCAACTCGAATTGCTTCTGCTTCGTTAATTAAAGTTCCGACCTTAGTATCTGGGCTCTTGGGATCGCCAATTTTTATCGCCTCAACTTTTGGTTTTAAGGCATCTAAGAAATTGCCCATAACTTTCTCGTCAACAATTACCCGCTGGACTGAGATACAAACTTGGCCAGCATTTATATAACCACCCAATGCAATTGCATCTGTCGCATAATCGATATCGGCATCATCTAAAACTACAACGGGACACGAAGAGCCCAATTCGAGTGAGAGTTTTTTGATTCCAGCAACGCTAGAAATATGGGTTCCAGTAGCAGTAGAACCTGTGAAAGATATTTTGCGAACTCTGGAATCTGTAACAAGTCCATTACCAAGTTCTGAACCAGAGCCATGAACAACCTGCAGAACTCCTTCAGGCAGACCTGCATCTGTAAAACATTTTGCTAGTGCGATTGCGGTGAGTGGCGTTGTTCTGGCTGGCTTGAGAATTACGGAATTTCCAACTGCAAGAGCCGGTGCAATCTTGTGTAACACCAACAGCGCTGGATAATTAAATGGACTGATTGCGACAACAACACCTACTGGCTGGCGCAGAGTGAAACCAAGTTTTTCCAGTCCAGTTCCCTTGTTTGCATCAAGTGGAAGTGTTGAACCATAAAGTTGGGAACCTTCAAATGCTGCAAGGCGGATAATTTCACCTGATCTTGAAGCCTCGCCTCTAGCCTCTAATAAACTCTTGCCATTTTCACTAGAAATAATCTGAGCAATCTCTTCACTTCGTTCATCCGCTAAGGCTGCAGCTTTAAGTAGAACTGCGCTGCGAACATGTGCAGGAGTGTGGCGCCATAAATCTGCGGCTTTAACTGATTTTGTAATAACACTATCGATATCTGAGAGCTTAGTTACGGGAACTTGCCCGACAACTGATCCATCAAACGGCGAAATTATATTTTCAAGTTGCATATCAACGCACCTTCAATAACGATTTAGAGGAATTGCGTATAACTAACTTTGGCTCCAAGAGAAAAACTTTGCCCTTACTTATTACTTCATCAGATTTATTGAGCAATAGCTCGGCCGCTTTAAGTGCTATTTCGTTATTTGCTGGATCGATGGAGGTTAAAGATATTTGTCGAAGGTTTGCTAAGAAGGTGTTGTCGTATCCAACAATGGCGATGTCTTCATCAGTTGCACCTTGCGCACCAATTGCTAATAAATCGTTGTAAGTAGTGATTGCTGTTGGAGCAATCTTTGAAGCAACCAAAACGGTTGCGGCTTCTGAACCTGCACTTTCGGTTGGGGCACTGGCAATTTGAATTTGAATAAACTTTGCTAGACCTTTTTCGGTCATAACAGATTTATAAGCATCACTTCGACTCTTGGCTACTGCACCAGTTTCAACCGAGATATGAGAAATTCTTTGGTGTCCGCTTTCAATTAAATGTTCAATCAATAATCGCATTCCAGTTTCATCATTACAGCGAACTGTTGTCGCACGTGGTAGTCCTTCAGGAACAGCACTGGCTACAACTATTGGAACACTTGCAGGAAGAGCCGAAAGTTGATGCATCTGTGGGATTGATCCAACTACTAAAACACTCTTAGGGCGCAGATCAATTAGTGCGCTGACGGTTCTTGAATCAAGAATTTGTTCGCCTTGCGAATTTAGAAGCATCGCAGAAGTCATAAAGCTGTATTCGCCCTCGGCCTCTAGAGCTACGCGAACTTGATCAACAATTTGTGCAAAGAGTGGGTTATGTAAGTCAGCAACCAAGATGCCAATAAACGTTCCGGTTTCTGCAGCCAATGAACGTGCTAAAAAGTTAGGAGAAAATCCAAGTTCTTCTGCAGCCTTTAAGACTAAATCTTTACGGTAACTACTGACCGTTTGTGGTGCTGAAAAAACAAGTGAAACCAAGGACTTAGAAACTCCAGCCTTTGCTGCCACATCTCTAATTGTTGGACGCTTTGTTCTTGTTGTTGGGGTCATACGAGAACCTCTGGCTTAGTAATGGCGGTAATTTTTCCAGTGTCAATTTCAGTTTTTAAAGCGATTAACAAATCACGAAGTGAGGTTGGACCAATACCAAGTGCTTTCTTTGTTGCAAGATTTGAGAGCGAAGTGTCCACCGGCACCTGTCCAGGAAATTGATCTTCGATTGATGGTGCCGCTTCGCGAAGTAAGGTTTTATCTAGTTCAAAAATTTCGCAGATAAGTCTTGCGTAATCCATTCTATTTATTGCATCATCGCCAACAAGGTGGAAAGTTCCATGAACCTTACGAGCAATAATTCTTTCAACTTGAGCCCCAATTTCTGAAGCCAGGGATGGCGCAGTAACTTTATTTACCAGTTCACCACCAAATACTGTAAATGTTTTTCCAGCTTTTAAATCTGCAACTAGGGCTGAAGCAAAATATCCAAAACCAACATCCTGAGTCCTTGGTCCAACTTCCAGAGTTTGGTGAATTCCCATAACGCCATCGACTCTTGCAATCACACCAGTATCTGGTGCTAGATCACGAATCACTTGTTCGCCTAAAGATTTTAAGACGCCGTAGAAATTTACTGGATTTCCAGTATCGCTCTCTAGCGCCATATGTCCGGCGCCATCCATAACCCAACCTGTTGAAATATAAACAATCTGTGCACCATTTTTATTGGCCGCATGCGTTACTCGTTGAGTTAGACCGACAAAAGAGTCGTAGGCATATTCCCGATTTTGTTGAAGCTTGTTGAAATCATTTGCGATTCCGCTATGAACAATTGCGGTGCAACCTTTTGTTGCTTCCATGATTGAAGTAGCGCTTGATAAATCTGTGATTGTTGTTTTCCAAGGCAATGGCTTCTCTGGTTGGCTGCGTACTAACCCAATTACTTCATGACCAGCAGCAAGCAAGATATTTGCGATATTTCCACCAACGAATCCGTTGGATCCGGTCACCGCAATCTTGGCCATTGTTTTTAATCCAATTCCTCTAGTTTTTAGTCGCGCTCCACTGTTAGGATTGGACCGTTCCAAAACAATAGCCGCATTTTCGAATTGAATCAAGAGAGAATATCCCCATGACTAAACCCCGCTTCTTCTACAAAAAGGGCGAGTTGGCCAATGGCGATTGGGATGTGATCGTTAACGACAAACTTCCTGGCTGGAAGCACACTGGCACAAGAGTCGCCACACTTTCGCCTGGTAAATCTTTAGAGATCGCAGCCGACAAAGTTGAACGCCTTATTTGGCCACTTGAAGGCGAAGGCATTGTTGTTGATTATGTAGTTAATGGCGAAAGTAAGAACCAGAAATTAACGGGGCGTAAAACAGTTTTCAGTGGCCCTGCCGATGTCCTCTATCTTTCAATCGATACTTCAATAAAAATATCTGGTTCAGGCCGATTCATTATCGCCGAAGCACCAGCAAAGAATTCTTTTCCTGACAAATACATTCCAGCAAAGAGCGTTCCAGTATTGAGTCGTGGTGCTGGTCCAGCATCTCGCCAAGTACATAATTTTGGTGACCCTTCCGAACTTGCAGCTGATCGCCTAATTGTTGTTGAAATAATTGTTCCAGCCGGAAATTGGTCTGGCTCCCCCGCACATAAACATGACACATATATTCCTGGCATTGAATCAAACTTAGAAGAGATTTATTATTTCGAAGCTGCTGTTAGCAAAAACTTGCCAGCCCAAGAGAACGCAGATCCAGTTGGTTTCTTCCAAGGAAGCGCATCTGATGAACGCGAGTTTGAATTAACAACCGAAGTTAGAAGCGGTGAAGTAATTCTTGTTCCACATGGTTGGCATGGTCCAGTTATGGCACAACCTGGATACGATCTTTATTTTATGAATGTTATGGCTGGGCCGGATCCAGATCGATCTTGGAATATTACAGATGACCCAGCACAGGGTTGGATACGTAAAACTTGGAACGAAAAAGATATCGACCCAAGGTTGCCCTACTTAAATAATTAAGGACGGCCCATCTTTGCAAAGATGGCATCGAAGAACTTAGCGAATTTAAGTGACTGTTCAATCGGCATCAACCAATCATTCCCACCACGAACTACGCGGGCGAATGCATCAGACATTAATTGATATGGATCGCAGGCTTCAAAACGTTCGATTCGAGCCTTGCCATCAACAGTTATTTCTAGGGTGCTTGGGTTGTTATGTGAATTGAATGAATCGCTTCCACCAGTGCGAAGTTCGCCCTTTGTTCCTTCAATAATGAACCAATGTGTTACTTGAATGTTGTCAGATGCAACGGTTTCTGCCACTGCTCCACCAATGTTGAAGTTAACTCGAGTTGTCTCATCAGTTCCAGCTTTATGCCAGATAACTTTTACATCTAGATCTGAAATTTCAGCGAAGTCCATTGCCCAGAGTGGGGCAACAGTTGAATAAGGCCCAAGGTCGTAAAGAATTCCGCCACCAAGTGCTGGATCGAGTCGGATATTTCCTTCATCAAGGCCGTCATATGTGAAACAAGTTCTAATGCGAGTAATTTTGCCGAGTTCACCTGAAGCAACAATTTCTCTAATGCGTTGACTGCGTGGATGCCAGCGATTCCAACTTGCTTCAACAAAAATTCGATCAGTCTCTTTTGATACTGCAATTGCTTCTTCAACTTCAGCAGCATTCATGCCAAGTGGCTTCTCGCAAAGAACGTGCTTTCCGGCGCGCATTGCCTTAATTGCTAAAGGCAGGTGAAGTGAGTTTGGGAGCGAAATGTAGACCGCTTCAACTTTTGGGTCAGCTAGTAATTCGTCATAGCTGGTGTAAACAATTCCATTTGGCGAGATTGTTAGCGCTTTTGTCTTGTCGCGTGATGCAACAGCATAGATTTCGCCAACATTTGATTTTGATATCGCAGGATATAACGCCCGCTTTGCAATTCCACCAGCACCGATAAATCCCCAACGTAATTTTTCCATTTTCGAATCCTATCCCAGTATTTTATTTATGGACAAGCTATGTATTTGATTTCGCCTTCTGCCGGCGGCGCATCCAAGATTGCTTGAACACCAGCTAAATCGACAACCTTCGAGATCAAAATATCTAGATTTAATTTGCCACTCTCGACTAATTCAGCAGCCCTGCCTTGAGTAAGCGGATTCAAAAATGAACCTTGAATTCGAAGCTCATTAACAACGATATTGAAAGGATTTACTTCGAGGGTTACATCTGCTGCAGTCAGGCCAAGGACAATCACAGAACCACCTCGCCTTGCGATGTTCTGGGCTTGCTGAAAGGTCTCAACGGCTCCCGCACATTCGAAAACAACATCCATATTTGTTACTGCTGTATTTACATCTTCACTATTCGGATCAATCACTCTGGTTGCACCAATTTTTAGCGCAACGTCTCGGCGAAACTTCTGCCTTGTGATGAGAATAATTTCAACAGCGCCTGCAAGCTTTGCAAGTTGCACTACGAGAAGTCCAATTACGCCACCACCTAGTACTGCAACTTTTTCACCGCCTTTAAGATTTGCTAAATCTAAACCGCGAATTGAACATGCAAGTGGTTCTATGAAAGCAAGATGAAGTGGATTTAATCCATCACTTACCGGATAAATTTGAGTATCTGGAGTTAATACATACTCGGCCAGCCCACCGTTAATGTTCACACCGAGGGCGGTTAATTTAGGACAGAATGCTGTTCTACCAGCTTGGCAATCTACGCATTTTCCACAAACTATATTTGGATCAACGCTAACAACCTGGCCAACTTTGAACTTTGAACTCGGACCTACTTCTTCGATTACTCCACCAAATTCATGTCCCAGAATAACTGGCTTAGTTGAAGGGTATTCACCGTGATAAATATGTCTATCGGTTCCGCAAATTCCACAAGCTAAAACTTTTACTAAACATTCCTTGGTACCAGGCCTTGGTTTTTCGACATCTGCAATTACTAATGCATTGACTGCAGATAAAACTACGGCTTTCATTTAGATTGAATTACCATTTGGCGTAATAATGATTTTTCTACCCTTGCCTGATTTAAATGCGGTTAGTGCTGCCTCATAATCTTCGAGAGCAAAACGATCGCTAATCATCACTTTAGGATTTAAAACTCCAGAACTAAACAAATCAACGGCTCGATCAAAGGTGTGAAGAACCGCCATAGAGCCCGCGATTGTTATCTCTTTGTTGTATATCCAGAATGGTTCGATTTCTACCTTGGCCTTCTCGTTTGCAACGCCAAATTGTAAGAAAGTTCCACCAGGCATTACATGTGAAAGAGCTTCCTGGATAGCTTTGGCGACTCCCGTGCAATCAATTACAACATCCCAACCACGTGGTTGATTTAGCGTTTTTACGTCTGAAGTTGCGAAATCAATTCCTAGAATTCTTGCAGTCTCTAACTTTGATTCATTTATATCTACGATTGAAACACTCGCTGCGCCATTGCGCTTTGCAAGTTCGGCCATCATCAGCCCCATAGTTCCAGAGCCATAAATTAAGTAATGCGATCCTGGTATCCGAGGCAATACGTCATATCCACGAATTGCACATGAGAGTGGTTCGATAAGTGCGGCTTCAAATACATCGACACCAGGAGGTAAAATATGGCAATTCTTTACTGGCGCTTTTAATAATTCTGCAGCAGCGCCGGGATAGGAAACACCTAGGGCATTCCAATTTTCACAGAGATTCCCCCGTGCTCTGCGACAGTAAAAACATTCACCGCAATGTAGGGATGGATCAACTGCAACTAAGTCACCAATCTTTACCTCGGTAACACCTTTGCCAACAGCAACTACTTTTCCGGCCATTTCATGGCCCGGGATTATTGGAAGGGTTGGGGCGAATTCACCTTCGAGAATATGTAAGTCAGTTCCACAAATTCCTACACTTGCGACTTTAACAATTACATCGCGATCGCCAGGAGTTGGATCTGGCACATTTTCGATGGCGACCTTACCGATGCCAGTTATTACTGCTGCTTTCATGGCTATTTGTTAATCAACTTAACGTGTGAAGGATTTAACTCTTGAAGTGAGCAAACACCAAGTAGTTTCATTGTGCGAACCATTTGAGTGCGCAGAATTTCTAAGCTGCGATCCACACCTTCTTTACCGCCAGCCATCAGTCCATATAAATATGCGCGGCCAATCCAAGTGAAATTAGCACCTGCTGCAATGCAAGCCACAACATCCGCACCATGCATGATTCCGGTATCGGCATGTATTTCAAACTTTTTTCCAAGTGCTTTGCGAGCTTCTGGAATCAACAAATATGGGACTGGGGCCCGGTCAAGTTGTCGGCCACCATGATTTGAAAGTGAGATTGCATCTGCGCCAGCTTTTTGTGCAAGCACTGCATCGTCAATATTTTGAATGCCCTTTACTAAGAGATTTCCATCCCATTGCTTGCGAATCCACTTCAAATCTTCAAAGGTAACTGTTGGGTCAAACATTGAATCTAAAAGTTCCGCAACTGTGCCCTTCCAGCTATCAAGTGAGGCAAATTTCAGTGGATCAGTTGTTAAGAAATTTAACCACCAAGCTGGTCTAGGGAGTGCATTTAATATTGTCTTTGAAGTTAGAGATGGTGGAATTGTCATTCCGTTTCTAACATCTCGAAGTCTTGCACCTGCAACCGGAACATCCACTGTTAAAACCAAAGTATCAAAACCGGCAGCTTTGGCACGATCAACTAACGCCATTGAACGATCGCGGTCTTTCCACATATATAACTGAAACCAATTTCGGCCATCGGGTGCGATTCTTGCAACGTCTTCGATGGAGCGTGTTCCCATAGTTGAAAGCGTGTAAGGAATTCCAGCATCGCGGGCTGCGGTAGCACCAGCATATTCGCCTTCGGTCTGCATCATTCTTGTAAAACCAGTTGGTGCAATTCCAATTGGCATCGACGTTTTTTCCCCGAGCATCACAACTGAGGTATTAACTACTGAAACATCACGAAGAATTCTTGGTTGGAATTCCACTCTTTCAAAAGTAGAGCGAGCACGAGTCAAACTTGATTCCGAATCTGCGCCACCATCGGTGTAATCAAATGGTGCCTGTGGTGTCCGACGCTTTGCAATATCTCGTAAGTCATAAATAGTTAGAGCACGTGTTAACCGACGCTTTCGACCATTGAAGATTGGTTTGCGAAATCGCATCAATCCGGCCAACTCTTTTACCCCGGGAAATCGGCGTTTAACTTTTAATTGACCCATAGGAAAATACTACACATCTGTTTTCGCAAGAGATATGCTTCCAATCCTCATGCTAAATAATCGCAAAATCTTGATTCTGAGCGAGAATGACAATATCGCTGTCTGCCTTGTCGAAATGGAAATCGGCGAAGTCATCGGACAGGATGGGCTAAATCTCACTATCCAAAATCGAATTCCTCGAGGCCACAAAGTAGCCACTAGCGCGATTGCGAAAGATGAAGGAATTATCAAATATGGCGAACGCATGGGCCATGCAACTTCAGATATTAAAATTGGCGAACATGTTCATACTCACAATGTTCTTGGGGATCGACTCTCGACGGAGCAAGTGAAATGAGTATGAAAGGTTTTGATCACGGCAATCGTGGCATTGGAGTTCGGGATCATCAATTGATTCTCCCCTCTGTAGTTTGTTCAACTCGGGTATCTAGCCGAATAGCCAAGGAAATTGGCGCTATTACTTTTGCTCACCAACATGGATGTGGGTTTATCGGTAACGATGTTGGACGCATAACTGAATATTTTGCCGCGTTAGCAAATCACCCAAATGTTAGTTCAACTCTCGTTGTTGGACTCGGTTGTGAAACTATTCAAGGAAATGAATTAGCAGATAAATTACTTGCTAAGAATAAATCAACTAATTATTTGGTAACACAGGAAAGTGGGGGCGTTCAAGGAACTGTTAATACTGGCGTCGCTGCCGCAAAGGCGCTACAGGCTTTCTATCTGCCAACGCCGGTTGTCCTTCCAAGATTGCACCTAGGAATAGATCTTTCAAATGATGATTTGAAAGTCGATGAAATAGTTGCAGCACTTACTGAAGTTGGCGTAGATATAACAGTTGCTGCATCACATAAGAATTCTGGACTGAACTTCTCGGATTTAATGGAGGCAGGAGTCCATGTAATTCTCTCCTTCCCAGATGG
>Ga0209296_1002890_pt1 | contig 11966 bp, 9 predicted proteins | sample S_130206_EF_Meta_FD_187319 | JGI IMG/M metagenome (GOLD analysis project Ga0209296, IMG submission 187319) | Freshwater microbial communities from Lake Simoncouche, Canada to study carbon cycling - S_130206_EF_MetaG (SPAdes) (version 2) | ecosystem: Environmental > Aquatic > Freshwater > Lake ...
TTTGTTTTTGCCTGTTTGCTTGGTTGTGCCAGCGCCCAGTTCCAAGGCTTTTTTGGTTTCAGCTTCTGCGGCTCGTCTGGCCCTCATTTCCATCACAGTTGTCCCCAACTGCAACCCAGGCAAAACATAATTTAAACCGCCCTCTGCCGTTGCACCAACAGCTTGTTTTGCTCGTTCAGCCATTGCGCCAACCAAAGTATTGGAATTATTTACAAACGCACCACGGGGCTGGAATTGCGTGTATCGGGCCACATTGCCCAAAGTCTTTAACTGACCCGCTGCCTCTGCCGTGTAGATTTCTTGCAAGTTATTGACATCATCCAGTTTCTTCAAAGCCCTGTTGTATGCGGCCTGACTGAAATTACCTGTTTCATCAACGATGCCAGCTTTATCTTTTAGCCAGTTGGTTGTGCCAGCCGCCATGTGTTGATGGGCCTCAGAATTGCGCCCAAGATGATCAACCATTGTGCGAATGTTTTTGTTAACGCCATTGATCACAAACTTGTCAATATACTTATCAGCCGCCACCGTGTCGTTAACCGCCGCTTTGTAAGCTGGGTCTTTTTTCAGCATATCAAAACGCTGTTTAGCAAGTGATCTGGCTTGGTCTGCTATGGGCTTCAAAGCGCCAGCAGCGCCTTTTTCCAAAGGTAAATCCTCCAACGTTTGACGCACAAGGCTTAATGCCATTTCTGCATTGCCATCCCCGCTGCGCTCGGCCTTGCGAATTTCAGTAGCAATGTTTGTCCTCATGGCCTCAAATTGTTCAAAGGTCATGCGTTCGCCAGCTTTAAACCTGTCTAATTGCGATTTAATAGACGGTGGCAAAAACTCTGTTTTAAGTTTTTTACCCAAAAGCGCCTCGGCATTGTTGGCAAGGGCGACACCATCCACAGGGAATTTGCCGCCGTTAGCATCTTCTAATTTTTTATACGCATCCCGAATACTTACATTACTTGCCTCATCCATCGTTTTGTATCGATCAATGATGGCTTGACTGTTCTCTATGGTTTTAGTGCCATACACATCAGGGGCGGCACGTTGACGAATTTCATTGATGTTTTCAATCAATTGCCCGTTTTGCTCATTAAACCGCCGTGCCAATTCTGGGTCTTTGCCCCTGCGGTTTTGTTCTTGTGAAATTTTGATAATGTCGCCCGTTGATTGACCTTCTGTCAAGCGCACTTGAATGGGCAAAGAATCGGCCTCAATATGCCGAATAAATGATGTGTCTAGATTTTTTCCTGCCAACGCCGCCCGTAGTTCTGGGCTTGCCACAGACAATGCCTGTGCAATGGTTGCGCTGTCAGGCACAGCCGCAGCCCCCACACTTTTCAATGGTTGCGCCCCAGTAACCGCCGCCGCTGTTGCCCCTGCCGCTGGCGCTAGTGGTGATGTGGGTTTAATCTGCCCTTTGCTGGCCTCAAATTGGGCTTGTACCGTTTGGATTTGCTCGGGTGTCATAACCTCACCCTTGGCGGTTTTTTCTGCCAATGCCGCCCGTACTGACGGGGGCAGATTGGGGTCAGACATTGCCGCTTTTTGCCGTTCCAAAAGTGAAACATTTTCAATTGTTCCCGCTGGCTTTGCCGCTGGTGGGCCTCTACGCAAACCCAACAACATGGGCGCGGTTTCCACGCCGCCAGTAACAACGCCGCCAGCAGTTGGCGACCCTGTGATAGATTGGGCTACGTCACCAGCAAATTTGGCAACAGGTTGGACAACATATTCCACAGGCAAATTTAAAATTTCAAGCACTTTTTTGGATATAGGCGAATTAGGCTCATACCCATATTTGTCTTGGATTTCTTTTTGCACCACCGCAGCTTGTTGCAAAGAACCAGTTTTAAGACCAGTTCCAATTGCGCCATATCCGCTGGCAACTGTTGCCGCCAGATTCTGTGCAATAGCCCTTGGCACTTCATACAAAGGCCGCAAGTCTGCTGGTTGATCTCCAGGTCTAAGTGTTTTTTCTAGGTTCTTGTAATCTTCTGGATTGACAGGTTGTGACTTGCCTAAAAATTTTTCTTTTAGCTGGCGCAAACTCACATCACCAGATATGCCTGTGTCGCCCCTTGTGCCAGCAAATGTGGCAGTCTTTTTAGCCTCTGGCTTTTCGTAAGCTGGCGTAGATTCCCACAAATCAGCAAGTGTTGAACCTTGTGCCGCTGGTTCTGCGGTAGCTTGTGCAGTCGGTTGCGCGACTGGCATTGCAGCGGATTGACCTCCTGGCGCACGGGATATTTCCCTAGTCAACCCAGCAATATCGGCTTGTAACCGAATTTTTTGCATTGGGTCAGTTGCTTGGGCTAAATCTGCTTGTGCTTTTCTTAATTCAGCTTGCTGAATAGCCAACGCCCCCTGATCTCGCTTGGCTTGCACATTAGGAGGAATGCGAGTGGTGGATACGTCTGCTGGCGCATCCCAAAGTTCAGCGAGTGTTGCCATTATGGAATTATCCCCAACTGTTTGGCTTGCTTGATCTTGGCACTCATTTCAGCTTGTTGTGCTGGCGACATAGATTTTTTAAGTTTTGCAACGCTATCTGGTGTCATTTCTTGGAATAGCCTGTAATCTGCAAGACTGTTAAATTGTTGCTGTCTTTGCGTAAACTGTACCGCATCGTTTTGAACAGGCGATAAAAAACTTGCCCTTGCCAGCTTCATTTTTTCCATGCCAATTAATTGATCGGCAACATCTTTCAAGGCTTGCTCTGTCATCTTTTTATTGGGATTAGCGGCTTCAGCAATTGCTCTAGCTGCATCTGTGTTGCCACCCGTTAAAGTTAACAAATTTGAATTTTTTGCCAGTTGATCAGTTGCGGTTTTTTCGGCATCATAAATATTCCATCCGACAGCGCCAGCAATACCCGCCGCCAATTCTTTTCGTGCGCCACCAACGCCGACAAATGCTTCTGGCGCAAGTTTCTTGATGTTTTGAAAGGTGGCAATTCGTGTTGGCGCTTGTGCGGCATCTGCCATGGTGGTTTTGAAATCTTCTGAAATGTTTGCACCGCCAGCGCCAAGCAAACTGGTTTGTGCAGGGCCAAGATTTGTAACCAAAGGTTGATTGCCTGGGCGTTGAGACATTGGGCCAATCAATTGCGTTTGGCCTGTTAACGTAACAAGTGGTTGAGTTGGTGGCACTTGCACATCTTGCAAAGTTCCTGGCAAAACTGACCCAGGTACATAAGGCCCAAACTGACCAGTTTGCACAACGCCTGTTTGCGCCCCAGTTGCAACTGGCACACCACTAGGTTGCAATGCTGACAATCTTGAACCTTGGTCAAGGGTCGAAAGTAACTTGTCTTTTAAGAACTGACGCAAACCCACTGGGTTGGTTACAGCTTGTTCAAGATATGGGGCAATCAATTGATCGGCTTTTTCCTTTGGAATGCCCAAGGCAACAGCTTGGTCATCAGCATATTTTTTAACCCTTGCGGTCAATTTATCTTTGTCTATTTCGTTGGGGTTTTGTTCTGCCGCAATGATCAATGGGTTGTTAATTAACCCTGTTAAACGATTAGCAATTGCAATCACTTGATCGCCAGCAAACTTCATCCTTGCTGATTCTGTACCTATTTCACCAGTTTTAAATGTTTCCTGTGCGCCAAAAGAACCAGCCATGTCTTTAAGGTATGCCAAGCCAGTTAATGGCGCAACTTTGGTCGCTATTGCGGCGGCTTTGCTTGGGTCATATTTACCATCAGTCATGTACAGATTTGGGTCTGACATAACCGTTTGCATATTGCGGCGTTCTTTGTCTTTTTGTTCTTCAACAGTCAAAGCAATTTCACCCGTGCGGGTGGCTTGTTGCTGTTGCTGTAATGCCAGCGGGTTGACTTGCTGGGCTTGCTGATAGGCTTGTGCCCCCCTTGCAATACCAAGCATATCGGCAAGGGAAGTCTGGGGCACAGGTTTGATTTCTGTGCCAAGCATTGGGACATTAAAAGTTGCCATGTTTATTACCCAATAGCGTTGTATTGCTGCATAAAGTTACTGCCCGAAACATTAGACGGGTTATTTGGTCGAATTAAACCTGCTAAAGATATGGCATTGCCAACCCCTTGCAATCCTCCTGCCATAGCGTTTGCAGACCCGATCTGACCAGCGCCGATGGCAGATGCGCCACCAACGCCCAGTTGACCTATATTGGCGGCAGTACCTGCGCCAAGATTTGCGGTTTGCTGTGTAGCAGTTTGTCCAATCCCAGCAATTCCAGCCAATCGGTTGTAAACGTTTCCAAGGCCAGTTTGCTGTTGGTTAAACCCTTGGGCTTTTTGCGACATATAGTTTTGCAGGGCGTTTTGATAGGCATTGCTTGCGTAATCCTCAGCAAATTTAATCCCGCCTCGCTCAACGTTAGACCCACCGCCACCCACATTCAATCCCTGACGGGTTGCACCAAGACCTTGCCCAAGCATAAATTGATAATTTGGGGCAAGGTTTGTTTTAAGGTCAGCAGCAGTGAAATCTCTGTATGCCTCTGGCATCTTGGTGAAATCAGGCAACATTGTGCTGATTTGCGACAAAGCGCCATAACCAGCTTGGCGATAAGGCTCTTGCTGTTTGTTCAGAATGTCAAACATTTCCCGCTGTTGACGGGCGGCATCCTGGGTGGCTTGGTATTGCTGATTAGCGGCAGATGTAGCCGCACCAGCTTGTTGACTACTTCCATAAGCGCCAAGCAATGCACCACCCAAAAGAGCAGTGCCAGTTGGCCCAATTGCTGAAACAATCCAAGTCATATCAATCCCCTATTTTCATCAACAGTTATTTTTAGCTTGTTCCTGGCATCAAACAACGCTGATGGGTCTGGCTCAATCAATTCGGCTTCAATCTCGTCAAGATCGGTTTTATCAGTTCTGTGAATCGTAATGCCAATAGCATCAGTCACAGCCAGAGTCACCCGCTTTGTCCCAGGCTTGGATTCGATCACATCCCCTGCTTGGAGGCGCTTCATGCCGCTTTCTGTCCATGCGATTATCTCGCCTTTAGCACATAAAAAGAAGTGGGGTTCTTTATGAACTTTACCCACAATCAGCGTACCAGCAGGGCGAAACAGTTTCCGCATATACATCCCAAGACTAAACTGGTGTTCTGTCACCAATTCTGCCTGTGGCATGGTCACCATCTGGGCCTGGAGGCTTTCTATTTGTTCCCGTGAGACATGGCTAGGGAGGTCAAGGTCGTTCAAAACGTGCCCCCTTTAACCCCATTTAAGGCCGTGAAATCAGTGAATTTACCCGCCGCAGGGGTAGTCAATCCAATGGTGGAACTGTTGATGATGCTGTTGGTGATGGTCACATTGTTAATTGTTCCACCCGTAATATTGGTGTTTTGTACGTTTAACGTGATGATGTTGGGATTCATCAGCCATTGCATCCAGGGAATGCTAGGGCGTCCCGTGGTTGGGTCAAGAAATGACGAATACGGGATATTGATGTTGCTGTTTGGGACTGCGGTTGCCATCAGTTATCCCCAGCAGACATTTTTAGTTCAGCAGAAACAATGACCACTTTTACAGGGTCACTAATCGCCACCTCAAAAATTCTATCCCGTGCCCAGCCCAACCGCCGCCAAAGGGCGCGATTGACATAGTTGCCGATCTTTCCCATGCTGACCCAATGCTCATTTGACCAAGTGCTGCCGCCATCATTTGACCAGCGCAACATGGCCTGGGGGTCATATCCTGGGGTTGCTGTGTATTGATTAGTGATAATTTCTGCGCCATTTGTGTCTGGGCCTGTGTAATCCATTGTCACCAAAGGCTCAAAACCATCCCCTGATTCGGTAGTAATGGTTTCTCCAGCTTCAGTTGCAATGTATTCCCAATCAAACTCTGCGACAAGTTGATAGGATGGGCCTGATGGCGCAACATTGCCCGTTTCGGTAACAACCCCTTCAGATTCATATCCTGGGCCAATTGACAAGCCAACCCCTGGCTGAAACTGAATCTGGAAAGAATCAAAATACTGGCGTTGTAAATCTTGGGTCAGGTGAATGGCTCGGCGCAGTCTGCGTATTGTGTTGCCATTATCTGTATATACAGCGTTATCTAAACTGTAAATTTTGCCGTTTTCAAAGTCACCAACAATGTTTTTATTGGCAAAAAATGCCGCACAGTTTGACCGATGGCGCTTGTAAATTGCTAGATTTGAATCCCAAGATAACCACTTGTGCCAGCTTTTGGTTGACAGGTCATAAACCCAAGTTAAGCCATATTCCCCAACGCTGGGAAAGGTGACCACATACATCTCATGGCCTTCAATTTGATATGTGTAAGCAATCGCATCAGAAACCACAGAATTCAACAAAGACTGTTCAACAGCGTGGGTGCTGATTCTGACCCAGGTATAACCTTCCATCTTTTCAATGGTTGCCGCACCTCGGTTGTCTTTTGCCACACAAGCAAACGTTTCACCCAATCGCGCCAAAGAATACTTGGCAACAATCCCTGATTGGCTTGAAGTCCCTGGCACTCGTTGGAATGGAAAACTGGTAATCCCTGCGATTACGTTGCCCACATCTGTCCAGACTTCGGTGGTCACTTCCCCAATTAGATACACCTGTCGTTGGTTCACAATCAGCGTCACCAACAGGTCAGATGACCCATCAGCCGTACCATACAGGGCTTGGGTGGATAGACTAGACCCAAGATCAGTACACGCCCAGTTTTGCGTTCCTGGCTCGTTATAAATGTTGTAGTTGTCAACAACATCAACCACAGATGCACCCTGCCAAGGCCCGTCTGTGTTAGGCAAAGTGGTGAATGTGTTGGTGGTTGCAACCCAGGTATATCGATTAGGGCCATCCACAATATAGGCGGTCAAGCCATATCCCGTGTCAATGTTGTCTGATATGGATACTTGCCCCGTGCTGGTGGTCAACGTCCCGATCTGCGTGGCAACAAATTCCGTGCTGACCTGATAGACCCGATTCCCTGCCACCGCAATCAGGATAGTTCCACCTGACATAGTGTGCAAGCCCCGCACCTCTGCCGCTAGAAGTTGCGCTTCTTGGGTCAATCCAGGCGTGGGGTATAGCGCCACAATGCCCCTGTCCCCAGGTTGCTTAGAGGAATCAATCTCAGCGTAGAAATTGATGCACTCTTGGTCACCTTGGTAAATAGATGGGGCAACGTAAGATGTGCCGACAAAGCCAAAATCAGGCATATTTAAGCCGCAACTGCTTTGATAACCGCAAAGTTAAAAACTGGTGTTTCTGTTGTTGTGCCGCCAGTGGTGCGAAAGGTAATATTAAAACTACCAGCAGCCACCGCAGTAACCATCAAGTCGTACAGGTCAGTACCTGATTTTTGATTCAAGATGATTACGTCAGTTGCCGCCACGGTGCTGTTGGTTACAGTAAAAGTCGCTGCAACAGTAGACCCCGCTGCGCTGAATAAGGTGATTGCACCAGTTGTTTTGTTTAATGTAACGCCTGTGGTGCGGCTTGTGGCTTGGGTGACCGTTCCTCCAGCACCTGTGGCATAACCAACACCAGTCGTGCCAGTGGATACAATTGTGCCCGTAGTGGTCAGGCTAGTGCCCGTGGCTGCACCAATCGCTGGAGTGGTCAATACCATTCCTGTGCTGGTACAAGCACTGATATTGCCACTAGCAACCGTTCCCAATACAGGTGCGGTCAATACCATCCCCGTACTTGTGCAAGCGCTTATGTTTCCACTTGCAACTGTGCCCAAAATTGGGGCCACCATTGTGGGGGACGTAAACAACAATGTTTTACTGATTTGTTTAGTTGTGCCAGCTTGCACATACGGCAAAACATCAGCCGCATTTATGACTGTGCCAACGGGTAAGGCTGAAATTGCTACGGTACTCATGTTTTCTCCTTTTTAGCGGAAACCGCCGTCCATAATAAAACCTGCATCTCTAGCCCTGCCAACCATCAGACTGTCAGGGTATCGGGAAATTTGTGCTGGGCGCATATTGGTGCGTTTGACCGTGGCTTTGCCTTGCCCCGCATAGGCATTGATCATGGCAATCTGCACCTGATTGACCTTGCCAAACATCGGCAACAGGCGTTCAGCCAAGCACCACCGCAAGGCCATGTTATAGCCTTGGGGCAATTGAATGGTGTCGTTCAGCGTGGCAAATTCTCTAAAAATCGTCTGGGTAAACAAGTGCAATTCACCTTGGGACGGGTTGGGATACACATAAATTGTCCCCAACAACTCAGAGGGTTGGTAATAAATCGCTTTTGCCCAAGGGCCACTCAATTGCTTAATGCCGATGGATTGATATTCTTCAAGGCTAAGAATCGACAAAGGATAGTCAAGATAACCACCCGCAATGCTTGACCCGCCTTGCATCGTAGCCACACGCACAAAGCCAGATTCAATTGACAATGGGCGCTCGTAATAGGCCGTGATTGGAAAAGACGTAATTGTTCCCGTCATGGCAACGCTGCCAACAGTCTGGGAAACCGAAACGGTATATGTGCCAACCCCGCCAAGACCACTAACAAACGCTGTGATCGTAGTGCCAACGGTAACACCAGTTCCCGCAATCACAGAACCAACGCCCAAATAACCAGCAGAAATGGCGCTAACAGTTAAAGTTGTGCCGCTGATAGACCCCGTGAAAGCTGGCGCAAGCGTAGTATTACTGCTGGATAAGGTATACGTCCCGCCCTCGTTAACATTGCCCCCTGCGCCCGTTGTAAAGCCCACAATTCTTGTTCCTGATGTGATGCCTGTGCCTGATAGCGTCTGACCAATATTAATGCCGCCAGCGGTCACCCCGTTGGCTGGGACGGTCAAAGTTGTGCCAACAATAGACCCCGTGAACGTGGCCCCCATCTGACCGTTTGGCCCAATAGTGTATTGAACTTGGTTTTGCGTGGTCTGAAAAATAATTTCTGATCGATAGAAAACCATCATGTTTTCATTTGACCATTGAGCAATCATGTCGTTAAGCATATCCAGGCCATCTTGCGCCTCGTCTGCCGTTGGCACTTCACCAGCGGCGACAGCGCCAATGTCCTTCATGGCTCGGGTGATAATGTCAATCGGCTGGGTCATGTTTATTTTCCTGTTTCCCGTTGTTTAATCTGATTAGCAATCTTGAGCATCGGCAAATTCTGGCAATGTTTTTAAATACTCATAGGCTTGAGTAATGAAGTTTGCAGACCCTATACTTACAGACGGAACAAATAGATAGTTTTTGGTAAACTTGTGCGAGTCACTTTTGAACAAAACCTCAGCATTAAGCTGAGTTTTAGAACCTGTGATGTTGATGACTTTTACATAAGCAGAAAACATAATTTTCTGATTACCATTTTTTACTATGCCAAGTGGTGTTTCAATAAATGAATCACCTTCTGTTTGAATAAGTTTTTGCAAAGCCATTTGATTTCCCCTTTATACTGTGATGTTGGTGGCGCAAACATACCAAGTTGAACTTCCCAATGTTACTGAGCCACCAGTCTCATTTTGAATTACCACTGTGACAGTATTAGCCGCCGTGACTGTAGCTGATACCAAACAATCAACCACATCTACACCAGCACCCGCTGTTGCAGACATTCCTAAAGTTGCGCCGAGCACTGTAAAGTTGTTGGCTACAAAAGTTCCATCACTAATAGTGCCTGGATTCCATGTGGCTTGACCTGTGTAGCGTACAAATTCGTTAGCATTTGGCGTAAAAAATGACGAACCACCAGCATTTCCAAACGTAATTGACCAACCGTCTAAATAAAAAGTAGTTGACCCAGTAGCTGATGAAAAGTTAATATTTAAACTTGAATAAATGCCAGTGTAATTTATATCAAAACTAAATGTAACTTTTTTCCAAGCATCTCGTGTTGTTATTGTGTCAGCACCAATAACAGCAGCACCAGCATTGTAAAAAAGATTTATTTGTATATCGTTGCCACCAGATGTTGGGATGTAAATCCACCCAGTTGCGGTGGCACGATTTGACCCAAACGCAGCAGTTGAAATTGGAACGGAAAGTTGCACTTGACTGGTTGGATATGCGCTTGCTAAAACACACGCAGCTGACGATACACCTTGCTTAACAATAGTGGTTTCCCGTGTCATGGTTGCACTTGCGGTTCCCCACGACCCAGCAGGGGTAGTTGTACCAATCCAGCGGTCTAATGAACCGTTGTAAACAATGCTGCTAAAGTCAGATAACTGACCAGTCCTATTGACGTTTTGATAACCTGATGCGTTGGCATTTAACTGACTTGTATTTACACCATTGTCAGTTATGTTTGAAGATGTTTGGCCCTCACAAGAAATAGCGCCAATTTTAGTATTTGTTGATTGCGAATCAATTAGCAAACTAGTTAATGTAACGCCATCAATTATGCAACTACTACAGTTTTGTAATCTAAGACCTGTATTCGCACCATTATGAAAAATGCCTGGGCCGTATATGTTTCTTACGCCATTCGCATCACTCATTGATATTAATGTAGACCCAGCTTCGGTGTAAAAATTACGGATATTGTTGTATAAGCAATCTTCTAGGGCTAAGTTATAAACAGAGTTGCCTTCGGATAAACCAGATAAGACACTGGCTTGCATACCTTGCATAAAAATGCCGTAACCCAATCCCCCGTCAGCGATTAAATTGAATTCACAATCAACTAAGCTAGTAGCTGTTCCATCTAATTTTGCACCTCTAAACCCGTTGGCGGGTACTGTGCAAGAAACTGGGTATCTAGTGTAAAACTGATTTGTATTAAATTGAACTGGGCGGCATGATTGGAAAGATGACATTCTTACGGCATATCCTGTTGCACTTGTGCCCGTCAATACATGGATATTAATAAATGAGCATTGAATCAAACCTAATAAAGAAAGCGCGTCTTTACATGAGCCAACATCGCCGTAAATTGCAAAATCTTGCCACACACTGTGCATTAGGGCTGTGCTGCTACTTAACGATTCAACGTTTCCATATCGAATACCCTCTGCGCTAGTTCCTACATCTAGGTAAAAGCCAGAATTAACACCTGTTCCAATAATGTTCACAGACTTTGTGATGTGAATATTTTGCGTGATTTTAAAAATACCGTTCGATAGGTAAACCGTCCCGTACTCAGGCACAGCAGCAAATGCTGCCAAAACTGCAGCTGTATCGTCTGTGGTGGCATCACCTACACCGCCAAAATCTTGAATTGTTACGCTACCGCCAACAATCATTGATTGAGAAACTTTAGTCAAAGCCATTATTTATGTTCCTTCTAACTTGGTTATACGGGCGTTGAGCAATTCAATGGTTGCCAATGCTTTTTGCAGCGACATAACCGTTATCGCCAAAACAGAACGGTCATAGTAGCCCCACGGCTTTCCTTCTTCTGGAGTTGGGGCGGCTTCTGGGCCAATAGCGACATTTACGTTTTGTGCGTAAAAACCTAATTGCCTGTCAACACCGAAAGTTTCTTTTTTCTCATCGTTGTAGAACCAATACCCTGGCTCCAGCTTTTTAAGCATTGCATCTGGGTCAACTGGGACACCATCTTTAATTTTCCACGTTTCATCAGATACAGATGAAATTACACCAGCGGCAGAAAATGTTGCTGTGCCAACACCGTAACCGTCCATAGTAACAACACGGGCAGAACTAATCGACATGGCACTTACAGTTGTAGAACCATCATTGACTTGAATTAAAAGAAATCCCGCCGTATTGCCTTGGGTGGCATTTGTTTTAAGTGCAAGAATCCTAACGTAGTCAGTATAAACTGGCCCAGTGTCATTACTGACACCGCCCATTGAAATACCACCGCCACGACCTCCACCACCAACACCTGAGTTGTCAATAAATCTTGCTTGTTGTCCACCACTAGTGCTTGACTGAACTTCAAGTTTTTTTGTGGGCGAACTCGTCCCAATACCCAAACTTGTGCCATCAAACGACAACACACTACCCGTGGTCAATGCACTTGTGCTTGAGGCGTAAACAACACCGCCAGAGGTGAATGAGGTCA
>Ga0209296_1002891_pt1 | contig 11966 bp, 24 predicted proteins | sample S_130206_EF_Meta_FD_187319 | JGI IMG/M metagenome (GOLD analysis project Ga0209296, IMG submission 187319) | Freshwater microbial communities from Lake Simoncouche, Canada to study carbon cycling - S_130206_EF_MetaG (SPAdes) (version 2) | ecosystem: Environmental > Aquatic > Freshwater > Lake ...
ACAACAGTTGCAGAACTTAAAGCAGCTCTTGGCGTTGGCAGTCTTTATTCAGACGCCACCATTCAAGAAGTTTGCGATGCCGCTGATGACGTATTGTTGCCTTTTCTATGGAAGAACGAAAATTACAATATTGCTCACAGCAACACAACCACAGAGGGAACTCTTTACTTTGAAGAAGTGGTTACCGGCACATATTACGTTGGACAGTCAGTAGTCATTACCAAGAATGGAACACCATTTAACGGCACAAAGACTTTGACAGGCGTAGGTGAGAACAGCATTACCTTTGCGGTGACTGGCACTCCTACAGCCAGCGAGTATCACCCATGTGTTCCTTTTGGCATTGTCTCGGGCGTAACACAGAATACCTACGGCACAATCCCAGCAGTCAGAGAAGCAAGCCTTATGATTTGCGTTGCAATCTGGCAAGCCCGTCAAGCGCCGAGCGGACAAGGAATGTCAGTAGATGGATTTACTCCATCTCCGTTTACTATGTCTAACACTTTAGTTGCTCGCGTACGTGGTCTCATCGCTCCGTATTTAAGTCCGAATTCTATGGTCGGTTAACTATGCCAACAGCAATAACTACCCTACGTGCAACCTTAGCAGCGGCATTAGTAGACAATTCTCTTTACTCTACTTTTAGTTTTCCGCCCGCTACACCTATTGCAAATTCAGTAGTGATAATCCCAGCCGACCCATATTTAACTTTGAACAATAATCAATACTCATCTATTAGCCCTATGGCTAATTTTTCAGTGCAAATATTTGTGCCGCTCATGGACAATGAGGGCAACCTTAACGGGATAGAGACAATGCTTGTAGCTGTATTTAATAAGCTCGCTAACTCAACTATCCAAATGAATATTGGCAGTGTAAGCGCGCCTAGCGTGTACGCATCTGCCACGGGCGATTTGCTCACATGCAATTTGTCCGTTTCAACACTGACAGAATGGAGCTAGACATGACTGATAAGTCAAATGCAGAATGGCTTGAGCGTATTGGTCAAGTTCAGCCAGAGACAACTAAGCCAGCTACACCGACAAAGAAAGAAGAAGAATAAAAATGGCACAATTTATCAATAACAAGGTCGGCGTTAAGCTCGGCGCATCCGACCCTGCATCTATCGACTTGAGCGCGTATTGCACATCATTTACTCTTAACAGAGCATTTGAAGAAGTGACCGTCACCGCGATGGGCGACACCGGAGTGCGTCAGATTGCGGGATTAGAAACCTCAAATTTGACCATCGAATTTATCAATGACAACGCTGCAAGCGCGGTACTTCAAACACTAAACACACTGCTAGGCACAAATGCTTACTTTAAGGTTGCCAACGATAAGTCTGCAGCCGGCTCAGCGGCAAATCCTTTCTGGAGCGGGCTATGCTTGATTAACAACATTACACCGATTAACGGTTCTACAGGTGACTTGAGTACACAATCTGTTACATTTAACGTATCAGGTGCAGTTACAAAAGTTGAAACTGGCACTTTCTAATAACTAAACAAAGGGGCTAAAAATGGCAAAACTAGTAATAACAATGAAAGACGGAAATGTACATGACGTGGAGATTACGCCGCGTTTAGAGTACAACTTTGAGCAGCATGTCGGTATGGGATTCCATAAGGCGTTGCTTGAGCTTTCCCGTCAGTCGGACATCTATTGGTTAGCTTTTGAAGGTTTACGCCTTGCCGGCGTCCAGATAAAGCCAATGCCGGATTTCTTAGACTTAATCACGAAAGTGGACGTCCTAGATTCCAGCCCTTTGGCATAGAGCGGGGCTCTATAACATATCTCGCAACTCGTTTGAGTTATGAATATGGAGTCCCGCTCAATACCATTATTGATTTATCGCCTAGAGCTTTTAAGGCGCACATAGAGGTACTAAAAGATTTAGCGAGGGAGCGAGATAATGCCAGTCGAAGTAGTGGGCGCAGTCGCACTTCGTAAAGCCCTAAATCAATATGCTCCAGATTTAGCTAAAGAATTGACTAAAGAGTTAAACGCAGTTCTTAAACCCGTAGTAACACAAGCCCGCTCCTACGTGCCAATGACTTCACCTATGCGCGGTTGGATAAACGACAGCGGTGATGGCAGTTCACTTAATGCCGCCACTTCTATGTTTCGTAAAGGCAGGTTTCCGGCATACAACGGCGCTGAAATTAAACGTGGAATTATTTACAAATCTACGCCATCTAAACCTAACGGGGCAGGATTTATAAATAATGTTAGAATTCAAAATACTTCATCCGTTGGAGCAATTTATGAGACAGCTGGACGCAAAAATGGGCAGGGGCAGGATTGGGTAGGCCCTAAAGCGGGTGGAGCATCTAAGGGAGTTTCTCGCTCTGTCAATCCTTACGCCGGCAATCAATTTATTTCTAACCTAGGTAATCTTTACGGGTCTAACCGTAAGGGAGACCATCGCATGATGGGACGTTTAATTTTTAGAGCATGGGCTAATACTCAAGGCAAAGCTAATGCTTCAGTAATTAAGGCTATAGAAAACACTACAGCTAAATTTAATAAACGCGCAGAATTTGTCGACCTTAGGAGAGCCGCATGAGTAATGTAGCAATCAATATTCTTGCGGAATTTGTTGGCAAGAAAGCGTTTAGAGATGCTCAAAGGTCTGTAAGCTCTTTAGAAAAATCTGCCGTAAAGTTAGGTAGAGGTCTGGGGCTTGCTTTGGGTACTACTGCCATAGCTGCTTTTGGAAAGACATCACTAAAAGCATTTGCATCCGACGAAGCGGCAGCTCAGCGACTAGCTACAGCGGTTGACAATTTAGGGCTTTCATATTCTCAAGTACGGGTAGCTGATTTTATTTCTCAAACTGAAAAATCTGCAGGAATTTTAGATGATTCTTTGCGTCCAGCGATGCAAGCCCTATTGACAACTACCGGTTCACTTACTAAATCTCAAGAACTTCTTAATAACGCTATACAAATTTCACGTGGCACAGGCATAGATTTAGCCACCGTTTCGCAAGATTTAGCTAACGGATATGTGGGAATTACTAAAGGATTAAAAAAGTATAATACTGGGCTTACTCAATCTGAACTCAAATCAAAATCTTTTGCAGACGTTTTAGGAATTCTTCTTGCTAATTCAGCAGGTGCAGCTCAAGCATATTTGACTACTACATCTTACAAAATGGATGTACTTACGGTTGCATCTGCAAATGCCAAAGAAACAATAGGCAAGGGCTTAGTTGATGCTTTTGCCCGAATTGGTGGGGGCACGGAAGCTTCAGACGCGGCTAAATCTATTGACAATATAGCAAAAGCGGTAAGTGGCGTTGTCGTAGCTTTAGGATTTGCTATTGGTCTAATAGAAAAATTCCGTAAAGGTTATACAAACTTTCTTGCCGGCGGTAATATTGACAAAATAAGAGCTGGAGCTCAACCTTCAACGAACAGGTCGGCTTCACCTGCCGGTACAGCTAAGCGATTTGCTCAACAGCGCCTAGCCGAAGCCGATGCAGCTAAACGTGCTAAAGAGCTTGCAGCTTTACAGGCTAAGCAAGTTAAAGCACAAAAGGCGTTAACGGCAGAGCAGAAAAAACAAGCTTTATTAAAAAAAGCCGGTACTCTTTTTGACATTGACCAGGCTAATTTATTAGCAGCTCTCAAAGGCAATTTATCTGAAGAAGATAGAAAGCGTGCTGAACTTCAACTAGCGCTATTGACTGGAAATACAAAAGAAGTCCAAAAACTTACTTATGAAATTGGCATAGCTCAGGGCTTAGGTGAAAAGTTATCCAGCTACCTTGCGAGTCTTCCAGATGCAAAAAATCCTTTTGCAGCATGGGAAAAATACCTAGACATGATTAAAATTAAGGCAATCGAAGCCGCTAACGTTGCCGCAAGCGTATCTGTTGCGGCAAGTTCGAGCATAAGTAGCGGAGCTGGAAAATCATTTTATGTAGGTGGGGAAAAGATAACTATTCCCGATACAAACGTATCAAACATGCCTACTCCTACTACAAACACCGGTGGCAATGGTCAGGCAACTACGTACGTTGGCGGCACGCCAATCTATATCCAGATTGACGGCAAGACAATCGCTACAGCTACTCAGTCTCAATCATTGTCTGGCAATCCGTCATCTGTTAGCCGCTTAGCAGGAATGTTTGCGGGCTAATGGCACTCCCCGCAACCATAACTGTCTCTTTTGACTTCTCATCTGGTGCTACTTTCGGTACAGGTTTTGTAATTGGAGATGCTAAATATGGAGTAATTGGCACATCTCGTTTTGGCTCATCTGACGTAATTATTCCCGTAGTTGACCTTACGCCAGACGTGTACCAGATTACGATTAATCGTGGTCGCAATATTCAGCGCGATACCTACGAAGCCGGCACTGCAGTAGTCCGCGTATTAGACCCTCAATCTAATTTCAATCCGCAATCGACTACATCTATTTACTACCCTTATCTAACTCCACTGCGTAAGATTCGTATATCAGCTACTACCGCAACTACTGATAAGTTTTTATTCTCAGGGTATGTAACAGATTACAAATACTCATATCCTACAAATCAAGAAACTGGGTATGTCGACATTTACTGTAGTGACGCATTTAGGCTATATCAAATGGCTAACGTAACTACAATTACAGATGCTACCGCTGGTCAAGATACGGGCACTAGAATCAATAAGATTCTTGACCAAGTATCTTTTCCTACATCCATGCGTACTGTGGCAACCGGAGCAAATACATGTGTTGCCGACCCTGGCACGGCTCGCACTTCTCTCGATGCCTTGAAAAATGCTGAGTTCAGTGAGACCGGAGCTTTTTATCTTGATGGAAGTGGCACGGCAGTATTTAAGAGCAGGGCCCAAATTATGAGCTCTTTAGCCGCCACTCCTATCGAGTTTAATCAAACTACTGGCATACCCTATAAGAATCTTAAATACAGTTTCGACGATAAGCTCATCATAAATTCGTGCACTTTTACTCGCGTGGGCGGAGCAGCTATCACAGTCTTTGACCAGACTTCGATTGACAAGTACTTCCCGCATAGCATTAGTCAAGATAATCTAGTAGCTCAGACTGACACGATAGTTACTAATATTGCTAGAGAATATGTGGCAACACGCAAAGATACGACTATCAGAATCGACGAAATGACTGTCGATTTGCTGGACTCTGACGTGCCTACAAATACCATGATTGGGCTTGACTTCTTTGATAATCTCAAAATAACTAACGTTCAACCCGATGGAAGTACCATTGTTAAGACCCTGCAATGTCAAGGTATTTCATGGGATATTTCACCAAATAAAATGACTACGGTTATCACCACGCTAGAGCCCATTGCGGACGCTTTTGTCGTTGGCAGCTCGACGTACGGTATAATCGGAGTCTCGACTTTAAGTTACTAGGAGTAATAATGGCAGCTGGACTTGGATACATCGAATTTGCGACTGGGGACGTGCTAACGGCTGCAACAGCCAATGGTTATTTAGCTTCTCAAACAGTTATGGTTTTTGCTTCGGCAGCGGCTCGAACCTCGGCAATTACAAGCCCTCAAGAAGGTATGTTTTCATACCTTAAAGACACAAACGCAACCGAATACTATTCTGGGACAGCATGGACAGCCATCGGCGGCGGTGGTGGCGGGTCAGGATTTACATTAATTTCTAGGTCAACTTTTTCAGCACAAGCCACGGCCGATATTGATAACGTATTTAGCAGCACTTACGAGACGTATCAAATTGTTATTGAAAGTACTTTTTCTAGCGTAGATTCTGATTTGCACATGCAGTTGCGCTACGCAGGGCCAAATACAGAGACAACTGGCTATTACGGCAAGTTTGCAAATTTTGCCGCAAGCTACGGCAACACGGCAATCACTAATGGAGCACAAGCTGTTTTGCTAACTGGCACTCGTACATCCGCAGACCAAGCATCAAACGGAACTTTTTATATAAACAACGTTGGAAATGGTTCAAGAAATCCAATGGGCTATGCAATCGGCTGGGGCGCAAGTGGTTTGGCTCCATCAATGGGAAGTTTTTATCAAGCAACTGCAAGAGCTTACACAGGCTTCAGACTTAAAAACGCATCAGGCAACATCAGCGCAACAGTAGCAGTTTACGGATTGGCGAAAGCATAATGACAAACGATAACAAATATACATTTGACGCAGCAACAGGTGAAGAAGTTATTTTGCCAATGACAAATGAAGAACAAAAAGCAAGAGACGCGGAAGTTGCGGCTAATGCCGCAATAAAAGCGGATAAAGAAGCTGAGGACGCAGCAAAGCTAGCAGCAAAACAAGCTGTCTTGGCAAAACTTGGACTTACTGAAGAAGAAGCTGCTGCACTATTGGCATGAAATCTTTTTTATGTGCAGCCGGTATTACTTTAAGGGAGCAGATAAATGCTTGCTATAAAGATAGAGATACCAGCTCAGACGGCTGGATTGCGGATGCAAGACATGTCGCAGCTGGTAAGTCTGACCATATACCAGACGCTACTTGTGGCAATGTGGTACGAGCGATTGACGTTGACAGGGATTTACATGGAGTACCGAAGCCTGACGAAATGCCTTACCTTGTCGACCAACTTCGATTACTTGCCAAGTCTAAAAGAGACGGTGGCAGAATTGCCTACATCATATTTGACGGCTTTATTGCCAGCCCGAAGAAGTCTTGGGCTTGGCGTAAATATGTGGGGGCTAATCAGCACCGTCATCACGCACATTTTAGTTTTACGAGCAAGGGCGACCACGATGGCTCGCCATTTAATATCCCACTACTCGAAGGAAATAAATAAATGAACATCAAAAACCCTTATGTAATGTCTATCGGTGCTTTCCTTGCAGTGTGGGGTACTACCTCAAACTTTGACCTTAATTACCGCTCGATTCTAGGTGCAGTAGTAGCCGGCGTATTTGGATACGCAACTCCTAAAAAATGAGCACGCAGGACTACGCGGCGCTTGCCGTAGGCGTAGTGACAGTTCTTGGCGGCGTAGCTGCGTATGTCCAGTTTATGATTAAACATTACCTAAGTGAGCTCAAGCCCAACTCAGGTTCATCAATGAATGACAGATTAGTGCGTGTCGAAGCCATGTTGGAGATACTAGTTAAAGGAAAATAAAATCATGGCAGCTAGAAAACCTGTTACGAGAGTAAAGAAGGCAATAGACCTTGAGACTTATTCTGCTCTGGACGCTTATTGTATTAGTCTGCATGAGTATTACAAATCCCTAAGACGTGCCGGCTTCTCGGCCGAAACTGCATTTTGGCTTATTCTTGAAAAGGAATCTTTCCCCGATTGGATTCTGCCAGTTAAGCCGATTGAAAAGATAAGCGGCAATGACTACGAAGAAGATGACGATTAAGCGGACGGTAGTAGTCCCCGACCTTCAGATTCCTTACCATGATGAAGTAGCGGTCAGAAACGTCACCGCATTTATCAAAGCCTTCAAGCCCGATTCAGTAGTTATTTTAGGTGATGAGCTAGACCTACCTATGATTTCAAAATGGGAAGAAGGCAAGCTCGGATGGTTTGAGCAGACTATCCACGATGACCGGGAGCAAGCTGTAGAGATTTTATGGGGTTTAACTGAGTACGCTAAGGAAGCCCACGTCACGCGTAGCAATCACACCGACCGTTTGTACAATGTTATTATGAGAAAGATACCGGCTTTTTTAGCCTTGCCTGAGCTGCGCTATGAGAAATTTATGCGCTTTGAGGAGCTTGGTATTTTGTATCACAAAAATCCCTACCCGATAGCTAAAGGCTGGATTGCCATACACGGGGACGAAGGCAGCATAAGCCCCCACGCTGGAATGACAGCCTTGACTCATGCCCGAAAAATGGGGCTAAACGTCATTTGTGGGCATACGCATAGAGCCGGTCAGAGTGCCTTCTCAGAGGCTTCCAACGGGGTTTTAAGACGTGTTCATAGGGGAGTGGACGCTGGACACCTCATGAATCTCAAGTCTGCCCATTACACGCGTGGCACGGCTAACTGGCAACAATCTATTTCTATCGTCACAGAGGATGCTAAAGGTGTTCAGATTGACCTTATCTATATTGAGAAGGATGGCACGTTTCTAGTGCATGGAAAGCGCTATGGACGTCCCCGCTAAGCTGGGGATACCCTACTTTGAGGATGAAGACCCATCCCAAATCGTTATCAAATTGTTATCAAAAAAGGGTGGGTGTCGGCTAATCCTCATGTAATGTTCTCCACATCGAAGCTAATCCGTAGCCGAGATAACGATTAGGAGAAGCAAATGGCAATATCAACTTACACAAAAGCACTACCAACAGTTACAAAAACAACAATGGCTTTGCAAGCTGGAGACATTGTTCAAGAAGGAAATTGTATCCAAGGTTTTTGGACATGGACAGTAGTTGCAGTAACAGAAAACGTATCTCGCAAGTCAATGCCTTTAGTAACAATGTTATTTGAACACGGCGGACAAGGTGCAACACCTTATGGCAAAAATGCACATTGGTACGTAGTTAAGGTTGGTGCATAATGAGCGCCATGTCAGAGCTTTACACCGAGATGGAGATTGATTTCGAGCGCTTGTCCGCAACCTCAATGCAATGGAAAGAGGAGACATGGGGTGAACAATGCGAAGATGACCGATTTGCAGGGGTCATTACATTTGACCACAAGTATATATATTGGTTTGATGACTACACATACTTGATTGAAGCCCGCAATATTCTGAAAGAGTTTGACATGGAATATGCGGTGATTTTTGATACCGTTTTAGACGAATGGTGCATGACTACTGCATACGAGTCAATCGAATGGAGAGCCAACTAATGTCTATAGCTCAGTTGATTACATTGGCGCTAGTAGTATTTGCCTTTTGGATAGGCAATCGCTCAGGCTATGCTAACGGCTATGTGAACGGTCGTAAGGCTGTTCGCTACTACTACGAGAATCTTGAAAAGGCTAGGGGAAATTATGGACGCAAATGAAATTTTACAATCTGCCGGAGACACAATCAAAGTCCGCAATGCAACGCACGGTGACGTTAAAGACAACTTGCGCCGTACAGGGATGCTGTTATCAGCTTATCTTGAAATGCCAATACACGATTATCAAGTCGCAGTCATCATGCAGCTGGTCAAGATTAGTCGTACTCAGGAAAGCCCATACGTGCTCGACCACTGGATTGACCTACTCGGATATGGCGCAATCGCCGGAGAGCTTGCTCTCAGTGAGGAGCTTGACTAATGTTCAATCTTGATGAATACACTACGGTGGCAGAGAGAATTAAAACCTTTAGGCAAATGTTCCCAATGGGCAGAATCATCACGGCACTTATCCATGAGGACGCCAATAGAGTCGTATTTAAGGCTGAGCTCTACCGAGATGATGCGGACGAGTTTCCTTTTTCAACAGGCTATGCAAGGGAAATCACTGCAGAGAGGGGAGTCAACAGGGACTTTGCACTCGAAAATTGCGAGACTTCGTCAATTGGGATTGCTTGTAAAAACGCCGACATTGGCACTGAAAAGAAAGCAATAAGCCGAGAAGAAGCTGCAAAGGTAAATGCCAGTCTTAAAGTAAAGGCTAACATCAACGAAGTAAAGGCTAAGATGGCTCAGACTTCTCAAGAATATGTGCCAATACCGGTAGAATCTGACCCGTGGACAATCAAGACAACAGCGCCAGTAGCGACTATGGAGCAAGCCGTAGACACGGTCAAATCGATTCTTGGTGGCACGACGGATACGGATATACAGCGTTGTCCGCATGGCGATATGGTATGGAAGACTGGCAAATCAAAAGCTGGTGATAAAATGTGGGGTCATTTCCGCTGCATGAATCACATACTGGGAGAAGCTCAAAGATGCGAGCCGGTCTGGTATGAGATTAAGTCGGATGGCACATGGGGTAAGCAAAAATGAAACAATGGAAATGCCTAGAGTGCGGTGCAAAAGAAATAACAATTTCAGTAGATGACAAGCGCTACTATTTTATATGCGAGAAATGCAACGATACAAAATGGGTCAAACGCAAATGAACTTATCCGACTTTGACTTAGATTACTCATTTGGGCTAGTGGGCGAGAGTTTAGTCAATGACCTTCTTACTGGTAACAAAAGAGTCGAAGTAAAACGAGACCGCAAATGGTGGACAACAGGCAACATCTTCGTAGAGGTTGAGTGCTGGTATAACGCTTCACAATCATGGGAAGCATCTGGTCTAACAATCACTAAGGCTGAGTACTGGGCATTTGTCCTAGAATCTGGGGTCATATTTGTCCCTACTAACCACGTTAAATACGCGGTACAACTATTCGGTAGAGCAATCACATGCGACATAGAGCCTAATAAAAGTAGGGGCTATCTCATCAAGGCTGAGGATTTGCTTACGGCTATGAAAGAGCTGGACTAATGGGACATTTACAATTTCTAAATCAAGATGGTGAGTGGGAGACATTTCCAACACCGGAGCAAGAAGCTAATTTAAGAGCTAACGCAGAGATATTAGAGGAGTTAGGCTACAAGCTGCTATGCCAGTTATGTAATCAATTTCCTAATGCCAAACAGATAAGAGAGCGCTACCTTAAGCATGAGTGGACATGCGAAAAATGTAGCACAATTAATTCCGCTGGCAAGGCATGACCTAATCCATGTCACGTCATCGGAAAGACCGAGGACTGCGAACGGAGCGTGTTGTAGCTGAGTATTTATCTCAGTGGTGGCACGGCGCAGCTGTTGGTCGCGGCGCTGGAAAAGACATAGTGAATATCCCTATGGACGTGGAAGTGAAGGCAAGGTCTTCATTCAATCCAGTGGAGTATTTGCGTCAATCAAAGAAACGCGGCGCTATAAGCGGGGAACCGAGTTTCGTAGTTTGTAGAATGAATGGACAAGGCGAGGATGCCACTAACTACCTCGCTTTTACAGACTTACAGACGATGGTGCAAATACTCCTTAAAGCCGGTTACGCCGATATGCCGGCAAAGTCGGTACAATTAGAGCCTAGTTATTGTCATTGCGGCAATACCATTCTGAAAGGCTTTAAGTGCCCTATATGCGAGAAACTCGATAATGCCAGTCTATGAGTTTCAATGTCAAAATGATAAGTGTGAAAGCTTGTCTATTTATGACCAAGAATTATCTATAAGCGAACCACATGACCTAGATTGTAGCTTTTGTGGTGAAGCGATGAGAAAGGTGTACTCAAGTGTTCCCAGTATTATCTTCAAAGGTTCAGGATTCTATTCAACAGATTCAAAATAAAATAAAGGCTCTGACCTGGGCTTTTAGTTTGGTATTTGACACGTGTGGTACTCTAACGGCTAGAGCCCGTAAGGGGCTCAGAGCGAGCCGCTCGCGGATAGCTCGCTCGGTAGCCATCGCTATTGGGATATCTCTATCTATACCTATGGCAGATGCAGATAGTGGCTCAATAGATGCCATTCAAAGCTTAAAACAAATAGCAGATTACCAATTAACTGAAGTGCAAGAAGCTTGTCATAATGAGATTGTATTTAGAGAATCATCCTGGAAAGCAGATGCGCGCAATGGCTCACATAACGGCTACTATCAGGGGCGTACGACATATTTGATAGGTAAGCCCGATGATGTTCAATTCTATTGGTATTGGTCTTATGTGAGTAGCCGATATGGTATTGATAATGATATGCCTAACTATTGCAATGCACTTAATCATCTTAAGCGCAAGGGATGGCAGTGAGTAGCAAGCGAGGAGACCCGAGACTATCGCGTGACTATAAAGCGTTTAGATTGAAAGTGTTGGCACGCGACCAGTGGACATGCCAATACTGCCAGCGACCAGCTGATACAGTTGACCACGTGATTCCAATAAGCGCAGCGCCTGAGCTGGTAGTCAATTTTGACAACGCTTTAGCGTGTTGCAAATCGTGCAACAGTGCGAAGGGTTCACGCTCACAGGGCGTTTTTTTAGAGCGACAGGCTACCCCCCCTGTCTTTCTGAACTCTTCTC
>Ga0209296_1002893_pt1 | contig 11954 bp, 4 predicted proteins | sample S_130206_EF_Meta_FD_187319 | JGI IMG/M metagenome (GOLD analysis project Ga0209296, IMG submission 187319) | Freshwater microbial communities from Lake Simoncouche, Canada to study carbon cycling - S_130206_EF_MetaG (SPAdes) (version 2) | ecosystem: Environmental > Aquatic > Freshwater > Lake ...
AGGCGTGGGTGTAGGTGTTGGTGTAGGCGTGGGTGTAGGAGTTGGTGTAGGCGTGGGTGTAGGAGTTGGTGTAGGCGTGGGTGTAGGAACTACTTCACATGCCCCTTGTACAACAAGGGGTTCTGGATACAGGCCATTGTTTACTAGCCAATCAAAAGGGGGTGTACTTGAGTAAGGACCAAAATTAATATAAAGATCGTTGTACTGGGGCCCTAATGTCCAGCGGTACATGCTATAGTTGTAACCCATTATTATAGAAGGGTCGCTAACTTTTTCCCAAAACCCCATACTATAAAACATATTTCCAGAAGAGTTATAAGTGTATGTTCCGTTAACGCTAGCATCTCCTGCTAACGAAATACAATAAGGGTTAACAAGAGGGGCAATATAAAGACAAGCTCCCGCTGTAACTGCGGGCGCAGGGGACACTCCTGTTTGATTTGCTAACCATGTAATAGGGGGAGTCCCAGATGGGCCTGTCGCAGAATAGCGGGTTGTGGTGGATTCTTTAATAACCCAACCCATCATGCTATATCCCATTCGGATAGTAGGATCAACAATCATCTCCCAAAACCCAGGCAAGAAATCCGCATAAGTTCCAGCGTTGTACCCGTACGTTCCGTTCAATGCGGTAGTGCCTGCTCCCGAAACGCAATAAGGGTTGATAGGGCATTGTCCAGATGTAAGAGAAGGGGCAGGAGAAAGTCCTGTAAAAGACATCCATGGAGATGAAGGATTGGATCTGAGCCAAACTGATGGAGGTGGGTCACCATACCCAGAACCCCCGATAGCCGTGTATACAAGATCATTGCCATGCAAGATTACCCACGCATAAGACATATAATCAAAACCCATTCGTACAGTATCGTCGTTTATATTAACCCAATGACCTCCGTAAAATGAAACCATCCCGTAAAATGGCATAGATGTAAATGAGTAAGTCCCATTTACAGCAGAAGATCCAGCGTTAGACATGCAGTAAGGATTAACAATAGGAGGTGGTGGGGAAATAATTCCCGCTATTACATTAGGGGCAGGGTCAAAGTAAGATTGAAAACTTTGCCAAGTACTCGGAGGGTTTCCCGATTCTCCCATTGCAATGTAAATGCTAGTTCCATTATTGGAAATTTTCCAGCCATCCATGACGTGAAAACCCATCTTCCAATATTCATCAGTAACTTTTTGCCAATAACCGCAAGGATACTCGTATGATGTATTAGATATCAAAGTGTAAACACCATCGGATCCGTACATCCCATTGCTACCAACATAATAAGGATTTAGTACGTCTGCTGCTGTAATGTAAAAGGTGTCTAAATTTAAATACGCAGTGTGTGAAAAGTCTGAATAAACAGTTAAGAAAATTTCAAACTGATCTCCTGCTTGTACATACAAAGATCCAGATCGAGAAAGATTACCTTCTGCAAGGCTAGAAAGCCCTATAACCGTTCCAGACCTTGCTATATAAGCAATTGCTCCATAACCAGAGTTTGTAACAGAAAGTGAATAATTATAAGTCAATACCCCAGATACTGCTGCGGTATAATTAACACTTGTACCTCCAGAAGAACTATATAAACGACCCTGTAATGGTGCGAGAGGAGTTCCCGCACCTGTGAGAGTATGATCACTAGTTGACTGAGAAACAAATGTTAAATTGGGCATTTAGAAACTCCCACCGTCAACGTCCACACCCATAAGGGCTGTTGCAGAAAGTACGGCTGTGCCGTTGATCTTGTAAGCTTTTCCGGTAACTAAGTTCATGTGTTCGGAAAAATCCCAAGACGATGTTCCGGTGGTGTAGATAATCGTGTGATCTACTAACCCATGAAGGGTAATACCCCCACCTGTTGCCCCAGCTTCGGTAGAAGACCCTTTTGCTAACTCAATGTTCTTATCAGCCACAGAAAGTACCGAAGAGCTAATGGTAGTGGTCGTGCCATTAATTGTTAAATCGCCAGTCACGACTAAAGCACCCGAAACGGTTCCACCCGTGATTGGGAGGTAATCTAAAGCAGGGATATCGGTAGAGACTAAAGCACGGAACCCAACGGCTGCATCTGCTCCCGTTGCAGGGCCGGCAAAAACCGTAGCTTTTGATTGAGTTTTAAATCCAATCCCAAAAGTACCGCTGGTAGTAATCTCAGTCCCGCCGTCTAAAGTCATGTAATTGGTGTTTACCATCATGCCAACAGAAGTGACCGTACCAACCGTGGCAGAGTAATTTGATGGGTTGGTTGCAGGGTACGCACCTAATGCTGTCAAAGCAGCCACTGCGGTAGTGCTTCCTGTGCCACCCTGAGCAATACTAAGAGCCGTAGTCAATCCTGTGAGAGAAGTGATGTTGCTGTTAGCTCCTGTCGAAGCGTAGTTTAAAGCGGGGATATCGAGTGCATCTAAAGCTCGGAAGGTTGGTTTACTGGTAGTGCTTACACCACTAATAAGAACTTTGTTCTTGGTTTGTGTTTGTAGCTCAACACTCAAAGAACCTTGAGTTGTAATCGTAGTAGAAGAAGACCAAGCGTTAAAATCAAAAATAGAAGTATCGCCTAAGATGGTTACGGCTGATACTCGATTTACATATTCCACATCCGTGCCACCACTATTCACAGCGATTACTTTTCCACCATTAGCGGTGTACGTAGGAAGAAGGTTTACTCTAGCTCCTGAAGCTGTAGCACTCCCCGTACCACCTTGTGCCACCGTAAGGGCGGTAGTCAAACCCGTAATTGAAGTGATGTCGGAGTTCGCTCCTAAGACGGCAGCGGAAAGATTAGCTCTTGCCCCCGAAGCTGTGGAAGCCCCTGTGCCACCATCAGCAACAGCAAGGTCGGTGATGCCTGAGATAGAACCACCCGTGATGGTAATGTTGGAAAAAGTCTTAGGCCCAGAAACAGTTTGAGTACTTCCTGTGGTAACAAAACCACCAGAGCCTGCAACCGATATTACGGAAGAAGCAAGACCAACACCACCATCTCCAAAGCCATAATACAACGTATTATCTGCTTCGTTGTATGCAAGTTCCGAAGGAGCTAAAGTTGTAGGAGCCCCAACAGCACCATTGGAAGCTCTACGTTTAATGCGAATTGTATTTGCCATGATCAGGAATCCTTTTGGTTAAGTTACCAGTTACCGCCGTCAATTGTTTCGGTGTTTACATTGGTCCACGTTGAACCATTGAATTTCAAAAACTGATTGTTGGCTGGGCCAGTGATAGTAACATCGTTCATAAGAGAAAGAGAGGTAGCAGCGGAAGCTCCGGGAGGGCCTTGGGTTCCGGTTTGGGATACGGTTATTTGAATAGTCTGCGGGGTGATGGTAATGTCTGGCATTAGCGAGTTACCTCCGGTGAGACGATTGCTTCTCCTTGTAACACTCGGGTGACAAACCCTGTCGAGCTTACGGTTTCTAAATCGTAAACGTAGTTTTTGGCGACAAAGGCTGCGGTGGTCAGTGCAGATAGTAAAAGCGTCACCACGCCAGTAAGGGGGGTGATCACTAACCGGCCGTTCTCGGTGGTCAGTTCTACGATAATATCAGGTGCGGTGTACGAAGCTCGTAGCTGCATACGGGCGGTGTACCCTGTTAAGTTAAGAGGGGTTCCGTTTGAGTTTTTAAGGGCAATCTCTAGGGAAAGATTGGAGCCTTGATTGATATTGAGTTCGTATGTTTCAGCCATAATACCCCTTTAAGGCTAGGATAAGTAGGATTATACATTAAAAAAACGCTTTGATCTAGGGTAAAAAGGAATAATGTAGAGTTCTGTTTAGGTCATCCAAGTGTTATTAGTATCCGTCGGAACTTCATAATCAGAGAAAAGAAGACTGAAATCTTTATATTTATAAACAGGGACTCCCGGTTTAGCATTTGCAGGTATCCCGCCTGGTTGTAATGAAAGAGCTTCGTACATCGAGCCTGCGGGAGGATATCCGTTATGAGTTATAAGTTTGTAATCCATAGTTCCCAGTAAAACGTCGGAGACGTTTTTATTGTTGTTAGCATCGGCAGGGAAATGCTGTAAAAACCAGTTGTGTCCTCGCGGTTCTGTTAAAGGAACTTGTGTAGAGTCTGGATCTGGATCAAAAAATTTAAACTTAAAGGTGATGTCATAAAGCCTGCTGTCTTCTAACCAACGAAATGGTTTTAGTTCTATATTGGTTAATAATAACTGGCCTTTTTTAACCCCCATCTCAGGCCAAGCATCTTGATTCACAGAACCGATATGGGTCTTTAAAGCTTTGGGAATGCCAGGGACTTTATGGTGAATGAGAATAACTTCAGAAGCAGCAACTATTTTTCCGTTTGCACCTGTGATAGGAATGCCAGCAGCAAGGCCTGTAATTTTATTTTTTATTATACCTCCTAGAGAATTATATTCTACCCATTTAAAAGAACCAAAAGGTAAGCTTAAAAATTCTGCGGAAGGTTGTCTAAACACGGTGGTGTAGCGGGTTAGTTTATATTCATTAGGCTGGGGATCCGGATTTTGTGATCCAGGTGTAACAGCTAAAACTTTGGTTTGAACTCTATACGTTACGGATTCGTAGTTGATCGTTATTCTTGCCATGTCGTATTGAACTTCTTCTAGCTTTCCAGCGTAAGTTGCGCTAACAACTCGTTGGGCTCCTAGAGGTTCAATGTTTTCAAGGCCTACAGCAACCATAAAGCTCTTTGGGGTTCCCGTAGGATTTGCACCTGTGATGTCATAATAGACATAATACTGGTCAGGTAAATCTCGTTGTATTGTAGTTAAAAAGTTATCGCCAACAGACGTAACAATAAGTCTGGCTGTTCCTATCATGTGTTTGATAAACTGCCAGCGGTATTTCCAAGCAACATCAAATATTCTTTTTGCTCTAAAGTTGTCACCAGAGTAAGACTCTTGGGGTGAACCCGGTCTTTCATGATAAACAAGTTGTGTTTCTATCACGTTGTTATTGACGATATTTTGAAAAGTAATTACTGACATATCTATTCCTTATGTAACAGGTTCTTCAATGCGTAATAAAGGTTTATTTTCAAGGGCTCTTAACAGATTCACCATGTGGATTTCATTTAGCTTTTTTAGTTCGGCTGTCTGAGGATCGTCGCCTAATGCAGAAACTTGAATTTTCTTGTATGCTTCTTCTACTGAACTAAAAGAGGATTGGGCTTTGACTGAGCTATACGCCATAGCTATATTGTTAGTGTTATTTTTCTTCTCTTTTTCAGTATCTTCTTTTTTCTCATTCCTACGTTTATCTCCAAAAGTAGCATCTGATCCTAAACTAGCAGCTTTTGATCCAAGTAAACCACCAAGCGTTCCTCCAATAAAACCTCCTATTGCTGTGCCTACTCCGGGAAATATCAGGGTTCCTAATGCAGCTCCACCCGCAGCCCCTGCCCATGCACCACCACCTCCACCTAATACTTGCGCTCCAGTACGAGCAGCGTTTTCACCACCACTCATACTCTTGATGTTAGAGTTATCCATTAGTTCCAAAGCACCGCCAGACACTGCTGCTATTCCACCGCCAAGAAGTTGTCCTCCTCCACCTAAACCAGCTTTAAAATTACCGGCTACAGCACTTCCCCTAACACCAGCGTTTCCAGCGTTTATTAAGCCGGTGCCACCCGCAAGGTTTTTAGCTGCTAAGAGTGCTGCGGGAGAACCCGCGGCTGCTGCTGGGTTAGTAAGTGCCCCCATAGCACCGCCTGGTTTAGGTGCAACAGCAGCAATAGCTGCTTCTTTCAGTGCTCCTGTTAACAGAAAAGCAGCACTCATAAGCGTGGTAAAACTATGAACAATCATGCCTAAGAATCCAATAACAGTAGTTATGCCCGCACCTAAAATTCCTAATGTCACTACCGTTTTTAAAACCCATCCATCTAAAAAGGAATTGCAGACAGAAGTAAGCATTCCTATGAAACTTCCTAGCCAGCCTGTTCCGGTTAATACTTCGTTAGATAGTTGTTGAATGTATCCGGAAGCTCTAAGGAAGACGGGTATTAATTGTCCTCCTATAGAAGAGGCGAGCATCTTTAACGAGCCAGAAAATGTTGCTAGTAAATCGGGAGAAGCTGCTCCCACCATTCCAAGAAGGCTTGAACTAAAGTTTTGTATTTTGGAACTAGCTTCTGCTAGGTTATTGGTAAAGGCTCCAAACTTCGTGTTGCCTATAAAGTCGTTCATCTTCTGTTTTAAAATTAAGAAAGGATCTCCAGAGGAACCACCACTACTAGAAGCTCGTACTTGTGGGGCTGGAGCTGAGAAATTGGAAAAATTCTTACCTCCGGAATGTCGAGAGTAACCACCCTTGTCTCTAAAAGCATCTTCAAATCCAGCTTTTACAGGAGTCCCGCCCATTGATCTGCGGGAGCTTCTCAACATACCCACACCTTCAATAACTTCTTTAACATGGTTAACAGGTACAATCATCTCCCTGTTATCTATCCATGTAGTCTTGCCTGATTGTTTGCTTATTAATGGTGTGGTATCAAAGCCTGCGGGTGTTCCGGAAATAACGGGTGTTTTCTTATTGTGTACTACACTTTCAAAACTTCCACTTTTTCCAGCTAAACCGCCAAGTGCTTTATGAATCGGAGATTCTACAGGTCTTGGAGACCCACCAGGTTCTGTTGAGTCAGGAGAAGAGGTCACAACCGTAGGTGCGGATGCTGTGTGTTGTTGTAGGGGCTCTTCTTTTGCAGGGTTTATTAAACTGCTTACTGCATTCATCCCAGCAAGGCCACCAAGGAAAGCTCCGATAGGGCCACCAACAAAGGCTCCTACAATAGCACTTGTAATTCCTGCACCGAATATTGCAACACCAGATAAGAAGGCTTTGTCTATGTCTACCGTTTCTGCTTCTTGTTTATCTGTTTTTATTTCTTGACCTTTACCAAGTTTGGTAAGAGTAAATCCCATCGCTAGGATTTTTTCAGAAGCCTCATCTTCGTCTTTAGCTTCTACACTATCGTTTACTTTTAGATTGTCTTTATCCCGTGCTTCAAATTTGTAGCTGTTTAGGTTTTTAACAGGCTCCTTGGTTTCATCAGGAACAATTTCAGAAGCTTTAAAATCAACATCTCCCGCAGCTCCTCCGGTAATACGAAGCATTGTTTGAGCGAGGGCTTCTCCCCACGATACGGGAACTTCTTCTTGAAACTTGCCAAGGGTTCTGGTTGTATTTACTTGCTGAGCTTCGGCAGCATTTTTTGTGATGTCTAAAGTAGATTCTTTTTTTTGTATGTTAAGAGCTTTTAATTCTTCTACGGTCATTAACTTTAAAAGCTTGACGTGTTTTGCTTCTACAACAATACCTTGTCGTTTTAATTCCGCTAAAGCCTCATCCATAGAATCGGCTTTTACAGTACCAGTTACATTTTGGATAGGTTGGTGTTTATTAACAAGTGCTGTATAGTCGGTGTTTGCAGCTTCCCCTTCTTTTTTTGCGTTTGCGACGTTTTCATTTAATCCTTTTATTTCATTCCATTTAAAATCGGGTGCTTTTTTCCTTACTTCACGTTCTTCTAAAGCAGCGGTGTGTTTGTCTTTAGCATCTTTAATTCGGTCTTTAGCTTTTTGCAACTCGTCTTGTTTGTCGGCATCTAAATCTTTAGCAGGCTGTCTACCTTGTCCTGAGTAAATAAAACGGTCTTCTTTTATTCCTAACGCATCTGTTTCACTTTTAGGACGGGGAACGTTACCTTCGGTAGTACCGTAGAAAGCTTCTTCTCCCGCAGCTTCTTTTTCTTTATTTCTATTTTCAATAAAATCTTCTGTTCGCATCTCAGGGGTTCTGGCACGTTCTTTCTTTTCAGCTTCTACTTCTGCTGTTTTTGCTGCTGCTTCCGCTGCTAGTAATCTTTTTGTTTCAGCTTGCCAAGCTGCTGCTGCTTCTTTTGCTGCTTTTTTTACCGCAGCAAAACTTTCAACAAGGGCATCAACTTCAGGGGTAAATTCTTTTCTTACCTCTTGTATCCACAAGTCCATTTCGCTTGTGCCTGTCCCTCCTCCCTTATTTATTCTGTCTGCTGCTATTTTTATTTTTTCATCTTTACTCATATCTTCATCTTTAGGAATATATTTGTTAAATATTCCCGATATAAAACCAGCATCTGCAAATTGCTTGCTAGCATCGTCTGAATTTTCTGCTTCAATTACCCAAGTATTTTGAGGCGCATTATCACGACGTTCTCCAATGTTATAATCTTGATCTTCAATATTTTCTTCTAACTTTGCTTTTCTTGTTAAAGCCGATCTAAATTGAGCACTATCTTTTGTTTCAACACCTGTGTCGGTGTCATATATAAACTCTTGATTTCCATTTTCAATTTCTTCTAAGTCGGGGAACTGGACTTTTAACTTTGCTATTCTATCCATCACTTTTTCAAGCATTGCTTCTGCTTGTTTTTTTACATTTTCACAAGCAGCTATAAATTTTGTATCTACTTGTTTGCCAGATATTATAAAAGTTCCTGCCCTACTACCTTTTTCATTAAAATTAAAAGGGAATGGTACACTATTTTCAGGTTGGGGTTCACTTTGTCTACGTTCTTCAATTTCTTGTTGGTTGGATTTTTCTTTTGTTATTGGATCTACATCTGGTAAACCCCTACGAGGAGTAAGTTGAGCAGCAAGTAAGCCGGACTTTTTGATTTCTTTGTAGCCGGGATTTACTTCTTGAGGAGTAACGTCCATATGCTGTGCGACTATTTCGTCTAGCATCTGTCTTATTAATTCGGGGTTTTTTGATTGTAGTCCTTCTGAATCTGTTGTTGAAGTGGCAGATCTAAACTTATTAGAAGTGACATCTGTATTTAATAGGGTGGCTAGTATTTCTTCTACACCTAACCCACCACGGCTTTCAAGAGTGTCTAGGTTTTGACCGTGGTTAGATAGTAGTTGTTTTTGAGCTGCAATTGTTTCCAGCAAAGCTCGCGGGATATCTAAATTTTCATACGCATCCGAATCCCCTTGAGCCATGTTCCGTCTAACAAGGGGAGCTCTTGATCCTGTTGAAGAGCCAGCAGCAAGGTATTTAACAGGCTTGGTTAACTTACCAGAAAACTCTACTCCAGTAGAGGTTGGAGAATCTTCGGTGTTAGGTTTTACTTCTCGTCCTTGGTTCCACGCATTTAATGTTTCTTTGTGTTCCGCAGTTGCGTCTGCGTTCATTACAAATTCTTTCCAACCAAGCATTGCGGGGATGGTATCGGTTCCCGATGCTTCATAATTTACAGGTTCTTCTGTAGAAGATTGTTGTTTAACTTCCCCACCTAAAGCAAAACCTTTAGCTTCTCTTTCTTTTCTTCTGTTTTTTCTACGGTTGAGATATCCACCAACCGCGGTAATGCCTGTGCCTATGCCTGCTGCTAAAGCAAAAGCAAGGATTTTTGCAAGGGTGCCACCACCTCTATTTGGGGATGGAGGTGCTTCGGGAGCTTCGCTTTGAGGAGGGTTTGCTTTATCGTCCTCCATATTCTTTTCATGTTTTTGTACAATGGTAAGCTGATCTTTATGAGACATCCTTGACCATCTTGATGGATCAACGCGAGTGCCTCCTCTAAGCCCCCATATACCTTTTTTCTGACTTGCAGCTTCGTTTTGAAGACCTACTAATTTTTCATTTCCTGGTACTTCAGAAGCGTGAGCGTGTCCTTCTCTAACTAACTCTTCAATCAAAGACTTACCATTTACGAGGATGTCTCCTATTAACCTTCCATAGTTATTTGCACCTTGCTCATTTCCACCGGAGTCGTCTTTTCTAACTTTAGCAACTAATGTTTTACCTTCTCCTTTTAAAAAGTTTAAGGCAAACTCTCGTGCTGCTCGGCCACCGGGCTGATCAAAAGGTTTTCCATGAGCTTTGTGGGATACTTCAGGAGAGTTTATATTCTCCAATCGCAAACTTTGCATTAACTCTTTTATCCAAATTGTATCTGCATCGGGAGTTCTTCCTTCATCTAATGTAAATGGGATGTGGGAATATTCTGGAGTCATAGACTTAGGGACTGATAATTTGTTCGTAACAATAGTTTTTTTAATCGGCTTAGAAGTTTGTTGATTAGAGGATGTGGTAGAAGCTGCGTTAGGGTTTGCGTTAGTGGGTTTGGGAATGTTTAAGGGGGGTTTGAAAGCAGCGTTGAAACCTGCATCAGCACCCGGACGAAGCATTTGGGGTGGAGCTGGTGGAGCTGCAACTTCGGGCTTTGGAGATCGGATTGCATCTAACGCTGCTTGTAGATCTTTCGCAGAAGCTGTAAGCTTTTTAATCTTTTCTAGTATTAGTTGATAATTGTTTTCATCAACAGCTCTTTGTGCATTTCCGTAGATTTGACCTTTTGAAGCTAAATCAGCTTGATACGCTTTAATTTGAGCTCTAAACTTTAGAGCCTCATCCATAGCCTTGCCTATTTCTCTATTTGTAGCTATTTTTTTTGTTACTAATTCTTTTTCAGTTTCTTTGGTTGCAGCAACTGGTTTAGTTTCTACGGGTTTTTCTGGGGCTGCTACAGTTGAAGCGGGGTATCCACGGTTAGGGGGAGGCTGACTACCTGCTTGTGCAGTTTCTTCAATCATTCCAGAACCCATAGCTCCCGCTAAGATAGCAGGGGCTAGTACCGTTTGTATGATACCTTTCAAGCTTAATGCGTATTGACTGCCGTCTTCGGGAGCGTCTTTATTTAGCAGAGGCTTTACATCTTGACCGGACATTGCTTTTAACAAAGCTGCAAAAAGTTCTTCATTATTACTTAAGTACTTACCGGGTTTTGTTCCTGCATCCATATCTTTTTTGGAAATACCGGCAACGTCCCGCAAGGAGCCTTTGATTTGGTTTACCATTGCAGCGGACATATTTTCAAATAAGCCGGGGATTTTATTAGAAAGACCGTGAAAAATACCTTCTTCAATTAATAAAGCGACTACTTTTGCCTTTGCTTCTGCATCGTTTCCTAAAACACCGTTGGTGGGGATTGCCAACTCTAATGTTTGCTTTAAGTTTTCGCCTTCACCCTTTTTAGTTACACGACCCTCATACTCGGGCTGACCGGCTTTCTTAATACTGCCTGCTTGCGTAACGGTTATTTTGTCAAAGAGTTTGAATACATCTATTCCAAGGATCTTTGAAAACTCCGCTAAAAGGTTTGTTACACCTTCTTTGTATTCGTTAGATCCTTTGTTTCCTGCAAATGTGGGCTTATTCTTTTCGTCACTCTCATCGTAGCCTAACCCAAGCTTTGCAGTGTCTTTGGTTACTGAACCAAAGATGGTGGAGATAAGCCCTGATATATCTTTGCCTTTGTTAGCAGTTGAAGTAATGCTTTGAATTAACTTTGAAAGCTTAGCTGCAAAATCTTCGGGGGATGCTTGAATGTCTTTTTGTTTTGTAGGTTCTTGTGTTGTAGGGTCATCTTGTTTTGAAGGTTTTCCTTTAGCAGCGTCTACAAGTTCTTGTGCTAACTTTCCAAAAGCAGAGGTAATCTGTTGTTGTACTTCTGTATCTGTAGAAGCATCGTGCAAAGAGCCAGAGGTCTTGTATTCCTTTTTATTCTTTTCTGCGTCATCTTTTAAATATTCTTCATAAACCTCAATGGTGAATTTTGTTTTTCCACCCTCGGAGTCTGCTGATTTTTTTATGTCAGCAAGATTTTTTTCAGCAGCTTTTTGGGCACTAAGATTTTTGCCCGCTGCTTTAATACTTTCATTAGCCAGTTTTATAGCAATATTAGTAAGTTTATTTTGAAGGCTAGATGTTTTATTAAGCTTTTGGTCTTCTTTAATTAACGCTGCAAACTTTGCGTCAATATCTATTTTAGTGCCTTTGCTACCAGCACCTATTGCCAAGTGAATAGCATCCTTCACGGGATCTAGATCAGAACTTTTACCTATCTTCTCTTCAAATGTTCCTTTGGTTCCTACAACAGCATCGGGTCTTGCTTCTGTTGCTCTTTCTTTAAAGTTGTCTATA
>Ga0209296_1002897_pt1 | contig 11937 bp, 17 predicted proteins | sample S_130206_EF_Meta_FD_187319 | JGI IMG/M metagenome (GOLD analysis project Ga0209296, IMG submission 187319) | Freshwater microbial communities from Lake Simoncouche, Canada to study carbon cycling - S_130206_EF_MetaG (SPAdes) (version 2) | ecosystem: Environmental > Aquatic > Freshwater > Lake ...
TCCAAAATATGATTTCATTAATGCTTTTACTGCATCAGCCCAACCAATAATACTATCCTGAACAACATACTTTCTTTTCTTAGTAGGTTTAACTATTTCGGGTAGTTTATCTACATGGTGCTTTTGTACACTATAACCTACACCTGTTCCACCTAATAGCAAAAACATTGTTTCACTAAAAGCGTGATAGCTGTCAATATGTAAAAAACAGCAATTGTAAGACCTAGCTGGGTTTACTTCAATTGCTTTACCTGCAAATTGTAAAGCTCGCATAGAAGGTAATACCTTTTTTTGTCGGATAAATGCTACATTATCCTTAATTTGGGTATTTAATGACGGATATTTCCTACAAAGCATATCTTCGTATCTGTCAACAATTTCATCCCATGTTTCTCTTCTGTTTAATTCTGGAACATACTTTGCGTATTTACTCCAAATAACCGTTTTGCTCAATGCGTCTAATCCTAAATCCATTTTTTTGTTTTTGTTTTTGTTTTAAAGGGTTGCGAATATAATAAAAAAATTGGAATAAACAAGTGTCCAATTTACTAGACACTTGTTTTACCATTTATTCTATAACTACTGTTTCATTATCTGTAAATCTTACAGTTTTTGCAAATCCTTGCATTACTAATTGAGGTTGTGTTTTATTCCATTTAGTTTCAGTATTTACATTACAAATAACATTTTTACAAGGAATACACTGTCCTTTAAAATGGACAGTCATTCCTTTAATACTTCTTCTATAATGATAAAAAAATCTATACTTTTTCATTTTATCCCATTTTTACTACTTTGTACTTAAATCTACTACGAAAATTAACATTACCATCGGGAGTAATCAAAATCATAGTAGGAATCATAGACTTAACTGTAATTTCAGGAACATGACCATCAGTAGTTACAATTGCAAAGTTCCAACCTTTCTTCTTATACCCTTTATTTATTTCCTCAATAGCACAATTTAAATCTGTACCTCCTGCTTTTGTTCTTGTGATGTTTAGTTTACCTTCATACTTAACAGGTGTTTCACATTCAGCATCCCAGCTTGCATAATCAACATTACCACCAGCTTTATATACATTATAAAGCTCAGCGTTACATTTTTCTAGTTCTTCATCACTTACAGAACCACTTGAATCAGATAAAAATACACCGCTAACCTTAAACTTAAATTTAGTACTTGGGTTATCTTCAAATCTTTTATTTGGTCTTTTTCTATTAATCAATATTTCATTGCTTATAGTAGAACCAATAAACTTTCTAAATAAACCTTTCCAATTAACAGTCTCTTTAACCTTTTGTATACTTTTTAGGACACCTTCTAAATGAGTTGGTATATGTCCATGTTGTTTAGTTACATCTTCAGCAATCTTTTCAAGTCGATTAACAATATCTCGCTTAAGAACTTCTTTCTCTATATCACTCATTCCTTCAGTTAGTTCTTCCCAAGTTGTGTGCTTATCTATCTTTTCTTGTTTATCAAGCATATCATCAAGATTTTTACAACCGCTACTACCATTCTTATTACCTGGTTCACCTGCTAAACTATCTTCTTCACCTTTACTTTCTTCTTTTTTATCTTTAGCTTGTTTAAGCTTTTGATAATAATAAAGACTATCTTTTTCTTCCTCAAGTTTTAGTTCAGGAAAATTTGCAGGTAACATACCACCTTCTATAAATTCCAAATCATTGGCATAGTTATTCATAAGAATACTATTAATGTTCAAATCCATAGCTATATTATCTAATGGGCTTTCCATCCCAAACTCTTTAATCATTATAAAACATTGGTTTATAAGATGACTACATTCGTGTAATACCAAAAACTTCCTTTGTTTATCATTTAACTTATCCCAGAAATCAGGATTAAATAACATGATAGGAATCTTTGCATCAGGATGTTTAGCTAAACACGCTGTTGGTATTCTTTTATCAAAAAATTTATTTACTTCCGTAAGGAATAACCCGTAAAATACCGTAGAGCTACTATTTATAAGTTGAAAAGTTACATCCTGAAGTTGCTTGTCTCTATTCATAATTCTTTTTCTTTAATTTTTCTTAATATACTATCGTATTCCAATATATGTTCTAAATCGTGTGTATAAATACTATGCGAAAACCCTACACTTATAAAATCATTATAGTCTTTTAACGACTTAATATAAATTGCGCTATTTAGTGTTGCTTTTCTTATATACCTAGAATGTAAATTACCTTTAGTATCTTTATAAAACTCAATAAACCATTTTGGAATTTTTATTCTCTTTTTTGTTTCATCTTCTTGTACAAGTAATCTAGCACCTATTTCTGCTATTTCAGGATCATCTGATTTTAGCATTTGTTTTATGTTCATTTTAAATCTATTAAAACTGTTTTTGTAGGATCTTTGACAAAAATACTAGAGTTATTAAAATACCTTATTCTGTGTGTTAGTTCTACTTGATGGTTAGAAATAATAAAAATATTATATTTACCAAATTTATTAAGCATTTTACGTAACTGATCAACTGTAGTATTTTTCTCTTTCATGAACAAAGTACAACCCATTTCTGCTATTTCTTTATCATCGGAATTAATCATTTCTTCTACTGTCATAATTGCAAAAATAAAAAGAAAGGTGGCTTTTACACCACCTTTCCTGTTATTTATTATGTAGTAAGAATGCTAATCAACTTAGGTCTGCTGATAAGTTGTGGGAACAATTTGGTAGTTTTCTTAACTGAAAGTAATACCAAATCAGGACTCATATACTCTGATTCCATAATTTCCGCATAAGTATTTACCATATCCTTGCTGAACTTCTTATGATTTACCAAAGTATAGTTCATAATACGTCTTGAAAGAATAGAAGAAATGTCAATACGCTTTTTGGAACCACTACCAATTACAGATTTTAGAGCCTTGATTGCATCTTCTGGTTGAGAATTTAACAATTGTTCTGGTGTAGGAATTTGATCCAATTTGTCCTCAATGAACTTGTTTAACATCAAAAGATGTTCTACAGGAAGACTATTTTGACCCAATAAGAATACTGTACCCCAATTATCAGATAAGTTGTTACTCAATCCAGAAACTGCGTGAAAGAACTTAGACCAAATTCTTAAGTTACCTTTCTTAATTGCATTACCATTTTCATCTACAGAAGCTCCTTCAATTACTTCAGGGTGCTTAAGCATAAAATTGATAAATGGACTTGGCAATCCAACCTTTTCTGCATAATCTACAGCCCAATCATTCACTGAAGGTTTCATCTTAATTGTCAAGAAGCGAGTCTTTTGAGCAGAATCTAGTGTAGAAACATTAAAAGATTCTTCACTATCTTCAGGATTAGAAGTTAGAATTACACTTGAACCTTTTGGTAATCCCCAAGAAACATATTGCTGCTCGTCAGTAATACGCATACAAGCATTCATAAGAATACCCATACCACGATTATAGTCGTCAAGAATAAGAACAACTGGTTTATCTTCTTTACCAACTAACCATTCAGGTTTAGCATAAGACATTCTAGAATCTCCTATAGCGTGATAACCTTGAAGAAGATAATCATTTAACAGCTTATCGCCAATCCACATACATTCTTCTCCTTTGCAAACCTTATATTGAATAAGTGGAAATCCTGTAATGTCACCAACCTCACACTCAGAAACATTTAGTCTAATATAATGGTGTGTATTTAACTCTTCACAAATTTGCTTAACCACTGAAGTTTTAGCTATCTAATAGTTATTAACTGTAAGCTTTTTATCTTACACTCTGGAAGTTTCCTTCATTTTCATCAGTTGGTCAATTCCAACTCAGTATAGCATACATTTTCATCCTCAACTTAATGTAGGATGGCGGACACTCTTGGTAGAATTATATTCTGTTATTACAGTTTCATCTACTATGCGTTACGATGCTAAATAACGTTACTTATTTAGTTATCTCGGTATTAGCATTTTAAAGCCTCCACCGATATTGCCCACTCATAATTTAAATCATCTCTGATTTAAACGGCATATATTTGTTATCTCTAAAAATTTTAAATCGTTTGTATCTCCTTTCTAAATATATTTTGCAATTATTATACATGTATTCTAAAAATATAATAGAATCTTCTTTAGCATAACTAAAAATAAGACAGTCCTCAGAACCATCTTTATTGCACTTTCGCATATTTTTAATTATTCCTATAGAATTCATAATACCTAATAAAACATCTTTTGTTCCTATACAACCTGTAGAAGGATAAATAGTACCATTAATTTTACCTTTGGAAAAAGATAAAACACCATCCCCATCAAAATAACCACGAATAAAATGTCGTATTAAATGACTTGGAATTTGTTCTTCTGTGGGAAACTTGAGAATAAGAGATTTAGCTGGAATACAACCTAATTTTATAAGATCTTGTTTAATTTTTTTACTATTAAAACAAAATCTATAACTTTTTGTATTTTTATCATAGGTTATTTTGTTATCTATATTACCTATAAACTCCCTAAATTTTTCCAAATGTGTTTTATCAGCTCTTTTAAGAGCTATTTGTATTATGTTCTGATTTTTAGATACATAACCATCAGCATACAAAAAACCTAACCAATAGGCTTTTTTTTCTGTATCAATAACTTCAAAAATATTATGGTTAGTACCTCTCTCATTTTGTCTATTGACAATTTTTATACCTCTTTCTTCAAGTCTTTTAGAGAGATTATGTCTTCCTATACCATATTTTTTTGAAATTTGGGTTAAACTCATTCCATTTTTGTAGTCTTTTACAGCAAAATAATCAGAAACTTTAATTATATTTTGTTTATTAACTACTTCTATTCCTTCTCTTTTAACCCATTTTGTTATTGTTGTAACTGATGTTTTGTATTTTTTAGCTATTTTTGAAGCAGAAATCCCTGTTTTGTAGAGATTTATTATTTCTTCTTTTTCTAATTTAGTAAGTTGTTTACGACCCATATTTGTAATTTTTTTACAAATATAGCAAAATTTCTGAGATTTCCAAATACTTTATATACCCGGATTACCTTCAATATTTAAAGCAACTGGCATGTGGTTATTATTAGCAAGTTCAACATTTTGAGTAATCATATACTTAATAATGTTACCTGCTTCTGATGGTGTTAATTCTGTATTAAAGTTTTTCATAGTTTTTTAGTTTTTAGAATCTGTGATTTGAAAATTGTAATTTAATAAATTTGATTTTTTGTTCAATTACTCTTGTTTTCTTTCTTCTCCACCAACTAATATTATTGGCTTTTGCTAACAATAAATAAAATTGATCAAGACATTTTTCGTGATCATACTGAAATAAAATAGTCATCCCTAAATTCAATGTTTCTACATCAGGAGATTGTAACATTTGTTGTATTTTAGCTACCATTTCCTGTGGTAAATCATCATTTGCTGCCTTAAATTTAATAGTTTCTGGATTTACGATACTTATATTTCCATTAATAAAATCTATTGCTTTATTAAGATTTTCTAAATAATGATCACTTCTCCAGTTTTTATTCTCAATTACCAGTTGATTTGTATTATAAAAACTATACCAAAAGCTTGGTTTTTGATTAGTTATATAATAATCAGCTTTACTTAAATTTTGAATTACCTTGTTATCTGGATACTGTTTTTTGAATTCTGTTCTTGAAGTCTGCACATTTTTATCAAAGAAAACAGCTTTACCTGGTTCAAGATTAACGGATTTTTTCCATTTTGAATCCAATAATGCATGTATTTGATCATAATCAGATTTTAAAAGTGTATCTCCTACCTTATATTTTTTAAATTGTGTCATAGCTTTACTACTCTGTTTTTAAGTGATTTATTTAAAGAAAGATTGTTATATGCAGAAATCAAATTTCTTTGCATTTCTATACTTAATTTATTATTTGTTAAGAATTCATTTATTAACTTCATAATATGTGGTTCTCTTTCTTCTTCAGGTATCTGTTCTGAAGAAAGTAATAGGCTCCCAAAGAGCCTATTTTCTTCAATATCAGAATTAATCAATTGTTCAATTAGATCGTTTTTACTCATATTTCGCATTCTAGTTGTGGTTCAATAATAATTGGTTTAAAATCTTCTACTTTATCCAAATTGTAATTTTCCCAGTTCATTCTCACTTTTCTAGCTCTTAAGACTTCTCTCATAGTTTTTAAAGCAAGATCAGCTTTAATCTTTTTATGAGTATATTGAGAATTAACATTGAAAAGATCATCTGCAAATAACTGTAGAAAGTCAAGGTTTTCCTTAATTTTATCTACCTTGTTAAATATATTTACATGTTCTTGGTTATAAAGTTTAGGATTGTCTTTATAAAGATCATAAAGTTCTTTTATTATACCACTTTCGTGAACTTTGTTATCAACATTATATCTAGACATAAGCATTTTTAACTCTGTTATATCATTTGCAATGGTTGCAGAAATATATTTTTGTATTTTGTCTACATTATCAAATAAAAATCTATAACCAATCATTTGTTCTTTAATATACAAAGCAGTAAAATAATTAGCTAAAACTGTAAATCTTTCCTTGAGATTGTCAATATGTATAAAATTCTGTGGATTTTCATCCTTGATTACCTTTTCGATTTTGTCGTTTACCATAATCGTTTGTATGTTTTTAGTAAATGTAAAAATTTGCTCAATGTCTCTTCTTCTAGATTCTGTGCCATAAATATGTAAAGCTTTAAGCTTTTTTAGTTCGTTAACTTTTACAGCTTTATCTTCCCAAACAGCACTCCAGTTTATCCATTTTTGTGGTTCTCTTGGATACTTCAAGATTATTTCATCGTCACCTTTATCAATCTTGCTCTTTCTTCTTTGAACCTTAGGAATAGTATTTCCATAATTTAATGGAACTATATCTTCTACATTGGGTATACATTTTTCAAACTCTGCCATTAGAGTCTTAAAATCATTGAACATTTTAGTAAGAGCCTCAATATGTTCTTCAGTTAATGCATCAATTTTTACTTTTTCAAAATTTTCCATATACTTCAAGAAACTTACTTGGTTTTCTTGAGGATTACTGAATACAAATTCTACAGGTTTCTTTTTATAAATTCTTGAATCACTATTTCTCAAAACAGTCTTAAAGTAAGTTTGATAAGTTCTACTAAATGACTTTTTAATAAAATAACAATCATGTCTACCAATATATCCTGCGTGTCTTGAAAGATTACCATGTCTTATTGTTGCAAATCCTTCGTAGAAATAATATGAATATCTATTTAAAAAATGATTAAACCCATTTAATGTACCAGCACTTATATTCTTAAAAGTAACAGTATTAAAGGTTTTTAAGGAATAAAGGTTACAAAACAAGAAAACATCTAAATTAGTATTAGCTAAAGAAACATGTTTGTTTCGTCTTTTTTCTAATTCGTCAATGTAATCATTCAAATTATTACATTCTCTCATAGGATTAACTTCATTCCATTTATCCACAAGCCAATCAGCTACCTTTTCTAGCTTTGCAATAATCTTTTCTTTGTAATCAGGTGTAATAGTTAATACTTCTCTAGTAGGATTAGTTTCAAAATCATTTAAGTTAAATCTAAGAGCCAATGGAAGATTTACAGCATCAATTTCTAATTCATCCCATTTAATTTCATAAGCGTATTGATCTAAACAAATATGAATTTTACTACTCTTATTCAAAGTACTATACTGAAAATCATCAGATTTAAAAATCTGAAAATCTTTGTTTATAGTAACAAGCTTATTACTAAAATTACTATACCTTAAAGAATAAATAACATCAGCATCAAAGTTAAATTTGATGTTTTGGAAATACTTAGCTTTCTCTAAAAGCTTATTTACAAATACTTCAAGACTATCAATAATCTGAATTTGTAAAAAGACACCGTCTACTTCAGCAGTATCATAATAATCAGATACTTCCATAAATAAACCCTGTCCATCAATTTCCTGTAATTTTGCATCAAACCCTTTACCATTTTTATAAACCTTGTAATCCCAAGTTTTATTATAAGCTGCAACTGCAATAGAACCAATACCAAACTTACCAAGTTCCTGATTTTCAGCACTGTCTTTATTTTGTGTTTTACTTGATTCCAATAAAGTACCTACTAATCTCTTAAATTCTTCTATGCTATCAAAACTGCAACCATAATCCCTAATAGAAAAATAATAAGTACTATTTTTCAAATAAACATTAACGTCAAACGGTTCATCTACTTTACCACACTTACGCATTGCGTCAGTACTATTTTGCAAAGCCTCTTGTATAAAACTGTATTTATCAGAATACAATTTGCTACCCAATAATTGTTGTAACTTTGCTAAGTCACTTTTTACTTGTAATTGTTCCATCTTTGTTGGTCTATTGTTAAAAATACTTTTACGCTATTTAAAACTTTCTCTGTTCCTCCACTAGTCCAATTAGTCCTATGATCCTGAAAAAACTTAATCTTGTCCTTTTCAAGTAGTCTAACAGCTAATTCTAAAGTTTCAACATCTTTACTTTGTGTCATTTTATAAAGCTTTTTTGGTATTCCTTTATAGTCTTCCCAAAGTTTCTTTATTTCTTCATGCTTAAAATCTTCCGGTAAATCATTATAGTCATTCCCATGTAAAGTTTTAAGTAAACTTATACCGTATGGTAAATCATATTCTTCTGTTTCAATCACTAGTCGCATATTCTGTTACTCTATAGTTTAAATCAAGATTAATTTTATTATCACCTAAAAATTCAATGTTATTTACATCGTAGTAATCACTATCTTCAAGTTCACCATTACCACTATACTCATATTCATGATCATCACACGTTTGTTTTATAATTTCCATTATAGACTTTTCAATTAATTCCTTTTCTGGTGAAACAAAAAAGTCTATTTTGTATAAAAAAACTATTGCATCAATACTGTAATTATCTTTAATGTCCTCAACATGCTTTTCAAGATAATCATATTGCTCTTTACTGAACTCAATTTGAATTCTATCAGTATAACTTTCACTATATTCAGATTGAGCATCTTTATCAAATTGAAAACAAGGTTCTTCACCTTCTTCTTCAACTAATGTAACAGTTACAGTTCCTGCTTCTCCTTGATAATGACCATCACTTGTATCGTAAAAAGTAATATTGTTATAAATTTCATTTTCAATTTCACTATTAAAATCTACTTCTACTTCCTTATTGTCTTTATCATAAAAGAATAATTCTGTATCTCCCATACTGTCTCCGCCACAAGTAAATTCAAATTCAGCCCTATCTATATTATATTCTTTCCATTTCTTGATTAATTCTTCCATTTTCTTTAAGTTTATTAGCTAATTCAATAGCTTCTGGGTTATCAATAAGTTTTACACCATTCTGCATCCATTTCTCTACAGTCATATGTTTCAAGAAATCTTGTGGCGTAGGTATAAACTGCATTCTGAAATCCTCAAGTATATGATAAAGAGCCACATCTACAGTATCTACAGATTTACCATCACTGTTAATTATGTTATAACCAAATATCTTTGGGATTATTTCATACGCAAAAAATGTATTATGTGTAAGAAATCTGTTAGTATGATTATTCATACAAACTTTTGGTAAATCTAAAAGCTTGTGAATTTCTATATAATCTTCAGGTTTACCACCATATCTCTTTGCACTTGATTTGCTATGTATATAAGGATTAGCCATATAATTTAAATTAAAAACCCCTAGTTTTTATATAGGGGTTTGTTTACTTAATATTTCTATTTTATTATTTAGTAGATCTTCTATCTCTTGCAATGTTTCAAACCTACTATTGATTGCACAATATTCATATTCTGTTGTGCCTCTATAGTCTAACTTTTGTTTTTCTGCATTTACATATATTCTTATGTCTACTAAAGTAGACAATTGTCTAATGTTGCACAATAAATCTAATGATTTTTCAATTCCTTCCATATTTTTTAATTTTTAAAACGGTAATTCTTCATCAAACTTTGTCCAATTAATAATAAAATCAGAACCATTACTTCCTTTAAGTAGCTTGTTTATAAAAGTAAATAGGTTATCGTGTTTAAATTCCCTATTTTGTCTTGCAGCTGCTGCTGGATGTTCTACTATTTTATTATAATGAATAAAAGGTGTTTCAAGTTTATGCAATTTAGCTGCTTCTTTACCAAAATATACAAATATTAACCCGTTATGCTTACAATAAACATTTTCATACATATACTTATGAAAAGGATACCAAAGATCTAAATGATTACCTGCTTTTTGATAACTAGTTGTTAATGCTGCATTTAGTAACAAAACACCTTGTTCTGCAAGATAACTTAAGTCATTAGGTTTATCACCTTTATATCCTAAATCATCATCCATTGCCTCTTTTAGCAATTGTAAACTTGGTGGTGTTTTACTTAACATAGTACTAAAAGCTAAACCATCTGCATAATCCTTATTGTTGTACCTTGTATGATAAGGACTTAAACCCATAAATACTACCTTAAGATTACTTTTTTTACATTCTTTAAAAGGCCGCCACAAAAGATTACTTTTTGGTATTGCTTCACCTTTAGGTAAAGCTTTTAGCTTTTGATAAATGTCATAGCATTCTTTGCTTTCTATCCATGGTTTTAAATCATTATGCCAACTTTCATCTATTAACATTTCAAAGTTTTCCCACTCAAGTTTGTTTTCCATACTTATTCTGATTTGTAGGTTTCGTTGTAGTATTGTTTAGCACTTAATTTACACTCAAAGCCATCTGGCATATTTTCTTTCCAACATTCAATAAAAGCATCAATTATTTGTTGTTTTTCCATTTCTTTGGCTTCTTGAATAATGTCCATTATTCCTTCGTGTTGATCTTTAGGTATTAATTGTTCAACTATCCATTCTACTGCTGTTTGTTTCATTTTAGAAATATTTTTAAAGTTCTACCGTTATCTTGAAATTGTATCTCAACATCTTTGGCTCTATAGTTTGTATAAGCTCTACCATTAAAAGGTTCTGAGTGTTGTATTACTTCAACTCTAGTTACAGTTAATGTGTTAAGTTGTTGTTCTTTTTGCCATTTAGCACCCTCAATAAAACCTTTTTTCTTATCTGAGTTAATTCCATAATTATAAGGTTCTGGTAATTCATTAGCATATTTTTCAGCAGCTTCTTCAAGTGTTTCTTGTTTCATAATTATTCAATTTTTGCGTTTAAACCATTTTCTACTAAAGCATCACAAATAGGTATTAACTTGCTAAAATCAGCTGTTTTTACTGCATATTTACCTTTATTGTGTATTATTTGAGCACATTGTTCTGCTTGTTCGTAATCGTGATTACAATATTTAACTAAGCAAATTATTACGTTTTCAAAGCTATTCACATCATCATTATAAACTATAATCTTGCTTTGCATAACGTCTTTTATTAAATTGTCTACTAAGATATCTTCTTCTAGTTTCATTTTATTGTTTTTAAAAATTTAATAGTCTTTTCTTTATTCTCCTTAAAGCAGTCAGATACGTCTTTGCAATTAAGATATTCAGGTTTATTTATTGGTTCTATATCAAAATCAGTTAATAATCTTTCAGAAGCTTTATAACCTGCTTCATCCCAATCATAAAGTGATTTAATATTACTGCAATACTTTTTGATATGTCTTATAAAATCTTTGTCATATATTGCTAATTCACCGTGTATAGCCATGGATTTTATACCATATTCCCACAAAAGCATTACTTCCTTCATAGAACTGGTTAATACTAATAGTTCTGGATTAGTGTTTTTAATATCCATTTGGTAATAACCTTGAACATCACAAATGTTATCAGTATTACTATACCACTTTTTACCTTTAGATCTTGTAGGGAAATAAATCTTTAAGTGATTAGATTTAGGGAAATAATATGCAAAGCATAACTCATTCTTCTTGATAGGAAATGGGTTCTTTTTAACCCACAAACTTTCTACAGAATAAACATTAAAC
>Ga0209296_1002898_pt1 | contig 11937 bp, 20 predicted proteins | sample S_130206_EF_Meta_FD_187319 | JGI IMG/M metagenome (GOLD analysis project Ga0209296, IMG submission 187319) | Freshwater microbial communities from Lake Simoncouche, Canada to study carbon cycling - S_130206_EF_MetaG (SPAdes) (version 2) | ecosystem: Environmental > Aquatic > Freshwater > Lake ...
GTCGTGGATTACTAGACGCGCCCAAAGCAAACATGATGCGCTCGCTGGTGACCATGACCGCCGCGCAGCCTGTCGGTGCGTTGGTGATGGCAGCCGCCAAAGTAGGCGTAGAAAATCCTAATTGCCACTCATACAACTTGCCATCTGCGCTGCTGCATCCGACCAGGTATTCACCCCAGGTGTCTAGGCTCCAGGTGGTTGCCGGTGTAGCAAGACCAACGTCAGGGCGCTGAGTTCCGTAGGCGTAGTAACCATAAAAATTATTTCCGTATCCCGTCTTGATTACAGAGTCAGCGTTTCCTGCTGTAAATCCGGTAGGGGTGATGTCCTTCAAGACACCGGCGGCAGACATAACGTATAACTTTGAGTGCGTACCGGCACCGATCCAACGGTCACCACCGTTATCACGCCAGGTGATAAGTCCTCTGCACATACCAGACATCTGCGACGTGGAATGCTTTTGCCACCCGCCAATGGGTCGCAGGGTATTCTCAAACCAGCGCACCAGGTTGGAGTCGTACCAGCGGCCAATTGCCTGGTACTCAGTGCCGTTGCGGTAAACGCCTGGGGGAATCTTTAAGGGGATGAGTGCCATGATTACACCGATAGGTTGGAGACAAACGACAGTGTAACGATGGCCGACGGTACTGCTGGCCTGGTTGGGGAAGTGCCTGCCGGATACTGCTCAATCGACACTCCGACATCAGTAGGGCGCCACATTATTTCTACATAGTCGTTTGCGTTGAGGCTTACAAAATAGTTTATTGCTGCAATTGTGTGAAACGGATCGCCAGCGCTTTTTCTGGGCGCAAACCCAAACCTTGAGTTTGACTTGTCAGCGTTAGTGCCATTCTTTCTGAACCAAACGTCAACGTCCTGGGATGCGTTTGTCGTGTTTGTAAATTGGATGGAGAACTGTATGTTGTAGATGCCAGACTGCGATACGTTCAGCCTGGATGAGTTTGAGAGAGTGACGCCATTGCTAAAGTCGGTGGTGTCAAACGTAACGGCGTAGGCCGTTGTGGTGTTAGCCGCGACCTGGTCTGTGGAGTCCTGGAACGCGCCGTAAGGAGCATTAAGGTACTTACCACCTCGCGGTCCAAATAACGCTCCCAGCGCGTTTGTGACGCGGGTAGCGTAGTTCCCGACATTGCTTAACGTCTGGCTGAAGTACAAGCGGTCATACACCTCGCCAGGGTTGCCAATATTTGGCTGCGCTGGCGTTGTGATCTGGCCGCTGTAGTCGCTCATATGTTTCGTTCAAAGTGTGGGCAGTCCACCAGCGATCTAAAGTTACCGCCCCAGCGGTTCTTCTGGTACAGGCTTTCCCAATAGGCGCCAATCGGAGCCAGGATAGCCTTGTCCCAGATGATTTTTCCATCTTTGAAGAAGTTGAGGTCGGCAGCGCACCGCTTCAGGTGGATGGAGTTCATGGTCTTAGACCGCCCCGTCTTGAAGTAGATGGCCTGCTGCTCGGGCGTGCGGGCAAGTTCCCCGCCGGTAACCATAAAACCTTGGTCGGTGGCGTACTGCACCAGCTTGCAGAAGTCCAACAAAAACGCTGCTTGTTCTTGACTAAGGCTCATACCACCTCCGATTGTTTGGGTTCTTCATCTGTCTCACCGTGAGACAACTTCACACCAGCCAGCAGTCCAATAAATCCACCGACAATGGTTTGAAATGCTGGGCTGATAAGTTTAAAAATTTCAGCGTTGTCCACTTTTTCGTCAAACAATCCAGCCATCAGCACCGCGACCATTCCGATGATTACTACGCACAGAGTAAAGCTGACCATGAGAGTCACAAGGAAAGTCAACTTGGCTTTCATTTATTGCTCCTCATCTCTGCCAGCTTCTCTACCGTTCTGCCTCCAAAATAGGCCAAAAACACTATCTGACCCCATGTCCCTAGGAGACTTACGAAAGATTCTTGTGGGCTATAACCAAAAGCCGACATCATGGTAAATAAGAAGTAGCCAACAAATATGGCAATCAAACTCATTGGTCGGATGTTCTTGGATAGCCAAGAGTCCGAAGACATATCTGATTTCCAGCGGTCTGTTACGTTGTCGGCATCGTTCTGAGCGGCCTTTGCAAGCAATTCCAACTCAGCCAGTTCCATCTTGGCCTTTTCAATACCCAACTCCAGCAGCCGTTCTTCGTGGTCATACTGAAGCTGCCGCAACTTGGCAACATCCTCGGGAGTCGGGTTGTCAGGAATCTTCACGCCCAAAGTGTTCTCTACGACTTCTTTGCCCTTGGCTTGAATAGCAGAGGACAGCAGCGTCAGCCCGTTTTCAGCCAGTGTGCCCAACAGTGCGCCAAGAATTGGAATCATCAAAACCCCCGATTAGTTATGACATGAAAAGTGATGCTTACCAGCGGAATGATGATAGCTGACGCACCGGAAATCCACAAGGTGTTCATAATAAATGCTACCTTTGCTTCTTTGTCTTTTTGCTTGCGTTCCGCATCTTCTCGTTCCAGTGTATTGCGTTCCTTAATCATCCTAGTACGCTCTGCCATCATCTCTTCCCACACTGGAGCATTGCCTGAGTAGAAAAGAATGTCCTTCAGTTCTTTCTCATGTTCTCGCAATGCTTTGGAGGCCATTGCAATCTGGAGAGCCTGAGAACTTATCTGTGCATCTGTCTTCCCTATGCTTGCAATCCGCGCCTTGCTGCTTGCTAGGTGAACTGTATCCGCTGCTTGATAAAAACTGCTAAATTCTTTATAGAGGCTGTGGATGTCTTTACCAAGAGCGACCGCTTTTTTATGCCAGCTACAGCACCCTGCGCCATAGCAAATGCCGTGAATGGGTCAATCATTTTTTGTTCACTACCGCCCACCGGCAGATGCGTCCATCTTTGTCCACGAATTCGTTTGCACCCATCTTTTTGTCCTCATCTTTTTTAGGAATACGACAAACCAAAACGGTTTTTGTCTCAGTGCTAGGCCAAGGGTTTTCAGCGGATGCGACCTGATCAATCACTTGTCTGCTTTGTTCTCTAACTTATCAAAGATACGCTCTAGGGTAGCGTCAATCTTGTCTAATCGGGCCTCAATGTCTGCCTTACTGACGTAGTTCTTTGGTAGGTCAATCTCAATTGCTTTTAGATCTTCCTTCAGCGCCTTGACAGAGTCCCATATCTCTTTGCACCACCAGCCAACCGCGACCAGGATCGCGCCGCCGATAAAGTTAAACATTGGCTGAAATTCCATGATTATCCTTGTGAGGTTTCAGTTTGCTGTTCCGCAAGTGCAACCTCATATGTGGCAAGCTCCTCACCTTCCAGTTCAATCTCTCGAACTTCGCCAGTTTGGACATTCACTTGAATTCGTGTTGCCATAGTGATTACTCGTAAAGGATGTTGATGGAGCCAGCGTCAAAGGTGTCAGTGCCACCCACGGTGGTAATGCGAATGCGGTCAAGCGTTCCAGATAGCGTTTTTACGCCGCCAGTCTGGCCTGTCAAACTCGCATTACTGAGCCCGACTGCCCCACTGATAACCCAAATATTTGAACCAAAAGAAGACAGTGTGAAGGCCCCAGAGCGAACATCCGCCGCAGCATACCCACCAAGCACCATGCCTGTTGAATACAACGTGCCAGCGGTTCCTTCTTGTTTGTAGCACCCTGTATACCCCGTGGTGTCAATACTGCCAGCGCCTAATTGCAGTTGCACAGGTGATGTGCCGCTGGTACTAACTACGTTTAGCATAACCGTGATGCGCTTTACCCATGACGGTATGCTGGTGAAGTCAATGCTTGTGCCGCTGGTGGACGCAACAGCAGTGCCAGATGTAATATTACTGTTTAGTAACGCCTCGCCACCAGCACCTTGAATGGTTGATGGTGCAGTTGCCCATGTACCGGCTGTGGCTTGCGTGGATTCAACGTATCCAACAACTCGGAACGGTACAGATGTGCGTGCTGTGGTGGAGTAGACAACTGATGCGCTATCAGCAGCGCCAGCACCGCCCTCTGCCGTTGTGCTGATGAGTGTTGACTCATCAAGGAGAACGCTTCCAGCGGTGTTGACCACAGCCAGTTCAACTGTCCCAGAATTGTCAATCGCAATGACTGCAATCCGAGATTTACCAGCAGACACTGTCCCAAGCGTAGACCCGCTGGATACCGTTACTGAAATGGCTGTTGATACCGTGCGCGTATTGACAGTCCCGCTGGACAATGTAGAACTACGGAAATCCAATACAGTCGGGTTTAGTGTTACCGTCAATGCACTTGAAGCAACTGAAGCGGAAATTGGTTGAATTTGTACAGAAGATGGAACTTCTTGGTAGTCCCAAGACGCTGCCGTTGTCCCTGTAATCAAAATACAGGTAAACGTGACGTACTTTCCTGCTGCAACAACCAGGACCGTGTTAGCGCCAGATGATTGAACGGTTACAGCACCAGTAGAGTTGTTCTTGATGAAGTAACTCATCCCAAGCGCCAGCGTTGACGTGACCGGCAGCACCACAGTCTGGGTGGTGGTCCCAGTGAAAAACTGCTGGTTGGCGCTTGTGACGGTAAGCGTTGTAGTGCCTGCCGCCGTAGCTGTGGTGGCATACCCAAGTTTTGGATTGTCAATGATTGGCGCAGTCAAAGTAGCCGCGTTAAAGGATTGCGTCCCTGTAGCTGTGAGAGTACCAGCCACCGCCAGCGTCTTGCCTGATCCGACATTGAGGCCGACGCTGGTTCCGGTCCCAGCCGCAGCAAACACTGCGTCAATGGAGTCCAAGTCGGTGTTAACCTTTGTCCCCCAGGTGTCGGTAGATGCACCAACCTCTGGTTTGGTAAGGAGTAGGTTTGTGGTGGTCGTATCAGCCATGATTTACCTCATTGGGTTGTCCAATCCTTAGACGTGCTGCTTACAGATGTCCAGGGGTTAGTGTTGTCGGAAATTATAGTCCAGCTACCTGTATTTGGGGACTGCGTAGCCCAGGTCGTGGTTGATGTTCCAGAGTCTGTCCACGTTTCTGGTTCTATTGGCTCTGGCTCCCACAGCAATCGCTGCGTGATGTAATCCAATGCGCTTGCAGTCTCAGCAATTGATAGAACAAAATTTAGCCCACCGACATAATTTTCTTGTAAAGTGTATATGTCTGTAATGCTTGCATTAAATATTGCAATGTTGTCAAGTTCATCAGATGCTGTAAGAGTCTCGGATATAGCCGATAGGAATGAACCTACAGCTACATTGGCATCACTTGCAGTTACAGCTTCACTTCTATTTACTTGATACGCAAATGTCGGTACTAAAGAATCGGATGCTGATAATGTTTCTGCAATTGCTATTGCAAAACCTATTGTATTTGTTGCAGTGCTTGCTGCTGATAGGGTGTCCGATACAATTGCAACGGCTTGCAGTACATTTGTTACGGCATCAGCCACCGTAATTGTGTTTGATATGGTTACAGGTATCGTAAGCACGCATACCTGAGAATCTGATGCGGCTCCTGCTTCAGATGCCAGTGCCAGGAAAACAATCGTGCTTGTCTGCGTGTTAGTTGCTGAACCAGTTTCAACTGCGAATGCTACTGCTGTCAATACTGAAGATAGGCTATCGGATGCAGATCCAGACTCTGCTACAGCTGCTGCTGCGTTGAGTGTGTTTGTGTTTGTATGAGCCGCTGAACCAGCTTCTGACGTGCTTGCTAATGCCGTTAGACTGTTAGTTTGCGTCTCAGCCGCTGATCCTGTCTCAGTCCTTGCCGCAATTAAGGTGAGAATATTTGTTTCAGCATCTGATGCTGATCCAGCCTCAGATACTAAACTTAATAATGTAGCAACATTTAAATATTTATCTGATGAACTATACCCATAAGTTCCAGAACCATATAAGTTTAATCCATATCCACCATCTTTAATGGTTTCATTATAAATAACACTTATACTGCCAGAATAACTGTCTAGAGAACCGTATCCATAGATTCCAGAACCGTACTGGTTGGAACCATACCCGCCTTCAATGATTGTTACGTTATAGGTGAAATTTGATATTGCAAGCGAACTAAATGGCGCTTCACTGAATGTTGCAATACCAAACATTTCACACCTAGCTTATCAATATCCAGGACAATGTTGCTTCATCCCAGTCGTACATATTGTCATCCACAGGCCGCTCCACTGGCGGTTGCCATAGGCAAGAATCTTCGTCCAATGTCCAACTTGCATATGGTTGAGGCGGGATAAACGCATCACGTTGGGCATCGTAGATGTAACCAATGCCAGCGTAGTTCTTGCGGAATGGTGTGCCGCCTAGCCGATGCTGCCCGCCTTGAGTGTTGTAGCTTGTGCGCTTCCACACTTTGCCAGTTTCGTTTTGATAAATAGCTTCTCCGTCATAGGGATAGTCAACCCCTACGATTACCCGTAAAACTATGTTGTTTTCATCAAGTTCAGCAAAATGTGCCATGATTAAAAAACTATATTTCCTGTGCCAGCGGTAAATTTATAGATTTTGTATCCAGCGCGAGAGGCTATATCCGATACAGCATTTCCCGCAGAACCGTTACAAGTCAACCCCACGCCTACTGAAGTTAAATCTGGGTATGTGTTTAGGTAAGCAAGAATTACAACACCAGAACCACCAGCGCCAGTTGTGCCTCCACTTATTGCGCCTCCACCGCCGCCGCCTGTATTAGCTGTGCCACTAGTTCCTGGAACACTAGTAGATTGAGTTCCAGCACCGCCACCACCAGAACCACCAGCACCAGCATTCCCTGTTGACCCAAAACAAGCACCACCACCGCCGCCAGCGTAAGTTGTTGCAGTACCAGTAATGCTTGAACTTGACCCCGCGCCGCCAGCACCTGATTGACTTACTGAAACGCCAGTTTGACCTACTGCGCTTGCACCACCGCCACCGCCTGATGGGTATGGTGAACCGTTGTTTGCTCCGTTTGAACCGCCTGCATTACCTTGCCCAGAAGTTCCATTTCCTCCAGGCTGCACAGTTCCACCAAATGCACTTGCGCCGCCGCCAGAACCACCCGCGCCATCAGTTGCACCAGCCGAACCCAATGGACTGCCACCACCTTTAACTGATGTAATGGTGCTAAACACAGAATCGTTGCCTGCTCTTACAACATCTATTGACCCACTAGCACCGCCAGCGCCGACAGTCACTGTAATGTTGGTTGCAGCAGTTACGGCAAACCCTGTTGCTGTTCGATAGCCGCCAGCGCCGCCGCCTCCCCTTGAGCCACCTCCACCTCCAGCTACAACTAAATAATCAACGGTAGGCGTTGGCGGATATCCAGGCCATGTTCCCGCTTGTCTTGCTTGCATTAATTCTGTTTGCGTCCATTTTCCAACCGCAGCAGAACCGCTGGTAGGCGCAGCCGTAGCAGACCGAATAGAACCCTTATAACGATTCATCAGCTAATTGCCTCGTAGGCTGCGACCATCTCAATTGCGTTGGTAGTGCCTGATGTCACTACTATAGATTGCGCCTCACCGACGTAAAGCATCGTGCTCTTGTCTACCACCATCAAAGAAGAGTTGCCCGGGACGCTGGTCTGGTACGTAAGTCGGTACGCCGTACCACCACCACTAATTGCACTATTGATAGATACTGTGATAGTTGCAGCACTTGCCGTGACGTTGGTAGCCATCATGGTATCAATCTTGTTGACCGTACCCGCTGCTGGTGTTAATGCAGTCCATGTGGTTGCAGTTGTGGTTGTTGGTACAAGGTAGGTGGTCGCCCCAAGGATGGAGGACACATTGAGCATATTTGGGTTTGCCATAGGATTCCTTTAGATGCCGAATACCATCGCCAATACGATAGATTTGCCTTCTGTAACTGAATTATTTGCTGGATAGGTTACAAATACGTCTTTTGTACCAGCAGAGAAAGATACCAGCGATCCAGAGTTACTAGAACCCAAAACTGTTGTGCGGGAAAGAGTGGTTCCAGCAGATGTGTATGTACCGATGCCAACTTCCCATTCGCTAGTTCCAACAATGCTGTAGTAGGTAGTGTTTCCATTACCTACAGCAGCAAATGATTGGAAACCTGTAGCAGCACCTAGCAATGTTGCTGTGCCAGTGCCAGTGACCGTTGTGGTCTCCTTGACTCGGTCAGCTAATATCAGAGCCATGAAAGCCCCTTGTTATGCTGCTTCTAACTCGTCTTCCTTGAAGAATCGTTCTTGCGGAGTTCCAACCTGGTCGGTATAAGAAACACGCAGCAACAAATTCGACTCAGAATCCACGGTAGCACCTTCAACAACTCCATTTGTAGTCGTTGTGTACTTTACTTTTACCGAATCACCAGTTTTAAAGGCCATGATTTCCCCTTTATACCGATGCGGTGTAAGTGACGTTCAAAGTATCGCCGTTAGCTACAGAACGATTGCCACCGGTAAACGAACCAGCAGAGTACAGCACTCCACTGGTGGTTGCACGAACCTGGGTGACTGTCAGCAATGCGCCTGCAATCGTTGCAGTAGCGTTAATGCTGAATGCAGTTGCGGTAGACGCCTTAGAGCCAGATGCAGCCGCGTTCCAAGCCACCGTGATACGGTTACTTCCAGTGTATGCAGTGCTTTCAGTCCATCCAGCGTGAGATGCCAAAGTGTCTCCAGCCGCATAAGTTGGAGTAGATGCACCATCAACCAGGCCCATATACCAGGCTGCTGTGTAGGCACTGCCTGCAAAATACTTGTCCAGAAGATCGTTCTTGCCGACGGTCACTACTAGGTTTTCGATGGTGTCAATCCACTTGACTTGACCATCTGAATCAACGCACTCAACCTCATAGCGGCCAGTTACGCCGATTGTTTCATCCATATCGGATTTGCGCGAGATAGATACGCTTGCTGCGTCTTTAATGTTGACTCGTTCAGAATGCATTTTTGGTTCTCCAATATGGGAAAATTTTAACCGAAAGACCTTGCGCGTGACTTCAATACGCCACCACTGGTAGCGCCACGCTCATCTGCAATTTGCAGTTCCTCAATGCCAGTTTTGTACAGGCCAGCCCACACTTGAATCCTTGCGTCATCCTGTAGGTATGGTGCAGCTTGCAATAAAGAACCGTACAGATATACATCTGGTGCCTTGGTAAGCAGCCAGTTGGTGGTGTTTGATGTGGATAACTTACTGAGTTTTGCGTAGTAGATCAACTCGCCTGTATAGCTAGAGTCTGGAACTGGGACAACGCGAATCTGCGATCCGACAATGCCAAAGAACAGAGGCTTACCGCTGGATGTGTACTGAGTCAGCAAGTTATCCAGGCTATCAATGGTCTCAAAATGCAATGGCGTGACGGGGGTGGTGTCCATTTTGAACGTCCGCGCCTCCAGGAAATCGCCTGGCGTTGCGTTGTACTCGGCACTAATTGTGGCCGTGGCACGGGTAATCATCTGGGTGGTGCGCAGAGTGCGCTCCATCTGCGATTCAGCCAGAGAGACAAAGTCGGTGATGGCAGACGTAAGATCGCTACGGTTGAGCCAATCTGCGACTGAGGCTTTCAGTTCAGCGTAGGTGCTAAGTGCCATGCTCTGCCTTTTCCTTCTCGATGTCGCGCATCATCCAGGTGTGGTCGTGCTTGAATTCAAACGTCCCGATGTGGCCGATCTCTTTGCTCACGTCGTGGTCTATGTAGATTTTATACCCTGCCGCCTTCGCCTTTTGGCAGAAGAAAATATCCTCTCCGATGTAGCCTCGTGCATCGGTGCGCCAGGGAGTCTCAAACCAAGGTTCTGTCAGCTTCTCAAAGACGTTGCGCTTGATTAGCATCACGCCCATTCCGATGCTGCCGACTTCCTCAATGCCAGTTGACTCTGGCATGGTGTAGATCAGTTCGCGCTTGCCATCAGGCCCGTATTTCTGGGCAGTCGGGCCTGTTGGGATTCTACGTCTGGCGCAGTTGGTCGCCACGATGTCTAGGTCATGCTTGAGCAGGCGCTCCACCATGTCCTGCGGGAACGTCATGTCGGAGTCGATAAACAGGATATGAGTGCAGCCCTCGGCCATCGCATCCAGCGCCAAGTCAGCACGCTGGTTCTGAATCAGCGTACCCTGCATGATCTTGAGAGACACTGCATCTGTCGTGTTCAGCGTGTGGTAGCAGACCATATTCACCAGGCAATAGGTGAAATTGGCGTGAACCATGTCACGGGCTGGGGTGCAGACTGCAATGTAGTTATTCATACCTGTCCGGGTCTCGTTCTGAAAAATCTGTTGTCGGGGTCATTGAGCCAGCGTTTCATGTACGCCTGATCGTCCAGCTTGCCCTCGGCCTTGAGTTTGTAGTAGACGCCCTCTGGGATGCTGGCAACGTGATGCCACTCGCCCTTCCAGTTTGCGCGCTCATCTACCTTATTGAAATCCGCTTTGTTTGCTTCAACAACTGCTGTGACATCCTGCTGAGTCTGAATTGTTGCCTGGCCAGTTTCATCATCGAAATGCCAAAAGCGGGTGATACCCGCATCTTTGTTTTCGTCAAATACTTGTTTATTCATGCGTTAAAAAAGGGACCAGGTTGCCCTGATCCCTTCCATTGATTACGACGTAATCAGGTCAGCTGCCAGACCGTGGGCATTTTCTGCCAACACCTTATGTCCAAATTCGATTAACAGCATGGCTTTTTCGGCATCACCTGTTTTAGCAAGATCGATTTTTTGATAAGGACGCAGCACAGTCATCTTGGCGTACTCAGGATCGAGTACCCAGGCGTCACGCTCACGCTGGAAACGGTTAGCGATAACGCTCACTTGGCCGAAGTCGCTGACATAGATGTCAACAGCGCCGATCAAAGTAGCAGGCTTCTCACCACCGTTGATGTTGTAACGGCTGGAGGCGATACCAGAGAAACCGCTGACTCGCTGCTTATTAACAGGTCCTGTCATCAGAATCTTTGGAGTGCCACCAGCAGTCCACACTTGCTGAATAACATTCTTGAGAATGGTCTCAGTGAAAGTGCGCACAGTGCCGTCAGTACGGGCGCTGTTTGGCAGCGTGGTGTACGACGGGTTAGTGCCATCGGTCTGCTTGTCGACGTTGGTCTTGATGAATGCTCCCAAAGATGCAGTACCGCGTGCAACACTGGTGCTACCGGCAGCAGCCACCGCGCCATTCAGCATGGTGAACTCTTGATCGCGACGAAGTTCAGAACCCCGCTTCGCAATTTGATAGGCTAATTCTGAACGACGCCCTGCCTTGTTGACCACCTCTTCAGTCGCGGACAGGACAATAGTCTTGCGCGAAATCTGAGCGTAGTTTTGCAGGCGAACAGTTGCGACTACAGCGTCAAAAGAGGAGACATCGTCACCCTCAATTTGTTTGTTAGCTGCGGCTGCTGCCAGGGTATCGGTCTGCCACTCAAACAAAGAGTTGCTGATGGACTCGCGGCCAATGTTCGATTGGTACGGTACATCTTCCGGTGCTATGTTAGTAATAATATTCGAGAGATCTTCCCGAATACCCTTTGCGTCAAAGGTAGTAAATGTGTTGGTTACGATTGCCATAATGTTCTCACTTCAATAAAAGTTCAATTGCCGATGCCGCGTCTTGTACGCGGCCACTTTTTGCAAGACGTTGTTTTGCGCGCGTTGACTCGCTTGTCGTTGAGACTCGACCCGCTGCACCTGGCTTGGCTGGTCTTGGGCCATTGTTGGTTACCGGCTTAATGTTGCCCCGCTTGGACATCATCTGCTCGTACAGTGCCGCTTTACGCAACACGTTCACGACGCGGTGGTCAAAAATGTTCTTCAGTTCATCAGGCTGGAATCCTGCCTTCTGGCCGAATTCGATGAGTAACGCCTTCTCTGCCTTGGCTTTGGCGGGGTCTTTCCACTCGGGTAGGACTTCCATCAATTTGTCTTGCTCTTGAGCAAGAAATGCCTGCATAGACTGCGCCTGTTCTGCGCGTGAGATTTCTGCAAGACGCTGCTGTTCGCTCTGAATAGCCGCGTACTTGGTC
>Ga0209296_1002904_pt1 | contig 11926 bp, 3 predicted proteins | sample S_130206_EF_Meta_FD_187319 | JGI IMG/M metagenome (GOLD analysis project Ga0209296, IMG submission 187319) | Freshwater microbial communities from Lake Simoncouche, Canada to study carbon cycling - S_130206_EF_MetaG (SPAdes) (version 2) | ecosystem: Environmental > Aquatic > Freshwater > Lake ...
AGACATATAACCTTAACATTGCACCAAACAAACAAGAGGGTGGACAAGATTCATCTAACATTATTGGTACAATGAATAATGCTTATGCCAAGAAATATATGTTCTCATTGGAGAACTTGGCGTGGGCAACATCAAACTCACCAGGTCTTGCGGTTTCTGATTTGGCGGTATGTGAAAGAGGTCCTAATGGTGGTAGAGTTATGTGGTTCCCACCTTATAACTTAACATTTAGTGAATCAGTTCAGGCGAACTGGACGCCAAATGATTTTATTGGTAGACCTGAACCAATCTATACTTACAAAAATACAAGTAGAACGGGTAGTTTAACATGGGATATTGTTGTTGACCATCCGTCAATATTAAATGTTATTGTTAACAAGGTATTGGCAAACGAAACAAACAAAACAAGAGTTGATAGTATATTAGATTCATTCTTTGCGGGATGTAGAAAATATGATTTATATGAATTGGCCAAAAAATATTATACAATAAATCCAAACGATTTGTTTCAAATCCAACAAGCAATTACATCTAAAGAAATTACAAGAGAACAGATGCAATTTGCTGTTAGTACAATAACCGTGGATGCTCAAGTTGCGGGCGCAAACGGTGCGGGTAATGGAAGTGGTGGTGCAAACAGTTCAAGTACACCACCTCCTGGTAGTCCTGCGTATTTTATGGAAAAATATGCTCAAATTGGTTTTTATTTTGGTAATGATTTTCCTAAACCAAAGACATCACCAAATTATACCGAAGAATATAATAGATACACAAGTTCTACAAACAAAGCTTTATATGCTAGTAAATCAAATGGCACTCAATTAACTCGGGCGTTTGATACTATGGTCACACCAAATTATGTGATTGCACAACAAATGGCTATTGATATTGCAGAACAAATTAAAAATAGTGAAAGCGGTAGTGTGACACTTATTGTAGATTCAAGTTGCTCTGCACCACAAACTGAAGCATATAACCTAGCATTATCAACCAGAAGGATTGATTCTGTGATTAAATTTTTTGCTGAAAATGCTGCAACCAAAGATTATGTGAAACAACAAAAATTAATAGTAAAAAGAGGTCAGGGATTTGGTGAAACAACTAGTTCTTCTCCATTAGTTTCAAAAACAACCCAACCACCATATGCGTTACCACTCACACCAAATCTTCCTGCGGTAAATTGTACTGATACAAATGGTACTGTTGTTGGAGGTGATACCATGGCATCTACTGAAGTATTCACAACAAACGCAATGGCTTGTAGAAGAGCCTATATTTCAAAGATTGAATCAACCCTAAAATCACCACCACCAGCACCACCAAATCCAATAAAACAAACACAAACGGTTGTTACGGGTAATGTTGTTACTACAACAGAAAAGGTAAATACTACAGAAACAGTTGTAGTACCAAGAGATAATATTAGTAAAAGAGTTCTAAGAGCTTTATTATCTGAGTGTGATTATTTTGAAGTTATTAAGGAAGAAACTCCTATGGTTTTTGATAATCTTAAAGATAAGTTGAAATTCTTTGAACCTGCATTCCACTCAATGACACCTGAGGGACTTAATACAAGGTTAACATTTTTACAACAATGTATGAGACCTGGTGACACAATACCTGTAGTTAAATCTATTGGGGGTAGAGATGTTTTGGAATATAACAATGCCACAAATACTGCGTTTGGTGCGCCACCAGTATTGATTTTAAGAGTTGGGGATTTCTTTAATACTAAAATCATCCCAACAAGTTTGACAATTGCTTATGAAGGATTGGATATTAACCCTGAGGGTATTGGTGTCCAACCTATGATTGCAAAAGTGACAATGGCATTTAACTTTGTTGGAGGTAGCGGATTAAAAGAATCTGTCGACAAATTACAAAATGCGTTAACATTTAATTACTATGCAAATACTGAAATTTATGATGATAGAGCTGACCCAACAGATTCAAGCTATAAAGTAATTGATAAAGATTTCTTACAGTTTGCTGCGATAAGTAATGTTACCCCTCCAACAATTAACGATGCACAACCTAATAACGGTTTAAGTAATGAATCAACTATTGGAACTATATTAACTAACACTAGTAGTTTAAGTGCTCAAACAGGTACCCTTAGTTATCAAACATTTATGGATAAGTTTGTTACGGAAACACAAAATTATTTTACAAATGTTGTAAATAAAAGTAAAGAAACTGTAAACCAATATAATAACGCATTACGTCAACAATGGATGTTAGAAAGAAATTATCAACAAGGTAAATTCTTATTGACCGAAGATGGTGAGACGATTTTATTTGGTAAACCTTATAATCTTGAAAAAAGAATTGATACGGTTTTTGAAGATTTAATATCTGATATTAAAAATGACGATGATGAATTTATCAAATTTATTAAAGATAAAAATTTTGATTTTACAAATAAAACGATTAGACAAGTTAAAGAAAATTTCACCAACTTTGTTAAAAACAAAAAAGGTACGTATCAAAATGCGGTAACAACCATTACTCAAAGTATGGTTAATACTCAACAAACTTATGTTGCTTACATTGCAAGGGCAAATACAATTCCATATTATGTACCATCGTTTTCTGGAACAGGTACGGATGGTTCACAAGATAAAATTGGTAATGTTAAATCATTTGTCACAATACCAACAACAAGTATTGACACAAGTTCAAAAAATGCGTCAAACACATTAGAAGAATTGAGTTATGATATTGTAACTATTAAAAGTGCTATAACAGCATTTAATGCGGTTACAATGTCCGCATATACTTTTAGCTATAACACTAACACATATAGTGGTATTTTAGTATTTGAACCTAATTATCAATTACCACAAGGTCAAAAAGTTTTTGTTCCATTCAATCAGTCGTCAATTTTTGAGATTGACTCATTTAGAAGAGAGTATATGTTACTTTCTGACGATGTTGTCGATTCAAAAAAATATGAAACCTTTAAAAATGCAATGATTGGTAATATAATTAATAATGTGGGATTACTTGGTACTGCGGAAAAAGGACCTAAATTAATTGAGGAGTTTGATAACTATTGGGATAAAAGGGCAAAAGGTTTATTTGAAAGTGAAAATAATATTACTAAAGAATTTATTAATAGTATTGAAAAAGAAAAATTACAAGGCTTCTTGAAGTTCACACCATTCCCAACTAAGAAAAGATTGTTTACCTATACTACTGAAAACGCAGGAACAGACTCTCAAAAGACTTTGATTAAAGGATTGGGAGCAACTGAAAACTATAACACAAATAATAAAACGTGGAATGATGAAATATCTGCAGACGTATACGTATCAAAAGTAAAATTTAACTAATGGCATATCAATATTATAATAGATACAGTGACTTTCTTATTAATGGAGAACAAACTGTTGTGCCGTTCGTACAATTACCACAAAAAACAACTGACAAATCCTACATATATAAAGTGGCTAGAAGTAGACTAGATGTGGTTTCTCAAGAGTATTATAGTTCACCATATTTTAGTTGGTTAATTTTACAGGCAAACCCACAATTTGGAGGTTTAGAAAATAACATATTTGATGGGGCGGTATTGATTATTCCTTATCCGCTACTACCTTCATTACAGGACTATAAAGCATCTTTAGAAAATTATTTTTATTATTATGGCAGGTAACAGACCAGGAGACAATAGTGGAAATATATTAGTGGAATTTGATTACAATAACATTATTGTTGTTGACCCAAACAAAACTATTGATGCGTTTGGAAATATTCGTGAAAGATTGGTTGACCATGAAAAGATGGTTATGTTTGCCAACCTTGAAGCAGAACTTTTACCAAGAACTAAATTATCGGTGGGTGGTAGTCCTGAAGATAGAATTTCTATTCTTTCTATTGCCAAAATTAATTTTTTAAGACCAACCGAACTTACTTCACTGACAACGGGTTATTATGATGAATTGACAGGTAAAAGTACAAGAAATGGGTTAGGAGATAATCAATTAAATGTTAAGGATATTGAACCCATAAATGGTAATACCGCATACCAAAAAGTTACGGTTAATAACCCTGGTAATCAATCTACTGATAATGGATTATTAGGAATCACATCAATTAGAGTTACTACTAATACGTCATTTATACCAACTGTAAGTATGGAGTTGGAAGATATTCAAGGACGAGCATTATTTCAATTAGGTGATAATTCACCATATGCGGCGTTTTTTAATTTACCTTACCCACCATTTTATTTAACACTTAAAGGTTATTACGGTCAGGCAATAAAATATCAATTAAATTTAAAAACATTTAACGCCAGATTTAATTCTTTTAGTGGAAACTATTCAATTACTTTAGAATTTGTTGGATACAAATTTAACATTTTAAATGAGATATCGATGGGTCACTTATTGGCGGCTCCTCACATGTATAGTACAAGATTTGATATTTCTAAATCTGCAACATCACCTGAAGCACCAAATAAAAATGTTGAAGCGGGTACAAAACAAACGGGAGCAATATCAAAAGAATCCACCAATAGTACAAACAATATTGTAACTCAAATTGTTAGTGAAAGGGGTTATCAAAAAGTTGTTGAAGTTTATAGTGAATATAAAGCCAAGGGATTGATTGACCCTGATTTTCCTGAATTAACCTTTGCAGAGTTAATTAATAAGTTAGAAACTTTTGAGACAACAATAATAAATTCATATACTAAAGTCGACGTACAACCATTAACTAATATTAGGGCTTATAAAGAGACATTAACCAATTATTATAATGGGATTTATGGTAATCAAGATTCTTGGTTTAATATAAACTTAAATCCAAGACCAATTGTTTTAAAGGATGGGACTTTAGTTTATGCGTTTAATAAAGAAATATTAGAGGACCAAACAAAAAGACAAAGAGCTTTACAAGTATTAAGTGGGGATACAATTGCATTCAATGAATTATTAGCCTCAAATCCAACTTTAGGTGTGAATGGGATATCAAAAATTGAAAATCCAATTAATCACAATACGTATTTTATTAACGTATCTTTTGACCAAGTTGATTTACCAAAAACAGTTATTGAACAATCAAATAGGTATACACCAACCGAAACCGATACAAAATTAGTTAAAGAATATTTGGAGAAAAAAATATTTGTACCAACTTTTGAAACTCAAGAAGGGGGCAATACTAACCAATCGGTTAATGTTATTACAAATCCATTACTTGTGTTTAAGTCATCATCAACAACGGTTAACAGTGTTCCAAGATTTGAAAACTTAATCTATCAAATAGAGGCCGAAACTAATAGAAAATTAACAGAATATGAAACTGCGTTAACCGCTGATTTTTCTAGAAAAATTGAAGATACTAAAATAGGCCTTGGTTTTAAACCATCAATTAGAAATATATCTGCAGTTATTATGGCTTCTGCTGAAGCGTTCATTCGATTATTAGATGACGTTCACACAAATGCTTGGAATGTTAAGTACGACCCTGTAAGACAACTTGCAATTTTAGATAATCAATCATCGGCGCCTGGTACCGATACAAAGGGCAGTCTTCAAATTTCACAACAAGCTAAAAATGAAAATCAAGGATTATCCACAAGCCAAGAACCTGTATACCCATGGCCACAATATTTTGTTGAAACTCCTGAAGATAAAAAAGGACGTTTTCAATTAAAATATATTGCAGACCCTTCTGAAGTTAACGTAACAAAAGGTTATCTATATGATAAATGGCCTGAGGTTGAATTTGTTGAAGAGTATATGAAAGGACTAACTCAAAAGTTTAATCCACCGATTGCCCAAGTACCAACAGATAGTCAAGCAACTACAAATATTATAAACATTAACGCGATTGAATATCCTTCAAATGGTATCGCGTACCTTAATAAAGAGGAAATTAAGTTTTTTTATGAAATATGGGAAAGACAATTTTTAACGTCAAACTATTCTGGTTATATTAGAGCAAATGGTAATCAATTAAATCAATTGACGGACTTAGTTCTTAGCTCTGAAACAAATAATATTATAAGTAGTTTAGGTGTTAGTTCACCATTTTTAACTTTAAAGTTAAAAAATTATAATATAACGGCTGAAAACTATGTTCTATTTTTAGAAAACATATCTAACCAAGGAACTGGTAGGTCGTATCAAGAATTTATTAGAGATTTTTATGTTACACCATATATTAGAAATTTAACTGAAAATTCGTTTAATATTCTTACCACAAATCAATTGGGTAAAGAACCACAAAATAATGCCAAATCTGAAGCGTTATTACAGTTAGTTAAAGCTTCTAATAATACACCATTAATTATTGATACTTATCCGTTTACAAATCCGAATTGGGTGAGTGGTAATATGAGTCTTAGTAATCAGGCTCAAGGAGATTCAGTTTATAATACAAATCAAACTTTAACTGTTTTTAAACCGAGAAATGTAATTTCAAACTTTACAAGTGTTTATGATTACACAACCAATAGACCTGTTACTAATTTTTCGTATTTAAATGTTACCAACCCAATTACAGAAATTACTGCAACAAATTTAACAACATTTTTAGATACAAGAAAAAATCCTGATAAATTTATACCAACAGAAGGATATGTTAACCACTTTAGACCCGTCACCAACTTAACCACAGAAACAACCACAACAATGTTGAATACACCGTACATGGTTAATGCGATTCAAAATGGTGTTTATAATTGGAGAAAAAAAGATAAGTATCCTTATGTTCAGGCTGCGTATCTTTTCATAAATTCATTACCGTTAGCGTCTTTAAGAGAAAGATATAAAACATATGGTTCACCAAACGATTTAGATTATATTGCATCTTGTTTTAAAAAGTTTGGCGCGATTCACAAAATGCCATACGCTTGGGTATTAAAGATGGGTTCTTTATGGTACAGATATAAAACATACAAAACAACTGGCATTGATTTCCTTGACTCTGCTTGGAATAACTTTGATTATAAAGTTAACTTTGACCCAGTAACAAGTGCTGATACCAAAACATATACATTTCAATTTGATGGTGTTAAGAATATAAAATTACAAAACGTCTCAATTGTTACTAATTCAAAAATACAAACTGGATTTTATCCAAAAGTTATTAATGATTTTAACGTTTTTTATAATGGATATGATTTATATACAGGATATACTGACACAGAAATACAAACAAGTATTAATGGAGGTATGAAAGTATATAATTTTACAGATTCTAACATTTACCCAAATGGTTTTACTGGTACATCAATTCAAACATGGTCGGTAATTTTACCCGATAATTTAATTGATTTTGTTGTGTCTTCCGCAACTTGTTCTCCAAATGAAAATACGACAGGAGTTAATTATTTTATCGTTCCTTCATTCGGTTCTTCAATAAATCAAGTTAACGTTGAATGTTTACAAAATAACAATCAAATTGTACCAATATTAAATAACACATCTGTTTATAATGGCTCTGTTAGATTATTATGGTCAGCACCAAATTATGGTTATTTTGATAATAATCAAATAGTTAAACCACAACCCGACTCTTATGTCAATCAAATTTTAACTGGTAATACAAAACAAGCGCCGTTTAAATTATTATTGGAAAATAACTATTCTAATATTGAAGAAGTGTTTTCAGTATTTGATAAAAGTATTTTAGATAAATTTGAACAAGAGTTTTTAAATTTTTCTAAACCAATATCTGACATAGATTTAGGGCCACAAGTTGTTGTCCCCGTTAATCAATCTCCTGTTGATAATAGTGCAACGTATAAAAACTTCCAATATCTATTTAGAAGTTTAATGTCTGTCAATGCCAAGGCGGGTTTAACAAATTCGGAGTATTTTAATACTCTTGGTGATAAACAACTGGTTACATTTTCAAATACAATTAAATCATTTATGGAATATGATGTGGTTTTAAAATATGGTAACCCTGCAAATTATAAAAGAAGAGTCGTTGATTCATTCCTCGCATCTAATGGGGGAAACAATTCAATTGTGGACCCAATTCAATTTGGTACATATATTAATAATACATTACCATCGGTTAATGGTGCGATTACTTTGGCTCAATCAAAGGCAACATATTCACAAGCTTGGTTGGCGTTAGAAACCGAAGTAGGGTTTTCAACTATAACCAATTTAAGATACACTAACCAAGGTTCATATATTACGGATTTCTTTATTGATAATAATATTGAATTCTCAGTCAATAATGTTGTGTTATGTTCACAACTTATTAAGCAATATGCCACTCAAAAATTAAATGTACCAACAATTAATAGTTTGCAATTTAAAACAAACATCAACACTTATTTAGGTGGGACTGACGCCTTACAAAATATTTTCTTGAATCAAATATTAACAAAAGTGAGACTTGATTTACCTAATCAACAAGAGTTACCTGAAAGAAAAATACAGAGTGTTATTGATGGACAACAAAGTAAGGTTGAAAATTACGAAGTGTTTAAGGCCTTAAATGATAAATGGATTTCTGGTGGTGATTTTACAAACAAGACATTATTTGAAGACTTTTTATTCTTAGATAGAGCATCGAGAAATATTGGAGACGTTCTTCTTATTGATGTATTTGATTTAAAAAATACTTTAAAGGCTAGTTCCATTAATATGGAAATGAGTGTGTTCACATTTCTTAGTGGAATATTAATTAAAAACAAATTTAATGTAATGCCATTACCGGCGTATGTTAACTTTTATAACGTACAAGATGCGGATGGAACTACAATATCACAAAGTGCTGAAGGGTCTTTACAGTTTGCGGATAATATGTGGGGAACGTTTTTGGATGTGGACTACAGAAAATCAGGACCAAAAATGATTTGTTTCTATGCTGGTTTACCATCAAATTATTTAGACTTACCAAAGGGAAATTCTCGATATAGAAATGATGCCTTTGATTTAAGACGAGCATCGGAAAATCCATTAATTGAAAATCAAGTTGGAAAAAAAGATTGGGCATTATCTAATAAATGTGTTGGATTTAATGTTGATATTGGAACAAGAAATCAGAATGTGTTTTACTCGTTTAGTGTTTCTATGGATAGTGGTAAAGCAACTTCAGAGACAATTCAAACACAATTAAACATGGTAAACCAAGCAAATGGTAAAAATGTTGCAACCCAAAACGTTGGTTTGTATAATTTATACAAACAAAGAAGTTATAAATGTGATATTATTTGTTTGGGAAATGCATTATTACAACCTACAATGTATTTTAACCTTAGACATGTTCCAATGTTTAATGGTCCTTATTTAATTACTGAAGTTAATCACACAATAACTGCTGGTGAATTTCAAACTAATTTTTCTGGTGTTAGACAAGGAATTTATGATTTACCGTCAATAGATAATTTCTTACAAAGTGTTAATCAAAATCTTTTAACTCAGATTGAAACTGTAATTCTTGCCAATAAAGATAATGTTACTGATAAACCAATCACCAATATTAATAAAACAGCACAATTAACTCAATTAGGTGATAATGTTGGTGCAGCAACAAATACATGTACTAATAACTTAAATACCAATTATAGTACTTGGGGAAATTTTGTCGAATCTGTTACAATAGGTTTAACACCTACACAACTTTCCGATGCTATTAAAGCTAAAACAACTAATACTGAAATACAAACTAGTATCTACTTGTTATGTTATGTTCTAACATTTAATAAAGATAGTTATAATAATAATTTTGCATCAGTTGCTTTGAATACTTATTGGGGAGAAAGTACAAAATATTTTATACAAAAACAAGCATCGTGTGTTAAACTTCCAAACTCATTGGGGGCTCCTACATCACAACCTATTGCCAATTTTGAAACCCTTGATAAATTCTTAGATTTTATGGTTGCAAGATTAACACCAAATATTAGAAGAATATATTATGGTGATAATGGTAACGCTCCGTTAGGTCTTTTGAAATATTATGTATGTTATTGGAAACCACCAAGTGATGGAATTCCAAACATATCCGAATCTTATTTTGATGCGAATCAAAATGAATTTAAAACATTAGAAAGTACTTTTGATAAAGCTTATAAGTCGGCAGCACAAGTTGGATTAGATTTTGAATCTGCTAGAAAGGCGAATAAGAGTCAAGCTCAACAAATTGCGGACGGAGTTACGGGAGCAACTAATAATCTTAACACAACAAAACTTCCACCTCCAACATGTCTTCCACCGACAATTGTATCTTTCTCACCATTAACAGGTGTTACTAATACAATATTGAATATTACAGGAACTCATTTAGAAAGTATAACTGCGGTGACAATAAATAACGTTAAAACTACAACAGGAATAACTATTAATAGTAGTGTTAATATTGTTGTGTTAGTACCATTTAGTAATGCAACAGTACCACCATTTGTTTCACCAATGCCACAAAATAATATAATTGTTGTTAGTGGACCATATGGTAGTGGAGCAAGTTCAACAACATTTACTTATAATCCTTCACAAACAACTGCGGCACCACCAATAACAATTCCTGGTGCACCACCTAATGTTAATACTCAACCACAACAAACGGGACCAATTGTTTTGACAGGAAAAACAACAAGTAATCTTAATGGAAGTAATGAAACACTTACTGTTGGTATAAATCCTGCGGCGGGTAATTGGGAAATTCTTTCTCAATTTAACAGTTGGCAATATAAAATTGTCAAACGTGTTTTAGGACCAAATAATGTTGTTGTTGAAGAAGTGTTAGATGAAGGAACTATTGAGCAAGAATTCCGAGTAAATGTGAGTGCGAATAAACAAAGATTCTTCTTGAGTGATATTGGTTTGATAGCAGGAATAAAGGCGAATACTGGTTTAACAGATAAACAAATTGCAAGTGCGTCTGTTATTTATAACAAATTTGAGTTTGTTGCTTCGTCACCTGACAAATTTGTTAAATGGAGAACAACTAGAAATCCTGACGATGTGATTGACGATGTATATCAATCATTTACAATGCTATTAAAGTTCCGTTAATTTATTAACCTAATCATATATTTATATAGAAACATAATTATGGATATTAAATCAGCATTAGACAACTATCTTGGTAAATCTACAAGAATTTCTCAAGAAGATAACGGTGACGGAACTAAACAAGTTTGCGACTTAGATACAGGTGATTGTTATACTGTAAGAGAAAGAGACGGTCTTATTGAAAGAGCCGGCCACCAAACAACTGCTAACAGAAGAGTTAGAGTTGAAACTGCTAACGGTGTTAAACAATTATTAAATGGTTAATAACATGAACATAGATAAAAAAATATTAAGTGAAATTCAAAGATACAATAGTATCAACAAATATATAATGGAACAGGCGGCAGAACCTGCACCTGACGACTTAGGAGCTTTGGCACCTGAAGCTGGAGCGACACCTCCACCACCACCCGCAGAAGCAGGAGCGGTTCCACCACCACCTCCAACAGGAGAAGCAACACCAATTGATGTTGATGCTGACCCCGATGTTGAAAAAATTGATGACGATGGAAAATCTGATGAAGATAAAGACGAAAGTGAAGATAGTGAAGAACTTGATATCACTGACTTGGTTACCACTCAAAAAGATACTCAATCAAAACAAGATGAATACTTTGAAAACTTATTTGGACAATTAGGTAAATTGGAATCAAGATTAGGTGAGATGGATGCAATCATGAACAAGTTAAATGCTCTTGAAAACAAAATTGAGAAATACAGAGAAAAGACCCCACAAGAAAGATTGGAGTTAAGAAGTTACGACTCATACCCATTCAACCAAAAATTATCACAATTCTTCGATGATAAGTCAGAAGAGATGGAAAAGACGGGAAAAAATGATTATGTTTTAACACCTGATGACGTGACCGACATCAATGTTAATGATATTAAGAATTCTTTCCAAAACAAATCCAATGGATTTGAAGACGAGTTCA
>Ga0209296_1002907_pt1 | contig 11923 bp, 16 predicted proteins | sample S_130206_EF_Meta_FD_187319 | JGI IMG/M metagenome (GOLD analysis project Ga0209296, IMG submission 187319) | Freshwater microbial communities from Lake Simoncouche, Canada to study carbon cycling - S_130206_EF_MetaG (SPAdes) (version 2) | ecosystem: Environmental > Aquatic > Freshwater > Lake ...
GAGCAATCAAATGGTGGACTTAATGAAATTAGAATTAGATGCAGCACTCACAAATAAAGACGCTTCTTTAACTTTAGAGCCGCAGGATTATATTTATGTACCAAGATTATTGAACTATAAATTTATTGGTGATGTAAAAGTGCGTGGTGAAGTTTTGTTCCCAGGTAATTTTGCTTTAGAGCGCCGTGACGAAAACATCCAAGACATCATTACACGTGCTGGTGGATTAACACAATATGGTTCATTGAAAGATTTACAAGTATTCCGAAATGGTATAAGAATAGGCGTAAACCTAGAACAAAATGCAGCAAAAGATATGGCTTTGTTATTGTTGCCAGGCGATAGTTTATTTGTGTCACGTAACGACCCTTATGTTGAAGTTGTGGGTGCGGTGTACAATCCTCAATTAATTCGTTTTGAATCTAATAGCTTTAAATCTTATATCTCTGCAGCAGGCGGTTTAAAGAACAGAGGTTCTATATCTAAAGCTTACATTCAATATAGCAATGGCATTAATCGCAAGGCAACTAAGTTTTTGTTTTTTAAATTTTATCCTACTGTAAAATCAGGTAGCAAAATTATTATACCAGAAGTTCCTGAAAAACAAAAAGGATTAACACTTGCCGAAATCACTGCAATTACATCTATCATTTCTGGATTGGTGAGCTTGGCTGCCATTTTAAAATTATAACCTGATGAACGCTCCAAACGATACTTCTAATTATCCTTACGAACAACCTTTCTCTTTCGCGAGTTGGTTGAATGGCTGGGTTGTAAAAATTAAAAAAGTCATTAGTGCAAATTTTAAATTAGTATTATTGGTGGTATTAATTGGCGCTGCTTTAGGATTGGTCTACAGTATTTTTAAACCTGTTCGTTACAATGCAGAAATTACATTTTCTGTAGAGGATAGCAAAAGTATTGGTGGTGGATTATTGTCATCACTAGGTGGTTCTATTGGAATGGATATTGGTAGTTTAGCGGGTTCTGGTAATGGGGTATTGTCTGGTGACAATGTACTTTCATTATTAAAAAGTAAATCCATGATGGCGGAGTGTTTGAAGTCGCCTTATCCTGTCTCAAACATCACCACTGCAAAATCAAATTATACCATTGCCGATAGGTATGCAGATGTTTATGGCTTAAGAGAAAAATGGGTTGGAAATGAAAAAATTGGTCGTGCAATTTATTTCGGGCAACCCGATCAAAATGTACGCTTGCAGGATAGCTTATTGAAATTAATTATTAAACGTATCGAAGAAAAAGAATTGTCTGTTGTAAAGCCAGATAAAAAATTAAGTTTCTTCAATATCTCCATCAATACTAAGGATGAATTAATGAGCTTAATGATTACTAAAGGCATTATTAAAATTGCAACTGATTTTTATGTGAATGCAAAAGTGGGTAGATTAAAGAGTAATATAGAGCGTCTTGAAAAAAGAACAGATAGCATTTCTAATTTATTGAATCAACGAACTTATTCTGCTACAGAAGACGCAAGATTATTATTAAATGTAAACCCTGCCGATATCAATGCGCCAGTTTACTCGGAAATTTCACAAAGAGATAAAATGGTTTTAACGACTATTTATGCTGAGTTGATGAAAAACCTAGAAGTATCTAAAGCAGCATTAATACAAGAAACCCCAACTGTTCAAATTGTAGATCAAACAGGTTTTCCGCTTGAACGCATTGAGACAAAATGGTATGAGGGTATTTTACTTGGAGCAATTTTATCCTTAATTGCCATTACAAGCTATCTTTTATTTAGAGAGCAGAATTAAAGTTCTCCAATTTCAAAATATGTAACTTCAAGTTTTTTAAAAGAGTTTTGTTTTTCTTCCATTTTTTTGTTTTAAATGAATTTGAAATAGGACAGAATGTATCTGTTAAAGAAAAATTTAAAATCCTATAAATTAATTATTGTTGAACTTAATGATTCAATAGAAATCACAGGAAGAGATAATTCAATCTGGGAACTATCCAAAAAACCTATCGGGGTCTCTCCATTCTATATAGGTTGAATCTTCCACTTTATTTATTTCCAAAAAAACTAAGATAATAGGAAGAACGAATATGTGATAAATAAGCTAAAGCTTATATAGAAAATAGTCATATTTAATTTAATTGCAATACTTTGAAAATCAATTTACTAAATTCATTTTTTTTCTATAACAAAAATGGAATTTGTCTATTAAATCTTATAATTTAGCGCAAAAATTTAAAGATGAAAATACTATCCCCCCTTAGTATGTTTTTTGTGCTTCTATTAATTACTACACAGTCTTATGCGCAAGCTACTGAGACAGTTATCCCAAAAGAAAATTTACAACCCATTAACCAAGCTAAGATTGGAGGTTTAATTTTAATTCATTTTAAAATCAGTGATGCTAAGGCGCAAAATTTAGTTCAAGTTATTTTTAAGAATGAAAAATATATTTACGAACAAGAATCGGATACGATTGATATTGTAGATATATCTCAATTAAATCTTTTAATTAAGGATTTAAAAGAGGGATTATCCATCATAGAGGATGATCAAAAAACAGCCAATTTTTCGGGTAAGGATTATATTTTAGTAAAAAACAATATTAATCTAGATAATAAATTACTTTTCTTTTATAACAAAGATTATAATATAAGCAAATCTATTAATAAGTCTTCTGTATTAGAATTAATAAATTGGTTAGAAGCTATTAAGTTTTAATTATTGATTTACCTTCCTTGCTTCGCTAATTCCCCTGGGCTTAGTAATCTTGTATGATCCAATAACTCAATGAGGGCCATTGTTTTTTCAGTTTTCATATTGCTAATGGCATTTACGATGGTGTAAGAGTCCTTTAATAAATAAAACACATTGGTGGTGAGATTAATTGTTTTATCGTTTCTGTATATAGAAGGCAGTATTTGATTTTCATAAATATTTTCAATTTCATTTAAGGCATTTACATATACCTGAATTTTCTTCTTACGGCTCTTACCAGACTTTTTAGCCTTATTAATGTCATTACGCTGGTTACTCTTTTTAACCTCATCACTCTCATTAGATTCATTATCTATTTCTTCCAAACACCAAGCATTTAATAATATCATTTTACGAGGGCTATTAGCAGCAATCATATCGGCGCTTAATTGATATACAAAACCATCTAGCTTCCAACGAAGGGTGTTATAATTTGCTAAGGCGCTGTCTTTATTTAAGTCTTGCTTTATTACAGAACTTAAATACAGTTCCGATGTATATTTTATTTCAATAAGTTTTGAGAGTAGGCCCTGCTGAATGGAAGGCTGTTGGGGCTGCGCCCGCGCAGCCCCAACAGCAAAAACTCCCAACATTAAAACAACAAGCCCGAAATAAATTTGCTTAGTTCTCCTAAATTGTATTCCATATTTCATTCGAATTATATTTAAAAGTACTCTTATAAAAAGAAAAATTTATTCTCTAGCAGCCCCTCAGTCTGAGGGTTTTGGTCGTATCCGTTTTTAGCTAGGTCCTTATTTACGAGTTCAATAATGGAGCGCATATTTTTATTACCATTATACTTATTTAAGTTTTCAATTAAGTAATGCGTAAAGGCCCCAATAAACCTATTATTGATATAGGTATCGGCACTTAGTTCATGCGACTGGCAAGCGCTTAATAAAGCCCCATTGAGTGGGCTAATAATAGGGGCATTGTTTTCAATGGTAATAATGCCCTTCTCTTCTTCATAATTTACAACTTGCTCATAGTGCGGCAGCCCAGTAAAAAAACGGTATTGTTTATAATCTGAATTAGTAACTAACTCATCTAACTTAAAAGGGTCTCTAGATAAATCCTCGGCATGACAGCTATCCGATATCCATACAAAATGCACACCCTTGGGTATCGCTGCAAATAGCTGCGCAAATTCTTTATCTCTTAAACTAGTATTATTAGTTCCATCAAAATCATAAGGACAAATAATTTCATCTAGCCCATCTTTTTCTAAAGGTGCATGAAGGGTAGGCGCCTGTGCTCCATGTCCACTATAATGAAATAATAATTGGTCTCCTGGTTCTGCGTCATCTATTAACCATTTTAATTGCGTTAGTATTCCTTTTTTAGTGGCTTGCTTATCGGTTAATTTTTTTATGTTTTCTTTAGGATACACTTTACTTTTTTCTACAATAAAATGCTCCATTTCTAAAATATCATTCACACAGCCTCTTAATTCATTTCTAGGATCGGGGTATTTATTGATACCTACTAGTAGTGCTTTGTTTTTCATAATTATTTTATTTTATACATTGAATTTATAAATAAAATATTCTGTTCCAAATTTTATTTTTACTTTTATCATGTAGCTTGAAATGCTTTACTAGAAAGGGTTCTAATGAATTTACCGCAAAGCTAATCTAGTTCTAACGCCCTGCTATTTTCTAAGTAGAAAACGCTCTAAAAAATATTTTTATGAAAAAAGAACCAACCATGAGTTTATTCAAAAGTTTCTTACTTTTTTGTATTGCCATCATCTTATTAATTTTCACTACACCAATTGGATTTGTTTATGCCTTGCTTCGACAACTACTTTTTAGTAAGCTAAAAACATTAAGTGTATTTTTTTTAGAAGTAGCTATTTCAATTGACAATACAGGTAACGTGATGATGCAATATTTATTAAATGACCTCTTGTTAATAAAGCGTCCAGCAACTTATTATTTTGGCAATAAGAAAGAAACCATTAGTAGTGTAATAGGTAAGAATAGTTTAACCAATACCTTAAGCCCCTTAGGCAAGGCCTTGAATGCTTTTTTAAATTGGATAGATAAAGACCATTCTTTTAACTCAATAATGTATGATGTGAGGCGCTGGGCTAGAGATAAGGGGGAATAGGGGGCAAACTTGAGGGAATAGCCAAATTTTGAACTTTTTAAAAAATAGTTCACAAAAAGCGAACTATTTAAATTAATTATTATACTTTTACAATGAGAATACACCTGATAAGAAAAGATACTATTGAGCAATTTGCTAGTAAAAATGCACAAAGTAGGGGTCCATTTGAAGAATGGTTGAGAAAACTTAAATATGCAGACTGGGAATCAACTTATGATATGAAATTAACCTTCCCTCTGTTGATTTATTAGGCAATGGTTCCAATAGAGCTGTTTTTGACATAGGTGGCAATAAGTATAGGCTAATTGGGAAATATGCCTTTGGAGAGAAGCAGATTCATTTGTTTATATGTTGGATTAGTTCGCATGCTGAATATGATAAAATATGTAAACTGAATCAACAATTTGAAATTAATATTTATTAAAAAAAATAATTATGGAAGTTTTAAAATATAAAGTAATATCAAGTAATACTCAGTATAAGGAGTATTCAAAAATATTAGAAAATCTTATTTTCACTGAATTCAAGAGTAAAAATTTGAATGATGAAATTGCCCTTCTTACTTTACTTATCGAAAAATGGGATAATGATCATAATAGTTTTAATGATTTAGATCCAGTGCAATTACTTCAGTCATTTATGGAGAGCCATCAATTAAAGTCTAAAGATTTAGTTGACATGCTGGGGGTTAGTAAAAGTTATGTTTCTGAAATTTTAAATTATAGAAAAGGTTTTTCCAAAGTAGTGATTCGTAAACTAGCTTCTCATTTTAAGGTATCTCAAGAAGCCTTTAATAGACCTTATGTTTTAAAAGCTTTGGAAAGAGATAATTCAAAAAATTTATCTTTCTTAGTTAAACAAGCACAAGAACTCAATTTGGGATATTAACGCTTCAATATTCAGAGAGACAGTAGACAATTAAACTTTAAAAATATTTTAATTATGTTAGAGCCAATTAAAACACAAGATGACTGTGAAATTGCATTAGAGCATGTTTATAAATTAATGCAAGAAAACATTACTCCAAATTCTAAAGAATCGAAAACCTATCCATCTTAATTAAAGAATTTGAATCTAAAGCCTATCAAATTGAATAAATGGTAGTCTCACCAACCCCAAGTATTTAGGAGAAATCGCATCTATTATTTATTTAGTTAATGAGCTAAATTTTTTTTCATTTTTTTCTCTATTAAAATAGCCGGCACAAGATTTGGAGCAAACATATTACGTTCCACTTTGAATAAATAAGGGGGTGCATGGTCACCTATGATTAGAACTTTATCCACATCGCTCTTATTAATTAAGGTAGCTAACCTTGCAAGTTCTTGGCTCATTCTATAATATCTTTCCAAAACTTCTTGATCTGGGAAGCTATTTTTATAATGGTTAGTAAATTTTGGAAATTCGAGTTCCTTTTTCTGTGATTTTGTTAGGTGAAAAGGAAGATGCGTATTAATAGATAAACAATAAGTAAAGTTTTTGGTAGACTTATTTAAATTATCAAAAATGTACTCAAATACTTCTTCGTCTAATACAGACTGATATTGGTTATTATAAATGGAAGGAAGCCCTAAGGTATCATGAAAAAATTTGTAGTCTTTGAAAGTTTGAAAGCCTATTAATTTTTTAAACTTTGCTCCTACACTATAAGTGCCACTGAAACCTTGCACTGCGAGCGTTGTATAATTATGTTCTATTTTTTGTTGAATCAAACTTTTTATATCACAATGATTGTGTTTGATTACTGAGAAATAAGCCTCTCCCTCTTTGTTGAGTAATTCTCTAGCTTCTGCTTGAAGGGTAGCACCATTAAAAAAGCTTTTTTCAAAACTAAACTTATACTTATTACTATCTATATTAAAAAAAGGGGCAAGTTGATCTTTCATCAAAGTATCATTTAAATATACGCCCCAGCTTTCCAAAACAATCACCACTTCTTTATTCCCAGTAGAGTTATAAAAATATTTATAGGACAAAGAAGAATCGCCATTTATGTTTTTAAAATCATTTATTTCGTGCACTTCTTTTTTCCCAAGTTGGTACAAAGTAAAATCGGTATACAAATCTTTAATGAGTGACTTTCCAATATTGTATTCTTTTTTATTGCTTGTACTAATTTTAATAAATTGCTTATCCAAGTTTTGAGATCCAATTAATGACGAACCGTTCAAGCTATCAATACAATAAATTAATATAAAAAATGAAACGCTTACAATAATATTAATGGTATATTTTTTATTTTGAAGTGTTTTTAATTTTAACTCAAAAAGCTTTATTAAGAAATTACAAATCCAAACAAACAAGCTAAGGCCAATTAAAATATATATCCAAAAACTAAGATTAAATTTTGCAATCAATAAATAAGGCAGCTTTTCAATATAATTGAAAATATCAAAAAAGTATAAGTGTGATAAGTTGTAAATAATATCTAATAGTATCAAACCCATCAAAATAAAGACTCTATATATATGTTTTTGTGCTAAAATTAGAACTATGGGAAGAAAGATATATTCATAGTAAATAATCGGCCTTCTTATTGTAATTTCTAAAAACCCAGTTAGTACAATATTTATAAATACAATTACTAAAATTGTGATAATGAGCTTTATTGCTTTCATAAAAATAGGGAGGTATTTTTTAATCAAGCATTAAAGTACAAAAATTTTAAACATCTTATTATTTATTAAATGAAGTGGTCCCTACAAGACTGACAGCCTTCGCTTCGCTCGGCTGTCTTCTTCCTGTATTGAACTTACCCAAAGCCTTTCAAACAATCTCGATGCTCGGTATTGTTTACCTTCTTCATCTCTCACCAACTTACGAAAGCATGCTTTCGACGTAGTCTCTAAATGAATAAGCCCAAACACTTTGTGTTGAGGCTTTGTGGTCTCGCCAAGATTGGAACAACATGGTGGCCAAGCTGTAAAAGAATTGTGGTCTCGCCAAGAATCGAACTTGGATCTAGTGTTTAGGAAACACCTATTCTATCCATTGAACTACGGGACCATCGGCTATAAGTAGGCCGAGGACAGCAAAAATAACCACATTATTTGGTATCTTTACGCCTCTAATACAACACAATATGGGTTTTTACAATATCATTATTAAGTATCGCTTCTGGTTAAGTTTACTAGCCGTTGCCATGGGTTTAGGTCTTGAATTACCTGGCATTGCTGGTTTTTGGCCCGTTTTCCCTCTTTATTTTTTAGGGTTAATAGGCGTTTTAAGTCATTTTTTCATTGGTCCTCTTCGTTTGGTGCAAGCTCCTATGGAAGTGGGTGATATGGATGAAGTGGAGCGAATTCTAGCGACAATATGGTGGCCTCAACTTTTATACAAGCCTGTTCGCAGTACTTACTATACTATCAAGGGTAATATTGCTATGGCAAAACAAGATTTTGATACAGCTGAAAAACATTTAAAGCATAGCAATGAATTAGGATCGGCGATGCCTGAAGCAGAAGGTGCCAACAAATTACAATTAGGAATGATGGCCATGCAAAAGGGAGATACTAAACAAGGCGAGTCTTATATACGTGCAGCTATTCGTGCAGGTATTCCAGATAAAGAATCGGAAGCGGTTGCATTTTTAAGTATGTGTCAAATTTTTATGAACAAGCGCGAGTTTCGTGCCGCTAAAGATTATTTTCGTAAAGCCAAGGCTTGCAAACCCACTACTAAACAAGTAGTAGATCAAATTAAAGAAATCGAGAAATACATTTCTCGTATGCCTGGATAGGCTAGCCGTTAAAAGATATCATCGATTATGAAACAGGTAAATAAAACTTTTGATACAGTTAAAGTTTTTAGAGGTATAAAAACTCAATTATCTGAGAAGTTGAGTAATATGAATGATGCTGAGGTTACTGGTTATTTAGCAACTTATAATGAATCATATTACAATCAATCAATTGCTGAAACAAGGCTTAAGTATAAAGATGTAATTGATAAAATGAGCTTTTCTGAATTTGCCTCTTTTTTAAAGAATAAATAAGTTCACCATAAAATTTTATTAAGCCCACTTCATTCAAGTGGGCTTTTTATTTAGAAAACTTTCTAAGTGCTAAGCGTATAAATACTACGATTATGAATTTCATTAGTATTTACTTTTAATTTATTAACAAATAAAAAAAGTAAACCATGAAAATTTTTAAACAGTTTAAATTTAATATCTTAGCTAAGATTACTATTGTATTTTTTTCAATTTTATTATTTGGGTGTAAAAAAGAAAATACAATTGAAGCAACTACACCCTTATTAAATAACTCTAATATATATCAGGATTCAGCTTTTAAATTACTTTTATCTGATATTCAAGAGCTTAGTGCAACTGTTTCTAATTCCAATTCAGATAAAAATATTAATCAGAACGATTTTGAATTAATATATAAAAAAGCGGTAACTGAAAATGATATTGAATCAAAAAATGAAATTTCAAGAATTATGGGATTTTCAGATTATCCATTATTTTGGGAAACTCGCAAAAGGATCTTGAGTAATATCGTTTTATTAAATGAAAAGTATAATTTAAAAAAATTATCAACTACTGAAATAAAAGGGCTAATTAATAATGTGCTAGCTAATAAAAACCCATTCAATATTAGTAATATAGATAAAAAGACTTTTATGTTTGATTCTGGATGTCAAGAAATTTATAAAGATTGCTTAGATCAAGCCACTGCAACTTATGCAGTTGAACAAGTTGGATGTGTGGGGTTTGGTGCACTTGGATGGACAATTGTTGGAGGTGCTTTGTTTGTTGCATGTGAAGCAGCTGCAAATTATCATCTATACATTAATGATAGAACATGTAGAACTAATCTAAAATATTGCAAATAAATTACTAATGAACAACCAAAATTTAACCAAAGAACAGAAAGTAATTAGAAGAATCCTTTATGGCATATTAGCCTTTTCTATTTCTGTAAGTTTTATTGTTGACTTTTATGATTTGATTGATCATAAGAATAGATATTTAATTAATATTTCTATATTTGGAATTTATGGGATTGTATTTTATATAGGGTATAAAAATCAACTACTTAATAAAACAGCTACAATTTTTACTATTATTTTAGTTGCAATAATTTTTACATATTCATTACTAAAGCGGTAATTATGATTAAAAAACTTTCGGAATCTGCTTTTATAAGCAATATAGATTACGAGCTAGATTTTATTGGGAATAATAACTTGAATCAACTCATCATTAAAAGACCAAAAGGCAAGGGTAATATTGTTATTTTATCTGAAGCCGAATTTAATTCAATGCAGGAGACTTTATATTTATTATCAAGCAAGAAAAATAGAGAACATCTTTTAGAAAGTATTCAACAATTTAAAGATGGAAAAACAGTTAAAGTAAAATTAAAAGATCTCTAGAAATAGAATTCTCAAAAAATAATTTTAACTTTATTAAAATAACATACCATGCTATTCGATATAATGTTCGCAAAGTATTTATTAAAAAGAAACATTTCAGTAAACAGAGTGAAATTAATTTTAACTATAAATTATTTATTAGTTAGTTTACTACTTTATCTTTTTGTATTCCATGAAAAAAATAATATTGGTGCCACAATAGCTTTTACCTTGGTAATAGCATTCTTCAGCTATGTTAGAACAAAAAACCTAGAAAACTTTTTCAGAAATAGAAATAAACTCTAACCCAACAACTTCTCAATTGTTGTTGCGAAATGCGCATGCTCTAGCGCATAAATTTTATTGGCTAAGCTAGTGGTTGTATCGGAAGCATCAATAGAACATTTTGCTTGAAATATTATAGCGCCTTCATCGTAATTTTCATTTACCCAATGTATAGTTATGCCTGATTCTTTTTCTCCGGCAGCTATAACTGCTTCATGCACACGCGCACCATACATACCCTTGCCTCCGTATTTTGGAAGTAATGCCGGATGAATATTTATAATGGCTTTTGGATAGGCCCTCACCAATAGCTCAGGCACCTTCCATAAAAAACCAGCTAGTACTATAAAATCAATCCCTGCATTTTTTAAACTCTCAACATAACCATTAGCAGCAAAATCTGACTTATTAATCATTAAACTAGGAATGCCCTTTTCTTCAGCTATATCCAAAACACCAGCACCCGGAACATTGCATACAATTAAAGAAACCTTGATACGCAAGCCCTTATTTTCAAAATACTCTATAATTTTTCTAGCATTGCTCCCAGCACCCGAAGCGAAAATGGCGATATGGACGGGTTTACCGCTACCCAACAACCTTGCTCCAACCCTGGTTAAATAACCCTTAAAAAAGCGAAATTGCCCGGTAAAGAAACTTACGAAAATCACCGAAAAAGGCCATAAAATGGTCAAAAATAGGGGATAAACGAGCCAAAATGCCCAATTTTTCTCCAAAAACACCAATTTTAGCAAAAAGCTACAAAGCCTTCCACTGAGGCTACCGCCCAAAGCAAAAGTGAGGATAACCAGCCAAAATTGGCCTGTTCCCAGTTTCCACTTTTCTTGAAGTCTTTTTATTGCTTTCATGCTGTTTTTATTGAAAACCTAAGGCTATTGCGGCGCGAAGCGCCGCAATAGCCCCTTTTTACCCTTTTAATGCCCTCAAAGGTGCCTTTTTTTTTCAAAAACAGCCCCAGTAAACCGAAATAAATTCAACAAGACTAAACTAACATTACATAATTATGACATTCGTCAGTCTTTTTCAACTCAGTTCCCTGAAACTCAACAAATTCAATAAAAAAAACTTACACATTTCTTAGTATTGAATCCTATTGTTAAGTAGTTTTGCACCCGTTCGAGGACATTTTTACACCCTAGACACTTTTTGTGTATATGACAATTTTAAGAAGCCTAGCTAAGATCGTTTCGATCTTCCTATTTATCACCCTTAGTTCATCTATCGGAAATCAATTGAATGCGCAAGATGGGAAAGCACTTTTCTCACAAAATTGTGCATCATGTCACGCGGTTAATAAAAAATTAACTGGTCCTGCACTTGCAGGCGTAGAAGATCGTTGGCCTGAAAAAAAGAATTTGTATGCATGGATTAAAAACTCTGCTGCATTTTTAAAAACGGGAG
>Ga0209296_1002908_pt1 | contig 11919 bp, 13 predicted proteins | sample S_130206_EF_Meta_FD_187319 | JGI IMG/M metagenome (GOLD analysis project Ga0209296, IMG submission 187319) | Freshwater microbial communities from Lake Simoncouche, Canada to study carbon cycling - S_130206_EF_MetaG (SPAdes) (version 2) | ecosystem: Environmental > Aquatic > Freshwater > Lake ...
CATTAGCACTGCCTGCTGCATTTCCTAAATAGATTTTTCCATCGGCTGCATTTATTGCAAGTTCAGAAGCTAGCAATCCACTGGGAACTGCTGCTGCCGTGTAACTTCTTTTAGGTCGGATGGTGTTTGCCATGTTTAGAAGGTACCGCCATCTATGGAAGGTGGTAGATCATTCAACTCTGACATTAGCACAGGTGCCCCTGTCGCATCAGCGACCCAGATTTTTTTATCCGTAATGTTGACAGCTATTTCGTAGGCTGCCAAGCTGCTTGGAACTGCTGAAGCTGTGGTGCTGCGCTTTGGCCGAATGATGTTTGCGGTTGGGCTTGGACTGGGTGTAGGTGTAGGGGTAGGCGTTGGTGTAGGCGTTGGTGTAGGCGTTGGTGTAGGCGTTGGTGTAGGCGTTGGCGTAGGTGTTGGGGTTGGTGAACTCGCAGCGATATATAGGGAAGTCAATGTCAGGTAGGACATATGCGATGTGTCGCTGCCAGGGTTAAAATAGATTACCACTGTATCGCCAGAAGTAATTGCAGTAGATCCAGAAAGGCTTGATCCGGGAGTGCTTAAAGTTGCGCCACCAAGGTACGATCCATTAACCGTTATGTAGCAAGATGCCATCGAATACATCATGTCGTAAAGGCTAAAATTATAATTTATGGTTCCACTTATGCCAGCAGTATAGGTAACTGTTTGGGCACCACCATAGCTATATCGTGCGCCAGTTAAGGGTGATGCAGATGATCCTGTGCCAGTAAAGGAATAATCATTATTCGATTCAGAAACAAAATTTAAATTAGCCATCAGAAGCTACCCCCATCTATATCCACACCACTAAGAGCGGTTGCAGAAAGGACTGTTGTTCCGTTAATTTTTAAGGTTTTACCGCTTGCAAGATTGAAGTTTTCGCTGCTAGTCCAAGCTGTCGTTGATGCCACATAGTTAAAAGTATGATCGGTAGCACCCTTGAGAGTGATACCACCCCCATCGCAGGTTATTTCGGTCGGTGTGGTTACATTGCCTAGGACAATATTCTTGTCGGCAATATCAAGCGTGGTCGAGTTAAGGCTAACCGTAGTGCCATTGACCGTGAGGTTGCCAGATAAGACGAGCGAGCTTCCCGTTGCCGCCCCGATGTTCGGGGTGATAAGCGTTGGCGATGTGTCCACCACGAACTTCGTGCCGGTTCCCGTTTGCGAAGCGATTGAAGTGGCGTTCCCGATCGAGGTGATCACTCCAGTGAGGTTAGCATTCGTGGTCACGGTTGCAGAATTTCCAGTACACGAACCCGAGCTCCCTGTGGTATTTTGGTTTAAAACTGGGAATGTGCAATTGGTTAGCGTGCCAGATGAAGGAGTGCCAAGAGCGCCACCCGGTGCGACATAGTCCGTACCGGCAACGGCGATCGAAGGCGCGCCTGTGCTTGTCGTGTTTTTTAATATCCCAGTTGCTAATCCACTCATCAGCACGCCATTGATTTTAACTACGGTTAAAGCGACGCTTCCAGTGGCATCGCCTGTATGGGTTTGATTAGTAATAAGAGAACTATATTGAGAATTTGTTGCGTTATCCCCGGTATTAGTGCCACTTACGGAACCGGTAGCGGATGCGGTGAGCGTTGCGCCATCGACGATGGTGAGCGTTGCACCTGTTGCGGGTTGCGTGAAGGTGAGCTTGTTTACCGTGGTTGCTGTCGCCACGCCTAGGACTGGGGTGACCAGTGTCGGGGAAGTGTTCATTACAAAGGTCGTGCCGGTTCCCGTTTGCGATGCCACCGAGGTTGCGTTACCTACGGAGGTGATCGGGCCGGTAAGGTTGGCATTCGTGGTGGTAGTGAAGGCGAAGTCGGGGCCACCGATTGCGATCACGGAAGTGGCGGTGCCGTAGCCATCATTTCCAAGCCCGTAGTATAGAATCCTACCCGCGCTTGTTTCGTTAAAAGCTAGCTCCGAAGATGCCAGCGAGGTGGGTGCCCCAATCGTGGAGCTTGACCGTCTTTTGATTCGTAGAGTCGTTGCCATTTATCTCTCCTTAATAATTTCCACCATCTAAAATCGAGGTGTTGACCCACTGTTCCGCTGTTGCGCTGTATCTGATCAGGTTGTCTGCCTGCACCGATGTGATCACCACATCGTCAAGGTCGTCGAGGTTAGCGACTGGGCCACCGGGATTCCCTTGCGGGCCGACTGGGCCTTGTGCCCCGGTAACGCCGGGCGAACTTACGGCGACGGCGTTCTCGGGAAAGGTCACATTGATGTTGCCCGCCGCGGGATCGAGTACGGTCACGATGCCGCCAGACTCCGAGACCGCAATGGCGTTACTGTCCTGACTAATAAGTATGGTGTTGGCGTCTTCATCTATCGAGATGCTCATAGAGGCCTCCGCTTTTCAGATACAAGTATGTAATCCCAGCAAGACCCAAGACGAGCAGACCCATAATGATCCAGAAAGCCAAAGGGTCAATCGTGTCGCCACAGCATCGGCAAGGTAGGTACATAGCAGCCATCATCATCGGGTGACCTCCGCTTTGACCACAAATTTACCTTCAATAAGGCGGGTGACTATTGAACCGGGCGAAGTGATTTCGAGATCGTAAACATAGGAGGCGGGCGTTAGACCTGACATCGTGGTAGCGGAGACTAGGAGCGTCAGGGTTCCCGCTGCGCCGTTAATCGTGATACCCGCTGCGGTGCTGAGTTCGAGGATGACCGTTGCCGATGCTGCGGTGGTTCGCACCTGCATTAATGCGGTATACGAAGTGAGGTTGATGATGACATCGTCGGGGTCGGTGTAGGTGATCACCCGCTCGAGGGTTGCCCCCTGCTCTGCCGCGAAGTTATATAAGCCTGCTGGCATATCGTGACCTCCCAAAAAAAAGAATATTATCGAGGTTAACCCTGTTCAGCTCTGAAGGCAAATCGCTCGCACTAAGCCGAAGCGGTGATATACATCTGAGCATTAAAAATCGTGGTTTTGTTTCCATAAAAGGTAATAATAATGCTTTCACCTTGAACTACTGATACGCTCCCGCTGGAGTTCGTAAGGGCGACGCCTCCGACGCTTATAACTCTGGATGCAGTTTCCGGCTCAGTACCTGATACGCTGCTGGAATAATTGAGCGTTCCTCCAACCGTAGCATTAAAAGTCATCGATTCGAGTTCCTCAGATCCATGAATGATTATGGTCAGTGGGTCGGTCGAAAGTAATCCGTTCCCAGAATGCTCGCTCATTCTTGAGGCTTTGAATAAAACAAAACCATTTGTGATAAGCGTCACTTTTATTGCTGGATCTATCTCATCTTCAAAACCGACGTAAAAGGTTTCCCCGGAGCTTAAATCTTTCACTACTGTGTAATCGAAATAACCGATCAGGCGATCGCCCGCTGAAGCGTTGTAGATAACCAGATATCTGAAAGGCCCAAAAAACTGACCATCGGGGCACTCTAAATTTAGACTTTCAAAAAACAGACTGTGACTTCCGTTGCTCTCGATGTAATCTGTTTTCTCCAGAGTGTATCCTCCAGAGGGATAAGACAGACTTCCGTAAAGCTCAGGAAAGTCTGTACTGTTCCATGTGGTTTTATTGAGCGGGATAGCTGAGTATGTTTCTAATTCAGGGTCGTACACTCCTGCGGTGAGTGCCAGCTTAAAAGTATGATTTTCCAAATCGTGAGTCTCGTCGGCGAAATCATTTTTAAAACAAGTGAAAAAGATTAGAGAGGCCATGAAAAGTCCTTGTTTATTTAGGCGAATATTCGTCACATTTCCAGCAAAGTTTTTTCTTCGTGTCGTTGCCCGCCTGCCTGCACTCTCCGTGGGTGCTGCACTGATGCAGGATGCCGCCACCGCATCCGCAAGATGGTGCTGCTTCAAGTGCCATGCCGAGGTTTATGCAAGGGCGATTTTTTATCTCGTATATTTTTTTAACCATTTCTCTGGCTTGAAGTATTGCGGGGTTGTCTGGAGGCGTAGAGGGTGGCAAAGGTTTAACGTCTTCATTTTGCAGGGTAGAAGCATTAAGGCGTAGCCAACTGATTGCGTCGTGGGGTTCCATCGGCGGCGGGCCCGTCATGCCGTTGATACACTCTTCAATCAGTGTTGTAGGAAACTCCATTCCGTAAAATTGGAAAATAGGGCTACCGGGAAGGGAAGAAAAGCTTGCCTGCATAATAAAAGGATTGGTATTTTTTAAAACGGTTAGTGTACCAACTACCCAAGGTTGACGCTGATAACTTGCACCTACACAAATTGCGCCATCTTTAATTGTTTTTAAAACAACCCGATAGTTTCCTGATTCTCCGTACTGTATGTTTTGAGTATTTGATGCTGGATATTCATCGGGGCATCCAACAAAAGCCATCGATTCGTCCATGTCACGTCTAGGACTTTGAGGTTCAATGAAGTAGCCATTCCATGTAAGGCAAGTACATGAGTTACTGTTTTCACATTCCAGCGTATTAATGCCCATTTGAAAAACTTGAGGGGTAAATGATATTTTGTCGCTTGGAGTAACTAAACAAACCAAACAGGAATACTGCCTTACATATCCCCCTCGATTAGAGCTTAGATTGCATTTTGGAGATACCTCGTCGTAAGTTCTTGAACACCCAAATCTATATCTTTGAAGAACTAGCTCTACCTTAACGTACTTTACTTCGCCGCCGCAATTTTCTAAGTCAAAAGTGGTTGGAATTAAATCCGACTCATAATATTTATAATCAGATTCACTTAAAGAAATACCAACTGAATGGACTTGCGCACTTATACTGTTGCACCCCGCATAAGTAAGGTCTGGCATTAGCCTAGATGTCGAGATAGATACGTTTATTAATGACGGAGAGATGGCAACCATCTGAGCGTCCATTTTTATTCTGTAACCAAAACCATAGCCCCACCCCCAACTGTGACTCTGGTCTGTTTCTGGAGTTGATGATCCAACCCACGTGTTATTCAAAGGGCTAGTATCATCGTAACCTGACGGGCATCCGACCTGTATCCAAAACATATTTGGTCTAAACAACCGTGTTCCAATTAAACTACCGTCACAATCTTCTCGATAAAGTCTATATGTAATCATTCCGTAAACAAAAGGCTCTCCAAGATAGCAAGCCAAGGAACAGTTTATATCAAAAACTTTTGCATCAACGTCGTTAGGATCACAAGTGTTATAGCCTATTTTAGAAACGTGGGTTTTATGAAGATGAGCGTAACCGCTTACAACAGTAACCATATTATGCACCTACCATTACTTTAAGATTACTAAGAAAAAGCGTTGCAATTTGTGTTAGGGGATCTTCTTCACCTAATTGAGAAGGTCTAATTTTAAAGTTCATAGGTATTCCAATAGAAGACGAATCTTTCTTGAAATAGGTTGTAAAGTAATTAAACTCAGGGGCGTTTTTAGGCATAAATTCTTTAGGGTTGTTTTGCAGAAACCATCTAGCTCTACCTATTCTTGGGCTAGGGATATTTGTTCCAGTAAGAAATATATTCACTTCCAGACCAATAGTTTGCACTGCGGGGTTAAGGCCTTCCATTAGACCTATATACTCTGGAAGGTCTGTTACAGGAAATTTATGAGCCATCTCCCCGTACAATACAACAAAAGCCAATCCATCAAATTGGCCAATAAGGTTTTCTGTAAGATCATAAACATTTAGTGGATTAAGGAACGGTAGAAAATCCAGTTGGGTTGAATCAGCGGTGGTTCTGTCTACGGCGCTGCCACTACCCTCGTAGTTTGTTTCAGTCGAATAAGGCTCGTTCACGTTGGTGTTGGAGTACATCCAACCGGCCGGCTTTTGTATTGTCTCGGGGTCGCCTGGACTAAATGGGTAGACGCCGGAAAATTCTAACGGGTCTTGTAAATGGGAGCCTATGTCTCCATAAAAAGCATCTAGGAAGTTGTAGGATAATCTTCCATTTTTTAGTGGATTTACTTTGTGCTGTGTTAAAGGTATCACGGCGAGGGTGTTTTTAAACTTTGGGCCTGCATAATTTTTTTCGCACCTAGGGTAAACGTATGGGTCTTCGCTGCAATTGAATCCACGAGTGGCCCAAGAATCGACCTCAGATTTATTAAAATAGTAGTTGTTAAAATCAACTTGGCTTTGCTCTGATTTAACATTATATGCGTACCCTGGTACCGTCCAATCGTATCGATTCTCTTGGATTCTATCTTCTGTTTTCCATTGCGTCCAACCATCGTAAATCGGATTTACAATTGCGTTATCAAATGAAATATAAGCGGTGCAAACCCCCATAGGAATAAATCTTCTTTGTGCCGCAAGGCAATGACCCTTTAATTTTAAACCATATCCATGTCTCAAAATCCTACTCCTGTTATGTTCATTGTCATTTTGCAAAGTCCTGCGTACCAATCTACTCTCATAGAAAATCCACCAATACCGCAACTTGCAGAAACCACATCATTACCACCATTGAACGGACTACCTTGAACCCTAACTTGACGAGCCTGTTCAAAAACTGAAAGGTCTTCGGGAACTAATGGGTCATCAATAAGCAAAGAAAAAGGAATTGTTGGGGTAACATCACCTGGGGGATAATAATATGCCACTTCTTCGCAATCTTTTGTCACCCTTGTGTATGTGACTTCTTGTTGACCCCTAGGATATAAATCACAAAATTCATTAACTCCTAAAGGTTCAAGCACTTCCCATGTTCCGGTAAAAGTTTTTGGTAACTTTCCGGGCCATTTACACATCCAAATTTTGTAATGTCCGGGCGGAATATCCCCTGTCGGGTTTGACGCCGGATTGTGACAGTTAAAATCTTGCTGAGTCATACTCCACCAGCTCCTGAATAAGTGACTCTTAAAACGCTTCCGACGCATTGAACATTCGAGACGATTCCACCGCTATTATTAACAATAAAAACAGGTTCTCCTTCTGTCGTGTATCCCGAAAAAGTGCCGATGTAATTAATTCCAACGGCGAGCGAAGATCCGTTTAACTCCCGAATCTTAACCTCGTTGATGTCGTTCATGGTGTTGTCACTGGCGTGGTAGTCTACGCGCTGACCAGTATAAAATGGCGACCCTAATGCAGTCACCTTTACGACGCTTACCGTCGCTCCTCCGAGCATCGGCCCGATCCGTGTAGGCGTGGTCGTGTCGCCCTCGACCGCCTTCACGACGCGGGCGATTCGCTTTGCACTGTCTTCTGAAAATCCATAAGCGGCCATTAGAGGATCTTCCTGTAAATCGGAGTTAAGTAAGCGTAAGAGATATCATTGTAAATTCGAAACCGTAAAAACCCGCCGTTTAGTTCTGTGGGTTTGACTCCTGAATCAAGTGGAATCCCTGTGTCGCCCATGATGATCACGCCATTCGGGAGGACGTTGCCTGCGATATCTCTGGTCGTGATAAGTTCTGTGCCGTTCCATTCGCGATAAGAGTGATTAAGTATGACTGCATCCCAGTTATCTTTGTCCAGAAGATATTCCAAAGACACTCGCCAGTATTTTGTTCCGTTCTCGTAAACTCTTTTTGCGCCAACTTTGTCCAGTAGCATTGATCGAGCAGGGAAACCCGAAAATGCTCCGGTGTTCACGCACTTAACTCGATCCATCCAGTCGAGAGCAATAAAAGTTGCGCTATTAAATTCCAGTTTCATACATAGGAGAGGTCGATGCGTCATGACCGGAGGATCAAATCGCTCATTATTTCCATTTACCATAGGTTTAGAAGGGTCAGAATAATCAGAGTCCAAAACGTATTCTTTATCGCTGGTGCTGAAGTCTATGTCTGTCGGCCTCGTTAGCGGGTTTACACTCTCTTCGCTGGCTTTTTCTTCAGGTGATGCTCCCTTGTTCTGATTCGCCACCTCCGGGGTTTGCGGTGCGCTCGGTGTCGAGCTCGGAGAAACAGTGTCGATATTGGTAGAATAAGAACAACTAACTTTCCAAAAATATGGATCTTCCATTTGCGACGCGGTGCGCCCGACGCAGTAAGCATGAGCAAAACTAGGGTGCTGAGAGAACATAAATGGAAGATTATTCCCGAAAAGGGCAGGAACATCGTCGGCAATATTATCAGTCTGCACGATAAATGATCGCACCAGGGAAACCTGATGTTTCGAATCGTCGCTTCCAGTGCGCCCTTCAAAAGTTTCGTAAGTGTTAACGACTGGCATGAGCGCTCCTTAGTTTATGTTAGCGACGACCATGTTTGCTTGATTCGATGTAGCTGCTGCGATCGCTGCCAAATAGTTATTTCTTGCGGTGTCCTTTTCTTCGGCTCGCTGCTGAAGTCTAATAAGCCTGTCCGTTGCGCTTTCGCCTCCGTTAGCGTTCTGGATTTTTAGGGCTTGCGAGAACGCTGCCGAGCTTCCTTGCATGAGTGCGCCGGGGTTCTTGAGTTCTTCCATCGCTCCCACGGACTTCTCAAGCTCCGCAGTGAGTTGCGCTGCGCCCGCTGCAAAAAGATCGGGCCGATCCGCAAGGGTCATCTTCAGTTCTTCCATTTTTCTGCGGTAGGTTTCAAGCGGGCTTTCAATGTTGGAAAGCTCTTTGATCCATGCGGGCATCTGATCACCGCCCATGAAGGCGTTGAGGCCTGCAAGGTCGGGGGGCTTGAGGGAGTCGAACTGGTTTTGAATCGCCACGATCGTGTTGACATACTCTTCGTTGGTGATGGTGCCAGCGATGAGTTGGTTCTCGAGAGCGTCAAAGGCTCCCTTACTTAGCTTGTCCATTGCCGTCTCGAACTGCTCTGTCGATATCTTACCAAGCGCCATCTGCCGTTGAAACATCGCAATACCGCTTGCGGTGCCACCAGCCAACTGTCTAAGAAAAGCAGTGTGACCTATCGTGCCGTTCTCCATCCCAATTTCAAGGTTATCAAAAAGACTCTGGAAAGAATTTGCAATTTTCAGAAGTGTTCCCCCAATGGTTGCAGATCCATCGTTAAACTCTGACATATATTGATTGAAGGAACCTACGAACTTTTCGACGATACCCTTTGCCGTGTCTGTGCCTGTTGCTCCAATCGAATCAGCGATTGATTTAAAAGCCTCATTCATTTTTGCTTTGATCGCTTCTGCGTCGATCTGAGGGCCACCACCACCTACTTTGCTGTTAGCGTAAAGGCCACCCGTTATACCACCGATGATTGCACCCGGTAGAGCACCAACCCCGCCACCACCTAAACCACCAGCAACACCACCAACCGTAGCACCACCAACCACGCCTGCAAAAATCGCTGCGAACTTCTTGAGCCCGCCCACTGCGTTGATGATTTCGTTAATCACCGTGACTGCCCCGCTCATTACCGATTGCATGGAAACCATCACCGCTTGTGAAAAGGAAACCACCACAGCCCGTATGTTGTCGATGTTGCCAACAACTTCACTCGATCCACCCATCGTGGTGAAGAAGTCTACCAGACCCGAGAACGCTTGAAATAACACATCTCGCACCACCGAGAGAACCATGCCGATGTTCTTGATCGCTGGAACGAGTGATTCAAAATTGTTTCGGAAGTTCTGCACGAACCCAACGAGACCATTTGAGAATCCTTTCAAATCCAACGCTTCTACTATCTTGCCACCAAACTCGGTGAAGAATCCCTCCACCTCGCCAGCGAGCCGGGCGTAAATTCCTTTAAGTGTTCCCGCTTGCGCCTCTGCCTGCTTGATCACATCAGCATTATTGCTCATGCCTGCAAGTGCGTTGAGCGCTGTCCCCGTGCCCACTGCGCCATTAGCTAGCATTTGCATGGCATCATTAGCGCTGATCGCTGTGTTGTTCACCAGATTTAATCGATCCGCCAAAGCTTGATAAACCGGCAGGCCCATCGCTGCGAGTGTCGCAAAGTCTTCCTTGGAGGCGACCCCGGTGCGGGTCATGTTCTGAGCGACTTCCCCTAATTTGTTGAAGACATCCGTGGCACCCGATCCAGCAACCAACGAGGTGCGGCCGAACGATTCAATCATCCGTGCTGCGTCTGCGCCCGAGACCCCGAGACCGAGGAACCCAGTGGCAAGCTTGCCGACCGCATCTTGTGCGATCCTCCCCTGGTTGGCGATCTCATTCATGACGCCACCAAGACGCTCTGCGTTGGCTTCGCCTGCGAGCCCCTTGATGCGGGTCAGGATTTCCTCGGTGTTCGCGAAGGCCATCACCGCGCGGTCATAGATTTTGTACACGCCGTAGGAAGCGAGAGCGCCCCCGATCGCGGTGACCGGGTTCATGATGAGACTAGTGACTTTAGAAAAGATGCTCGATGCTGCGCTGCTGATTTTGGTTTCGACATGGTTCAAGAACGCTGCGAGCTTCGACTTCGCTTGAGATTCTTTCGCGGCATCGCCAGCACCCACTGGAGCTTGCCCGCCTTGCGTGAGGAGCTTGAGCGCATCCTTGCCTGAGATCGCACCCGAGGCGATCCGCTTCATGACTTCTGCGGTGCTTACCGCTTTGCCTTCGACCTTGGAAAGCTCCTTGGCCATTGCATCGAACGCTTTAACACCCATGCTCTCGAGAGCTTGAATGTCTTTCAATAAGACCTTGTCAGACTCACCGATCTTTCCGAGGATGCCAGCGAAAGCTTTGCTCGCTTCGCCTGCGTTTTTTGCAAACTTGCCGATACCCTTACCAAATTTATCTAGTGTGCTGGTGATTGTGTCCGCATCGAGGCCGAGTTTCTTGAGCGAGACCGCAAAGGCGAGAGCGTCATCCGCTCCGAGCTTGGAGGTCTTGGCAAACTTGTGCAAGGCGTCGCCCATGATCCCGGCGACATCTTTTTCAAAATGCTTGGATGCCTCCGAGGTCACTGCCTCGAGGCCGCCTAGGTCATCCTTGACCTTATCCAAATTTGAGATGAAGTCAGTTATGGAAAGACCCATCGAAACATTTAATGATCCGATAGTTTTTGCCATCACGACTCCCCTTTAAGTTTTCTTGGTGCCCATCGCTTGCGCCCAAGCTTTCAACCCTGCGAAGTTGTCAACCTTCTTGTTTTCACCGTACCAGTCCGGGATAAAATCTTTGACTTCCAGGACTTTCGACTCTGCACCTCGCCACACATTCGCTGTTGTGCTGCACACCTGCGCTGCATGAATGTCTGATCTATCAGCGTCTAAAGGCTCGATCGTGCTGAAAGCCATCCATTCGGTAAGCTCCTGCGCATCCATGCCGTCTAGGAGTTCACCGACTGTTTTCTTTAAGTGCCCAGCAAGACGGAATAGAAACCGCCTCCCCGGACGATCAATTAGTTTTTTCTTGCTTCCTCGACTGCACCGCCACTCATGCCGTTATGCTTGGCACACGCGTCGAAGAGAATCCCCACAAGAGGCGCAGGCATCTCGCCCACAGCTTCGACCTCGGCATCGGTAAAGATCCGCTTGCCTTGATCATCAGCGATAGACCTCACCACCAGCTTGGCTCGGATGTTGGACAAGTTGCCCGACTTTGAGCCTGCACTGATTTCGCTTTCGAGTTGGTCACGCTCGCGGGAGCTAATCACTCGTAGGAACACTTTGCCGCCCAACTCGGGGATCTCGATCTCCCCGAGCTTGTACGCACTGCCTGCGCTCAATAGTTTTGCCTTATCTAAAATGTGAAACTCCTTAATCAAAAGCGTAGGTGATTTTTCCTACTGGTTTAACGCCCACAGTTGCTTTAACTGTGTTGTCGCCGGTGGCAACGCCATCGACTTGAAACTTCGTAACGATGCCATCAAAAGAGACGGTCGATGAATCGGCGAGGGTTATCACGCAGGGTTTCGCTGCGCCGTAATCTTCGATGTAAGCGCTGATCGTACCGAGTGCACCGTTGCCAACGCCCACGATTGCGGTCGCTGACATCTCGCCACCATCGATCATCCCGCCAGCGTATTCCTTCGCATGGTCTGGACTTAAAAGGTTGCTGATGTCCACGGTGCCACGGGTCGCACTGGGTGGCGTGA
>Ga0209296_1002909_pt1 | contig 11917 bp, 22 predicted proteins | sample S_130206_EF_Meta_FD_187319 | JGI IMG/M metagenome (GOLD analysis project Ga0209296, IMG submission 187319) | Freshwater microbial communities from Lake Simoncouche, Canada to study carbon cycling - S_130206_EF_MetaG (SPAdes) (version 2) | ecosystem: Environmental > Aquatic > Freshwater > Lake ...
GCTCTGTGTGTTCGCCATGATATTTCCTTAAAAAGACGCGGTATCACCGCCAGCAAAATTGGGCATTTTCTTCAACGTAACATGGGCAGACCTGTGAACTAGTTCTTCACCCAGCCAGTACTCAACCCAAGTTGTCAGTTCATTCTCATTATCGACTGTACCTTCCCGCTTTTCAAGCAAGGAGTCATCCATATCGCCTTTGGTAGTAGTAACTATCAATTTGAACTCCTGATAAGCGCAGTGGTTGAAGTATTGGCTGGCATGGTGATTGTAAACGTAGTAGTCGAAGTTTTGTCAGACCCAAAGTCCAAAACTGCCACAGATTTATTACCCTGCGTGACGTTATAGATCAAAGCACACCGAGCAGTTAAAGCTGATGTCCAAGACACATTAGCCCAGTTCACATAAGCTACAGAGCCAGATGAGCTAATGGCTACCCCAGTCATAACTTGACCACCGGCTGTGTAGCCTGTACCCGAGACTTCATTTGTACTACTGTAAACCGTAGTATCTGCGTTTAAATCAGCCGCTGCGGTGTACAGCGCAATCTTGATCGTGTCCGTAGACAGGTCGTGAATGCCTTGGTAAAGCTCCTTTTTGAAGCTTGTAGTCTGGGTCTGAACAATGCTCATGTGACCGCCTGCCTATATTGACCGCTGCGGTATGCGTCTTGACGCTCCATGCCATCTCCCAGACGTTTAGCTAATCCAAGGGCTTCCTTGTACTTCCCGTCATACAACGCGATTAAATCTTGCTCACCTTTCATAAAGGTATAAGCTTCTACCAATGCTCCATATAAAAGCACTGTGTCAAAGTTATCCCCAAGCCAAGTGGTTGATGCAGTGGTAATGGACTCAGGATAATAGTAGTAGTGAAGCTCTACGGAATACGTTGTGTCTGGTGTTGGGCCAAGGATAAAGCTCAACTCGTTAGAGATGGTAGAACCTGTTACCGTCGGGCCAAACAAAGCATAGTACTTAGGAGTTCCTGTGCTTGTTGAGCTTGGATAAGCTTCTCGGATAAAGTTTACGTCCTTATTGAGTAGGAATATGTAATCCCCACCACCATAAGGGAACACCGCCAACGAATATGGGGCCAAGAAATCATTTGGGCAAGACAAGTACTTATTACTAGAGGTAACTGTACCTGTTACATTCTTGCGCAAAGAAGGGAACTGTACCGAGTTATAGATGCGCTGCTCGGCCTGTTCAATAAAACGGTTAATCTGAGCCGTCGAAGATACAGTAGACGAATCCGCAAGGGTGATCGTCGGAAAGTTATTTTCCGTATAAGTCTGTATCGCGGACGAAAGCTCAGAGTAGTTCATGCCATCGGGCCTCTTGCCATAACGCCTTTAGTAGCTGCGCCAGTGCCACGGATTTTTATTCCGCTGGTCTTAGTAGGCTCATTGCCTGCGGACTTGCTAATATTGCCTACGCTTACGTCATAGGTGTCTGCTTTGCTGCGGTTAGGAGGAAAGCCGGGATTTGTACCAAATTCTTGTGGAGCCTTGGTCATTTTTTTTCCATCCATTGTGTGTGGTTGTGCATAAACAGCGGCAGAACCAATTTCTTTGCCGCCTTTTTTCATACTGTATGCCATGATTTACCCCGTCTTTTGGTTAGCTGCACGAGACATGTTACGACCCATACGCATACGGTCTTCACTGGTAGGGCCACCCTTTTTAAGCTTTAGGGATGTGCCTTTGCCACCTTTATGCTCTTGAGCGTCATGCTGTTTAAATGCTTTTTTGATCATGGCTTTATCTTGTGCCAGATCGCTCTTCATGTTTTCTTTAGCCATCATAAACTCCTATGAAACCGTTACTGTTACTGTACCAACACTTGTTATTCCAACCAAGTAATTAGGCGTTAAAACCGCATCAAAAAAACTAGCTCCACCCACAGGATACCAGCCCCACTGTATATCCCTTGAGCCTCCTGTAAGGTTACCTGTGCTATTAACACCTGCCGTTACATATGTGCTGTCATGGCGAGGATTACGCACAGCCTGCGGGTCATCCACTGGATACATACCCAGTTGTAACTGAGGCTGGTCAGGATCCCAGCAAGAACTACATACAAGCAAATTGTACGTCTTTGTCTTGATAATTTCCTTGCGTAACTCCGTTAATTTAAACTGAGCGCCACACCTATCGCACATGGCAATACTATTTTTGCCGGATGCAAATCTATTACCCATTTCACGTTCCGCTTCCGATAAATGCTTGGCGAGGCACAAACCTCACTGCTGCTTTTTCGCGGTCTTCGTCTGATGCTAACTGCCAAGCCTCGTCATACTGGGCTTTAAGTATGTCCAGCCGCTGAGAACCGTTGGGGACTTTGAGCGCCAAGTAGTAGGCCAGTCCCGCCACCATGCACGGCAAAAACCGAAATGGTACATTCATTGTGTTTACACCAGAGCCCGCATCGTCAATACGGCGCAAGCGCCAGTAGACAAACTGGTAAGTCTGAGAGTTATCGGGGGTAGGCCAGACTGTTATAGCAGGCAGGTTTTGTACATACACGCTGGCTCCAGTGGTGTGGGCCACAGCAGTCGTGTTGTTTTGCGCACGGACGCAGTTATATAGGGTATTCCCTGATATGTAACCGTAGCCAATGGTTTCTGAACCAACCAGAATAAACCCGGTGGAGGGTAAATTTGCAGCAGAAGTGACTGCAATTGTGGTGTCGGTTGAAGTAATGGTCGCACTAAGCGTGGTGCCTACCGATGATGTTTGCCCGTCCAAACGCTGAATCCAAACCTGAATGGGCCGGGCTTGTTGCAGCTTGTTGGGAATGGTGGCGTAGGTAGAAACACTGATACGCGTAATGGTCAGGTCGGCTTGGGTGGATGCATTTCCCGCGCCCGTGCGTATTACGTGTTCAAGCAAGTCCACCGTGTCTGTTGGTAGTGGGTAGGTGTTCTGCCCCGGAACCAAATTAATAGTCCCTTGGTCAAACGTCCACATGTTGACGCCACGGTTGGCCCAGTCAGCAAACAGTAAATTCAATGACCGGCGTGCAGTGCGCAGGTCATAACCTGAACGCAGTTCGGAGCCAGCACGTTCAAAGGCTTCCTCTACGATTTCCGTGAGGTCAAGGTTAAAGTTAGCGACTCCTGATACGGACATGTTTTACTTCTTCGCGGTTTTTGCAGAATCAATAAACGCTTGAGCAGTGGGCGCACCTTTTTGACCGGGTTTGCGCATCTTCTCACCCCTTGCCCTCTTGGCGTTGATATTTGCGTATAGTCCGACCTTACCACCTTCAGCGTACTGCGTAAAGTCCGTATTATCCCGACGGGGCAACTTCTTGCCCTTTGGCATTTTGGAGGGGGAGATGTCCCCCATTCCGCGACTAGCTCTCATGGTTCAGCACATCTTTCCACGGGTTTTACCCCGTTGGGCAATACCATCACCACGGCTGGAAGCGCTGGACACCTTACCGCCGGAAGCCATTTTCTTGACTGCGCCGCCGCGCTTCAAATAATTACCCGGTTCATCTTTCAGGTACGGCCTTGTGCGTTTTGCCATGCGGTCAATGATTGCTTGACTCGCAGCCGTAGCAGCAGCTTTTTTTCTCCTTTGGTCATCCATGTAAGCTTTGGTAGCCTCCCGAGAATTCTGGTTAGATATATCGCCTGTATAAAGAGCGGCCTGAGCTTCTGCTGATCTTTTTGTGGCCTTAGCTCTTTGGTCATTCATGTGTATGGCGGTATCCATCATAGATATACTTTTAGGAAAATCGGCGTCAGCAAGGGCTAGTCTTGCTTCTTCTGATGCAAGAGCGGCCTTTCTGCGTTGGCTGTCCTTGTATATGTTGGTATCCGATAAAGAATTTAACTTAGGGTTACCGGCAGGGGCTGCAACTTGGGTTGTGGGTCTAGCTGCGGGTCTGGCTGCGGGTTTCTTAGCCGCAGGGGCAATTGCCATGCTAGTGCGTCTACCCTCAAGGTCTTGTGCTGGGGCTGCTGGGGCTTTGCCGTATTCGCTTTGTATATCCGCAAGCCTATTTGCCATACGTCCTTGGTACGCAGGCATTCCAGATTCAGCCTCATCATCTTCGTAAACAGGTTTATTTGAGCGCTTAACAGGCGCTATTTGACTTTCGTCCGAAGGATCATCTTCATATACAGGTTTTGCCATGATTTACTCCTTAGCAGGGCATGCCGCCCTTGTTCATTTTAATCATTGTGCCTTTGGTCTTGCCTTTGACAGCAACGCCATCACGGCTAGGAGCCGCTGTTTTTACGCTGCCCATTGACGTCATACCGCCTTTAGCCATTTTCTTCATACCCATTGCTTTTTTGTCCATCATTTTGTCTTTGCTGGACTTCTCAAATTTTGCAAAGGGATTCACACCTTTTGTAGCCATATCACCACCTTGTTTAAAAGTTTTGCCTTTATCGGCTTTACTAAAGTCTTGTCCCACAGATTGTGGAACCCCTACCTTCTTGGCAAACGATTGCGAGTGAGCTATCGCTTCCATGAAATTGTGTTGCTTTTTACTTGTCGATGGCATCGTCTTTTACCAATTTCTGTACCGTATCGGTTTCCCAGATACGAATGCTTAACCAAACAATGGTCAAGATGCCGCCAATAAGTGTTACCACGGGAGTCATCCATCCTAAAAAACCACCAAGGCCCATTACTACGGCAGCGCCATCAGCCATTGTTTTTGCATCGTGTACGTCGTTCATATATACCTGCCTTTAGTTTTGCCTTTAACGCAGCAGCCATCAGCGCGGCTGGATGCACTGGATATTTTGCCACCACTTTTAAACAGTCTATCATCTGAATTTTTTTGTTGAGTGAGGTAGTTATACTCATCACCCGCAAATTCTCCAGCAGCCCTTCTAGTTCCCACTTCCATACTCTTATTAACAGCGTCCGTAAACGCTTGTTTATCTTTAAATATTTTTCTTTTTTCTCTCTGGCTTGGAGAAAGAATAGGAAAGTCTGGATTCTTAATGCGATTAATGCTGCTCGGAACCTCAGACCCAATTTCAGGGGTTATAACTCTTGGTGCTGATTTGTTTACAAGTCTGTTAACGCCCTTAGCAATTGCACCGGCAGCAGCCCTTCCGGGGCCAATTAAAAACCCTTCCAAGGTAGTGTCTGGCTCAATTGCATCTTGTTCCATTTCTCTGGACGTAGGTGCGCGACGCTTGCGAGCTTCGTCATCGTAATATTTTTCAAGAACGCTTTTATCAGCCATATCAGCATTTCCATCTAGCTAAGGAAGCCGCCTTGCGGGTAGGCTTGCCTTTTTCGTCTTTCATCGGGCCGGGCATACCTGACATACGAGCGCAGAATGATTTCTTACGTGGGCCGCCTTCGGGCTGTGGAGCCTTCAGATTAGACCCTGTTGCTGCGTTGTACTTGGCACGGCCTTTGGCAGTCAGACCAGCCCCTTTAGAGATAGGTAGCTTCTCGCCACGACCTACTGCAAGGGAAGGGGTTTTATTAGCCATTTGCTACTTTCAAATGCAAACGCGCATGTTCCTTAAGGAGCGGTTGCAAAGCATCTTGTTCAAAGTTACGGGTGAATTCTTGACTGCCAATATGAGGTAGGCTGATAGCTGGGTCTAGGTAAATCTTAAATCCTTCTTCCCTCGCTCGACGGCAGAACGCATAGTCCTCGCCAATGTACTGCCCATCAATCAACAGGAAATCAAAGATGGCGTATTCAGTCTCGCCATCGCCATCCCCTTGGTATTCCCACTCAGGATGTTTTTCCATCATGTGTTCAATGACATGACGACGGATAAGCATAAACCCTGTGGCTACGCTCTCAACGCGCATCAAGCCGTTCTCGTCAAACTCCAACTGCTTGTGTTCATCCAAGTAAAAGTCAAGGAAAAACTTAGCATCCGTAGCACGGCGAGGGTATGTCCCAGCGACTACATCTTTGTCTGTAGACAGAGCAAGCAAACGAGTCACAGCTTCTACGTTAATGACCACATCTGCGTCTACAAACAGTAGGTCGGTGCAGTCAGACTTTATAAAGTTGCGTACCAGCTTGTTACGCGCCTTAGAGATAATAGAGCAGCCAGATAGGTGCGCCAGATGAATCTGGACACCCATTTTATCCAACTTGGGAACGAGTTGTGCTATGGCAAACGCAGTCTTAATATTGACCTTGCCGTCATAGCACGGGATAGCAAGCATGAGCTTGCGTCCCACCAAATTGAAGCTCTTATCAGCCATAGAAGATATTGCAATACGCTACGTTGGACAAGTATGCATAGACTCCGTTAACAACAATTACTCCATCATCAGGAATAAATGGGGCGTTGTTATATGTATCTGATGCAGCTACGTCATACGACATTAACCACCGGCTTGCGTAGACCATTGCAGGGCTTGCTGTAATAGTGCCAGAGTTGATGTCTGTAACGGTAAACGTGCTTGAGTTTGTAACAGTGACTACGTAGTTTCCATTGGTAGCCGTGCCGCCTGTGCCTGCTGCGAAGTCAATCCCAATTACATCACCAGTCGCCAATCCATGTGCGGATTGAGTAACGGTAACGGTTGCACCGGAACGCCCGTAGGTAGCTGTGGTTACTGGGGCAGTGGTCGTATCGAACAGCGCAACAAATCCAGCGGTAGCTGTACCCGTAAACGAAATGCCCCTGACGCGATTACGCCCAAGCACCATAAACCCGCTGCCGTTCAAATGTGCCTGTTTTACAGGTGTCTGATTCATAACTAATCTCCTATAAAACAGGGGCCGAAGCCCCTGAGATTAATTAAGCAGATGCGGGAGATTGCGTACCGTTAGAGTCAGCAACGGTATAGACAATTGTGTATTGCACAGTTCCAGCGGTTACATCTGCAACGGTAGGAGTTAATACTGCTTGAACAGTAACGTCCGTTGCGCCAATACCAGCACCATTAGGAGATGCTGTAGTAGCTGCACCTACCCAGTTAGCTAATTTGGAAGCCGCATTGGTATTAGCTAAGCGGCCTTGGGCGGTAATGTCCGAAGAGGCCCAGTACAAATTGGTTGTACCTGAAGTACCAATAACTACGTTAGCTGCGGTAGAACCAGTAAAAGCCACCAAGGTGTCAATATGGATGTTATTGATTTGAGCGCCAGCAGGGAGTGTAAACAGCGTTGTAGTAACAGCGGCTGCGGCTACAGAGCCGGTATAAACTACTTTTTTAGTCTGCGTAACAACGGCGCTACCAGTGTTTTGGATGGTTCCAGCGGTAGTTCCGGTGGTGTTTTTAACCGTGCCAAGCAGCCAAGGGCCAAGGTGAGTTGCGAATCCCATGATAATTCCTTACATACAAGTGGAGTGCATCAATCGGTATGTCGTCTGCCGGGACAGTTTAATGCACCGGAAAGCCCGGGTTAGATGCAATATATCACAAATTTAAACGCTTGTGCAAATAAAAAAGGCCCCCGAAGGAGCCTTTTTATATAGGTTTAAACCTATCAGGCCGAGCCGGGGGATCCAAAGACACCCAGAGGATCAGACCAGCCAAAGCTGTAACGCTCACGGGCCTTGTAACGGACATTGCCGGTGTCAAAGTCACCGTCCATGCTGTTAGTCAGCGCCATACGCTCAAAGTGCTTCAAGCCGTTAGGAACGTCGGTGGTCAAATACCAGCCGTTCGCGTCGGTCAAGAAGTGGTTCACAGTGTAGCCTTCTGGGATAGAACCGTTGTTCTTCAGAGCGTTGATATCGTTGTCGGTAGTGCCAACACGGAGGCTGGTTTCCAACAGACGGGTAGCAACGAACATCAGAGCAGGCGGAACAATCAGCTTGCGGGGCTTGGCTGCGATCAACAGACCACGCTCATCAGTCCAACCTGCGATCTGGATAACTGCGTTTTCCAACGAAGTCTCATTCAGGTCGGCATTGGTAGATGGGCGGTTGCTGTTGGTTCCACCAGAGATCAGGGGGTGAGCCGTGCTAAACAGGGCCACGCCGTCACCACCGAGGTAGGACGAAGAGAAGCCATTGTTGATAACGGACGCAGCCTTAACCTGCTTGGTGTAAGACATAGCACGGGCCAGAGCTTTGGTATAACGAGCCGACAGGGAGTCGTACAAGTTATCTTCCACAGCCTCTTCCGTGATGGAGAAGCCAAGTGCAATGGTTTCGTGGTTGTACCGAGCGGTGAACGCTTCCTGCGCATTGTCATAAGCAATGGCAGAGCCCTCGTTCTTCACTGGTGCAGCACTAAAGCCGGACAGCTTGGTTTCTTCTTCAAAGCTACGCTCCGATTGCTCGGTTTCATAGATCTCTTTATGCTCTTCGCTGTAGCGGGCATACTCCAAACCGAACAATGCATTCAATCCGGGGAGCAACTCTTTAAGTAGTTGTGCGCGTGAAATAGCCATGATTTACTCCTTAAACACCAGTGGTGTTGTTATATTGGTGAGTGTTGATCTTCACCAATAGCTCGGTGTAGGTATCGGCTGCGGTAGCAGTCTCAGGCACTACGTCGATAACACGGATTGGGATAGTCGCGGTAGTACCAGCACCAGTCAAGGTTACGGCATATGCGGAATCACCAGTGGTGGTGCTGCCAGCATTTAATACCAAAGCCAAGTTGGAACCCACTACAGTGCGACCTGCGGAACTCATGGTCGTGCCAGACGAAACCACGGCAACCTTGAACAGGGCCATAGGATCATCCACAACGTATGCATAAGCAGGGTTGGTAGACGTAGAGATAGCAGCAGGAATGTATTGGCCCTGAACGGTTTGACCGCTAGAGTTTACATACTGACCGCCGACGCAAACGCCAACGATTGCACCAGAGTTAGTGGTGGTAGAAAGAACCAAATAACCGGTGCTGTCAATTTGTACAGTGTCGCCATTAAAAATAGCGGTTGCAAAACTGGCAGCTACGGGGATCTGGCGAATAGCACCAGCGTAGGGCAGTCCGTCAATACGATTGACAGGCTTTAGGCCATACGGGGCGCTAACGGTAGGATATGCCATAGTTAACTCCAAAAATTAAAAACAAAATTTGTCAATTTAATCGTCCGCGAGTTGTTGTAGATTTACGGTCTGCAAACAACGGCATCTTCGGATTGCTTTGACGCAAAAAGCTGTTATCTACCGATTCCATCTGGTTTTGAGCTTGCCCGTTAAAATACTCAGCCATAGCTTCTGCCTTTTCGGTTGGGATCTTGCAAAGCATTAACCCACCTATTTCGATATTGCCTGTCTTCGGATTACCGGGAACCATCAACTCCGGATGATCCTCTGCCTTAACTGGGACATATCCATCACGAAGTTTCCGCGATACATTTGTCATCATTACCTCAGAATTTCCATGTACTGCCGTCGCTATCCAGCGATAGGTGTATCCGGGTTCTTCTTTGGGGTCTGGCAAAGAACTAGACGGTTTATAAACATACCTTACAGATTCATTGCGTGTCTCTAGGTCACGGGGTTTACGAGTTTCATTCATTTGAGTTCTCCAATTTAGCTTGTTGAATAGCATATTGCTGCGGGGTGATACCAAACTTCTTTGCCAAAGCTAAAGCTCTGGGTGTCATTTGGATCGTTTTCTTACCTGAAGATCGCGCCGCAGGTGAGACTACCGAAACAGGCCGTCTATGGGACTCATTTGACTTAGCTCGTTCATTCCCAAATACTTCTGGGAACTTATCTTTCACGCGAGTATCAATTTCTTGAAAATACTCGTCACTGCGCGGGTCATAGCCTGCGTTGATTAGTTTTTTATGCAGCCCTAATGCGTAGCTGGATACATCCTCAAAGCCTTCTGCACTAAACCACTGGTTTTTTGCCTGCCAGCGCAGGGTTTTTTCGTCTAGTTGCGGCTCTGGTTCTCTGTATTGTTGCGGTTGTACCTTATTTTCGGGCTGTTGTAAAGGGGCTTGCCTAATATTATTTAGGGCATTTACCTTCATTTTTGCCTCTAAAAGGGCCTCTTGAGCAGCCAAAATAGCATCTGCATCAAAGGCTTCTTGGGCTTTTTTGTAGTCTGAGCGGGCTGTTTCAAGCTCATTTATAGCCAAAGCTTTGGACTGGTCAATGTATTGCTTGCTTCCGGTCTGTACATACTGTTTAAGCTGGTTGTTTTCGTCGTAAAGCTGTTGTGCAATACGCTCTAAATCCTGCTTTTCCCGGGCAATTGCCTCTTTTGCTCGACGTTCATCATGGCGGACTCGGGTTAATTCCTTCATCCGGGCTTGAACGTTCTTGGAATAAGAAGCTAATTCATCTTCCGATGGCTCTATTACCGCCCTTTCAAGCGGTTCTCGGCCTCGGTCTACCTCCGGGGTGTCATCGACAAGCTCAATTTCAACCTCGTCTTTGGACTCCTTGGGGGATTCTTTCTCTATTTCATCTGGGAATTTAAACTCAGACATGGCTAATACCTCGCGGATCTTGTACAACGCCTTCAATTTGGTCGTCGTTGATTAAACGCATTTCTTTGCCATACATTTTGAAGCGCGTACCGGTATAGGTACGGGTCATTACAAAATCTCCCACCTTGCACCAAGGGCCACTGGGAAACTTTGTAGTGTCTTTATAGGCATCTGGGCCTACCTTAACTACAAAAAGCACGGTTGTGGTTTGTTCTTCCCGGCGCATAAAATCAGAAGCCTTTAAGAGAGATGAATTCTCATAATGCTCTGATACATCCGGAACGATACATAGCAGCTTATATCCAATTGGATCTGGAAGCTGTTTGGCTTTCTCTTCATCTGACGCAGTTTCATCCGGCCTTTCGGCTGGCTGAATTGTTTTTGGGAGACTAACTCCCGGAGGCAAGATAAGATCACTCATCTGATTGTTCAACTTTCTTTAGCAGGGCCAAAAGGTAGGACTCTGCGGTGGCTAGGCCCTGAATAACACCGCATAGTTTTTGATACTCTTCAAAAGAACGGCAGGCCCCACCAGCCATATCGTCCGCATAGTTGTTCATGTCTTTGCGTATTTGGTCGCGCAATACGCTGGCGAAGTCTTGAACCATGTTTAAACACCTATTGATTTATCGACTTCCTGCAACGCAGAAAGGGCTTGATCTCTCTTATCTTTAGAGATCTGTGCGCCAAGTTTTAACCCGGCGTGTTCTTGGTCAAAGGTCTGACGAGCTTTATCAGATCTGATCTTTGCGCCAATCTTTGTACCCTCAAGCTGCATTTCTGCCTGTATGGTTTCGCGCTTGAGGCTGTTCTGGTCAGCTTTGCTTGCTGCGTCTGCTGCTAGACGTTTTCCATCCAATTCCAGACGGGCTTGTTCAATTTGGAACTTTTGCTGCATCTCTTGGGCCTTAAGCTGCAACTCACCTTGTTTAATCTGGAGTTCTTGTTGTTGCATTTGAACCAGAGGATCTTGAGCTTGTTGCTGGGCCTGTTGTTGCGCAGCCTGACCTTGGTTTTGCTGTAGAACCTGCTGTGCAGCCTGAGCAATCATGGTAGATAGTGCAAGCTCAATCTGAGGTGGCAACTCATCGTCCTGCGGAGGTAGTGATATACCCATCTGCTGTTCAATCTGCGCCCGATATTTAAACCCTGCATGCTCGGCTATATGAGCCATCATTGCGGCCTGTATCTGTGGCGCACGGGGATTCTGACCAATAGTCTGTGCAATAGTTGGGTCTTGCAAGAAAGACATATGGGTTGTGATATGAGCATCCTGATCTTGGTAGAAAAATGCTTTTACCGGCTCTCCACGGATGATTGCCATATTTTCTGAGACCGGATCTGTTGGTTTTTGGTCTTCTGGCAATTTAACTAACTTGTCTGCGTTCTTAATGCCTAGAACTTCCAACATCCGGCGGTGCAACTGTGGCAAATCATAAATATCCGGAGCCATCTGCGCCATTTGAATAACGGCTTGGTACTGAACCACCCGTTGACTCATGGTGGCTGCGTTTGGATCAGATACGGGGATGATTTCTACATAGTCGTAGTCT
>Ga0209296_1002910_pt1 | contig 11915 bp, 10 predicted proteins | sample S_130206_EF_Meta_FD_187319 | JGI IMG/M metagenome (GOLD analysis project Ga0209296, IMG submission 187319) | Freshwater microbial communities from Lake Simoncouche, Canada to study carbon cycling - S_130206_EF_MetaG (SPAdes) (version 2) | ecosystem: Environmental > Aquatic > Freshwater > Lake ...
CCATAGATACCGATGATTGATCTAGTGATTCAGCTTTTCTATCAATAAAAGTTGTGGGAATGTTTCGACGATTTAATTCAGCGACTCCCGCAAGTCCCTCAAATGAGGGAGTAATTAACAACCCACATATTCTTTGTTCAATTAAAACCTTTAAATGGCGCTCTTCTTTTTTCGGATCTTCATCGCTGTTGCACAAAAGCAAGGTGTAATCATTTTCACTTGCAGTATCACCAGCCCCACGTGCGACTTCGGTAAAAAAAGGATTTGTAATATCTGGAACCAACAAGCCAATTGTTCGACTGCTGCCTGAGCGTAGGTGTCTGGCTGAAGCGTTAGGAACAAAGTTGAGATCGGCTATCGCAGATTCAATTTTCTTCCGAGTTGCCTCTGCCACCCGATCTGGCCGGTTAAGGAAATTTGAGACGGTACCCACAGCGACTTGAGCGCGGGAGGCCACATCTCTAATGCTGTTCGCCATGATTGAATCGTTTCGGTTTAATTGAACAGTGTCAACGGTTCAATTCCTTCAATTTCCCTCCCTCTTGTCCAAATAGCCCCCCTCCACTACCGTTGGCTGAATCGGTTCAACGGAACAGTTCAACTACCACCCCTGGAGGGCGTTATGGAGCGAGTCTGTTTTAGATTTTATGTACGCACAGAGATGATCGATGAGTACAAAAAGCGTCATGCGGCGGTCTGGCCAGAGATGTTGCAAGCTCTTTCTGATTGCGGTTGGAAGAATTATTCAATTTTCTTAAATGAAAAAGAAGGAACACTTATTGGTTACTGCGAAGTTGATGATTTCGCCGCAGCACAAGCCAAGATGTCCAAAATGGATGTCAACACTCGCTGGCAAGAGTTTATGCAGCCGCTGTTTCCGCAGGATAAGCGCGCGGATCAAAGTTTCGAAAATTTTGTTGAAGTATTTCATCTTGCTTAATAATTAAAAGGAGAAAATCATGGGCGCAAACACCACGGCTGTCAAAGAAACTATCAAGCGACTTGGAATTGAAGTTCCATCTTGGGCATACGGAAACTCCGGAACGCGTTTTAAAGTTTTCGCTCAAGTTGGAGTCCCGCGAGATCCATACGAGAAAATTGCTGATGCAGCTCAAGTCAATAAATTCACTGGCGCAGTCCCTACTGTTGCTTTGCACATTCCTTGGGACAAAGTCAAAGATTATGCACACTTTGCTGCTTACGCTAAAGATCTTGGCGTAACTCTTGGAACTATAAACTCAAACACTTTTCAAGATGATCAATACAAATTAGGTTCTGTATGTAATCCAGATCCAAAAATTCGCAAAATGGCTGTTGATCATTTGCTTGAGTGCGTAGATATTATGGATATTACTGGCACGCAAGATTTAAAAATTTGGCTTGCCGATGGAACTAATTATCCAGGGCAAGATGATTTGCGTGATAGACAAGATCGCTTGCAGGAGTCGCTAGAAATTACTTACAAGCGGCTTGGACCAAACCAGCGAATGCTGCTTGAATATAAATTCTTTGAACCATCTTTTTATTCAACAGATGTCCCTGATTGGGGTACTTCTTACTCTCATTGCTTGAAGCTAGGTCCAAAGGCGATGGTTTGTGTTGACACCGGACACCATGCACCAGGAACTAATATCGAATTTATCGTCGCATTGCTTATGCGAGAGGGAAGACTTGGAGCTTTTGACTTCAACTCCCGTTTCTATGCAGATGATGATCTGATTGTTGGTGCTGCTGATCCCTACCAATTATTCCGAATCATGAATGAAGTTAATCGCGCTGGTGGTTTTGATGTTGGAACTCCAGTTTCTTATGTGCTTGATCAATGTCACAACATCGAGGATAAAATTCCTGGTCAAATTCGATCAATTACAAACGTCCAAGAAGCAGTTGCTAAGGCGTTGCTTATTGATCGCGTAGAACTCAAGAAAGCACAACTAGAAGGAAATGTTTTGGCCGCAAATGATATTTTTATGGATGCATACAACACTGATGTGCGTCCACTACTAGGCGAGATGCGCAATGAAATGGGATTAGATGCTGATCCAATGAAGGCCTACCTTGCAAGTGGATATGGAGCGAAGATCGCCGCCGAACGTGTTGGTGGAGCTCAAGCAGGGTGGGGCGCATAAGTGGGAGACAGTAAAGAGTTAGTAGAGCGTTCAAATAGATTAGGTAGCGACCCGCGTTATACAAATTATGCAGGTGGAAATACTTCCGCGAAGGTGTCGGTAATCGATCCGGCAACTGGTGAGGCTGCACAGGTTATGTATGTAAAAGGATCTGGTGGAGACCTTGGCACCCTCACACATGCTGGTTTGGCTGGGCTTTATGTCGAAAAAGTTAAAGCTTTAAAAAAGGTTTATCGCGGAATAGATCATGAAGATGAGATGGTCGCATTATTTGATTACTGCTTATTTGGTCGTGGCGGAGCAGCACCAAGTATTGATACTGCAATGCATGGATTAGTTGATTACACGCATGTAGATCATCTACATCCAGATTCGATAATTGCATTAGCAACTTCCGTAGATGGACCGGCTCTCACTAAAGAGTGTTTTGGAGAAGAGATTGCTTGGGTTGATTGGCGCAGACCGGGTTTCCAACTTGGTTTAGACATGGAAGAGATTGCAAAGAAATTTCCAAATGCAAAGGGATGCATTCTTGGTGGCCATGGTTTAACAACTTGGGCAGAGAGCAGCGCCGAATGCGAAGAACGTTCGAAATGGGCGATTCACAAAGCTGAAGAGTTCATCGCCAAGAAATCAAAAGCTGAGCCATTTGGAAAAGTAATTAAGGAGCGCATTGCACTTCAAGAGAGCGCTCGCCGTGAGAAAGCCAGCAAGTTGGCACCGACATTGCGCGGTATTGCCTCACGGGATGCGCGAATGGTTGGACATTTTTCTGATGCCCAAGTCGTGCTGGATTTTATAGCTTCTGAAGCTGCGCCAAAGTTGGCTGCACTTGGAACTTCCTGCCCTGATCACTTTTTACGCACCAAGGTTTCACCTATGTTTATTGATCTTCCTGCTGATGCTTCTATTGAAGAGACAATTTCGCGGGGAAATGAATTGCATGAGGAGTATCGCAAAAATTACACCGCTTATTACCAACGTTATGCCGATAAATCTTCACCAGCAATGAGAGGCGCAGATCCGGCAGTTATTTTGATTCCTGGTGTTGGAATGTTTACTTTTGGAAAAGATAAACAGACAGCACGAGTGGCTGGTGAGTTTTACATTAATGCAATTAATGTAATGCGCGGCGCTGAAGGACTTTCAACTTACGCACCAATTCCAGAATCTGAGAAGTTTCGAATCGAATATTGGGAGTTAGAGGAAGCAAAACTTCGCCGCGCTCCTAAAGGCAAACCACTACAAGGCAGAGTCGCACTTGTCACTGGTGCCGCGTCAGGTATCGGTTTGGCTACAGCAAGACGGCTACAAGCAGAAGGTGCTTGTGTAGTGATTGCTGATCGAGATCTTGAGGGTGCAACAAAAGTTGCAGCAGAGTTTGGTGGACCAGATAAAGCAGTGGCGGTATTTGTTGACGTGACTGATGAGGCGCAAGTCGCTGCATGTGTTGATGCGTCCGCGTTGGCTTTTGGCGGAGTGGATATTGTCGTCAACAATGCTGGACTTTCAATTAGTAAGTCACTTGTTGAAACTTCAGTTAAAGATTGGGACTTACAGCACGACGTTATGGCACGCGGTTCATTCTTAGTGTCCCGCGAAAGTGCTAAGGCGATGATTGCGCAGAAGATTGGCGGAGATATTATTTATATCTCTTCTAAGAACTCAGTTTTCGCCGGACCAAACAATGTTGCATACGGATCAACAAAAGCGGACCAAGCGCATCAAGTGCGGTTGCTCGCTGCAGAGTTAGGTGCCTTTGGAATCCGGGTAAATGGAATTAATCCAGATGGAGTTGTCCAAGGATCTGGAATTTTCGCGAGCGGATGGGGTGCTCAACGCGCGGCTGTTTACGGAGTCGAAGAAGCAAAACTCGGTGAGTATTACGCCCAACGTACGATCTTGAAAAAAGAGGTACTTCCAGAACACATTGGAGCAGCTGCATTTGCACTGCTTTCAGGAGATTTACCTTTGACAACAGGATTGCACATTCCAGTAGATGGGGGAGTCGCCGCAGCATTTTTGCGGTGATTCTAAATGCCAGCATTTGCAGCAGTTGATTTAGGTGCAACTAGTGGTCGGGTAACCCGCGGTGAAATAGTTGATGGTTGCTTTGTTTTGAATGAGGTGCATCGCTTTACTCATGAACCACTAGATGCCGGTGCTGGCGGATTGCTTTGGCAGTGGGATGAAATTGTTAATCAAGTAAAAATTGGTTTGAAAAAAGCAATGGATTTAGGTCCACTAGATAGTGCAGGAATAGATTCATGGGCTGTTGATTATGGATTTTTAACTTCTGATGATCGCTTAGTTGGTTCAGTGCATTGCTATCGAGACAGTCGTACTGATGGAGTTTTAGAATCAGTGACCGACCAAGTAGGGCGAGAGCGAATTTACTCAACAACTGGAATTCAATTCCTATTTTTCAATACCATTTACCAATTAGTTAGTGCGATTGGTACTCCTGAATACATTTCAGCAGCAAAATTTTTACTGCTTCCAGATTTGCTAAATAATCATTTAGTTGGTTCAGCGACTTCAGAAATCACAAATGCTTCAACTACTCAATTGCTTAATGCCACCAGTAGGCAGTGGGATTTTGATTTGATCGAAGAATTGAATTTACGTACCGATATTTTTCCTGAACTTCATGAAGCAGGTGAACTCTTAGGAAAGATCTCTGGTCATGGAGCAATTGATGGGTTGCCGATAGTGGCTGTTGCATCTCACGACACCGCCTCTGCCGTCGCCGGAATCCCACTACGTCTTGATGGGAAAAGCGCTTACATCTCAAGTGGTACCTGGTCACTTATTGGCGTTGAAATTGATTCACCAATTACTACAACACTTGCGTTGGCTGAAAATGTTACAAATGAGTTGGGTTTTGGTGGGACTGTTCGACTTTTGAAAAATGTGACTGGCTTCTGGCTGTTAGAGGAGTGCCGTAGAAATTGGCGGTTAAATGGGAATGAGTTTTCACCTGAAGAGTTAATAAATTTAGCTAATGAGATTGAAATTGGAAAGTTTCTGATCGACCCAGATGACCCAAGGTTTGCAGCCCCTGGTGAAATGCCAGAACGGATTGCGAAATACTGTAAAGAGAAAAACTTAGCCGTACCTGAAACGCCTGCAGAATTTGCACGTTGTATTTATGATTCCCTCGCTCTGGCTTATGCAAGAACCATACGTAAAATCTCGCTAGTTTCGGGCAATGAGATCGAGACTATTCATGTTGTTGGTGGAGGTTCGGCAAATGACCTCTTAAATCAATTAACTGCCGATGCCACCGGTTGTGAAGTTTTGGCAGGCCCGGTGGAAGCAACAGTTATGGGAAATTTGGCCGTCCAAGCAATAGCAGTTGGTGCCGTTTCTGATTTAGTTCAAGCACGTGAACTAATCGGACGCTCAACCAGCCTCAAGCGGTTCGAGCCAGTCACTGGAATAGATTGGGAAAGTATGCAAAATCGTTTGAAGTTAAATAATTGAGTAAGTTAGGATTACTTAAATATTCGTTGAAGGATCAATGTAGTCAGGAGCACAGATGTCAGAGAGTATGGTCGGTCAGATTGCAGTAGTTGCCGGAGGCGGAAGTGGAATTGGCGCTGCAAGTGCACGTGCAATTGCGGCAAAGGGTGCACATGTTGTGATCTGTGATCTTCGAATTGATAATGCCGAAAAAATTGTTGCCGAAATTAAGGCAGCAGGTGGTGCTGCATCAGCGCGCTTGCTTGATGCCACAAAGGAAGCACAAGTTCATGAAGTCATTAATTCAATTCATGCTGAGCACGGCGCTATCCACGCTTTTGTAAATGCTGTTGGCATTACTGGACCAACGGGAATTGCTGCACATCTTCTTAAAACTGAAGATTTCGTAAATGTTTTTAATGTAAATCTATTTAGCGCTATCTACATGAATGCCGCAGTTCTTCCACACATGATCAAAGCTGAATACGGCCGAATCATGCATGTGGCATCAATCTCTGGCAAAGATGGCAATCCAAATATGGCCCCATACAGCACTTCAAAAGCAGCGATGATTGGTTTTGTAAAAGCAACTGCAAAAGAGGTTGCCACAAAAGGTGTCACCATTAACTCGATTGCACCTGCTGTTGTTCGCTCACCGATAAATGAAAATACTCCAGAAGAAGTCATGAAGTACATGATTTCTCGTATCCCAATGGGACGTATCGGTGAAGCAAGTGAAGCCGGTGAAATGATCGCTTTCGTAGTTTCGCCAGCCTGCTCATTCACAACTGGATTTGTCTTCGACTTATCTGGCGGCCGCGCTACTTACTAAATTCCAGCACCTCTATCTTTATTGGCACCATATATATAGTCAGTGCAATCTCTTCCAAGATTGCTAACTTGGCTTGGTCGCGCACAAATGAAAAATCATGGGAAGTCGAGAATTTATCCGCGTCGCGAAAATCAAGTTTGAGCATGGAGCCATCAAAGCTGGCCAGCCGGGCATCAAAGAAGATCAACCAAAGCGTCCGGCTTTGGGCTTCCAACTGATCCAGAAGTTGGTTCCAGCCAGCCTTGATCGCCTCAAGTGTTAAGTCAGATCCGTTGACCGGGGGAATCGGCACTTCCGGGGTACGCATAAGGGCAAAGGTACTGGGTGAGGCGGCGGACTTGACCCTTCTAAGTCGATAACAGCCCGGTAACAATCTCCCTATTTGTCTGACAAATATGCTCAAAATCGTTGACATCTGTCCGATTTACTGTGAATCTCACCCCAAGCAATACTGTTTTCCCAATGTTCACCAAAGTACAACCGATGCCCAAGAGAAAGGGTCCCTCTTGAACAACAAGATTAAATCCGTAGCACTCGCCGCAGTGCTTGCGTTAGCAATTGGCGGCGCAGGTTCAATCAGTGCTGATGCTGCTACCAAAAAACCTGCCGCAAAGACTGTTACTAAAAAACCTGCTGCTAAACCTGCTGCTAAACCTGCCGCAGAGCCAGCACCAGTAGCTGCAACAACTCCAGTTCAAAAAGAGGTTGCAGCATTAAATGCATCTGGAAAGAAATTTACTTACTGGATCGGTTTGATCTTCTCGGATATCGCAAACTCAGCCGCACAAGATCAAATTAAATCTTGGGGTAAGGCTCGTGGAATTCAAGTAGATCCTGTTCTTGTTAATCAGAACAACTTAACAGCACAGGTGACTGCGGCTTTGGCTGCAGGAACAATGCCTGACGCACTTGATATTTCATCAGGTTTAATTTTGCAACTTGGTGCGAAGAACTTGCTAAATGTTCAGGGCCTCGTTGACGAAACGGCAAAAACACATGGTGGATGGAACGCTGCCGCAGCTGTATTTGATGACAAGGCATATGCTGGCAAAGGTCTTGGAGTCCCATTCGGTGTAAATGGAAACTTAATCAACCGTCGTCTAGATCTTCTAAAGGAAGCTGGCGCAAAGACAACTGCACCAAAGACATGGGAAGAGTTGATGGAAGCAGCAACTAAGACCATGAAGGTTGGCGGTGCCGGATTCGCACTTGGAAATATTGGCGATGCTGAAGGCGTATTCCGTGCCCAATTAGTTGGCTACGGTGGACGCTACGCTGATGATGCAGGCAAGAAGTGCACATTAGACAGCAAAGGAACCCGTGACTTCCTTGCATTTGTAAAGAAGTGGTATGACAAAGGTGCCTACTCTGCAAGTGCAGTAACAACTGATGGTGGTTGGGATAACAACCTCTACTTAGGTGGCAAGACTGTATTTATTGCTAACCCAGGTTCGGTTTACACCACACTCCTAAACGGTTCTGCTGCTTGGCCAAAGAATCCAACTCTTGCAAAGAACACCGGATTCTCAGCTCTACCTGGTGGTCCAGTAGCTCGTGTTGCACCATCTGATGCTTGGCACAGAGGAATTCCGATTACAACTAAGTATCCAGAACTTGCAAAAGATCTGATCCGCTACTTGATGGATACTCGCAACATGCAGGAGTACTACGAGTGGGCAATTTATGGTCCAACTCTGAAGGCTTACAACAAGTTCAATTTCTGGGATGAGAATGTGGATCCAGTTCACGGCGGTCTATATGACTTAGCTACAAGCGGAACTTCATCTTCTTACCCAGATGTAAACAATGCCGCGTACGCAGCGTTCGGATCTGACTTCCAATTATCAAAGATGGTGCAACGCCACCTGCTTGATAAGGACAGCGCAGATAAGACCATTGCCGAAGCGCAAGCTGCATGTCAGAAGATCTACGATAAATAAATCGTAGTTGAATCTGAGATAAATAAGAATTTGGGCGAGGTGCAACAAAAGTTGTAGCTCGCCCAAACTTATGTTTTTTTCTTTTCTGAGTTTTATACCCGAGGAGGATTAATGGCGACTAAGTCATTAGTACCAGCAAAGAGCAAGGCCGCTAAAAAGCGTGATGGAATCTTTGCTCCAACTAGCCTTTTTGGTTATTTCATGATGTTACCTGCGATGTCAGTATTATTTTTCTTTTTTGCCTACCCCTTAAGTTTTGAGGTATGGACCAGCCTTACCGATAAGACCCTTGGCAATGACGCGAAATTTATCGGCTTAGATAATTATGCATCACTTCTTACAGATCCAGATTTCACCACAGCTGCACGCAACAGCGTTGTATATGTAACGTTCGTGCAAGCTGGAAAGTTCATTTTAGGTTTGGGTATTGCGATCTTGTTGCACCAAAAATTGGTAGCGCGCGGATTTTGGCGCGCGGTTGTATTGGTTCCCTACGCAATGCCAGGATTCGTCGCCTTCATGGTTTGGAAGTTAATTTACAATCCAGATGTTGGCGCTTTAAATATATTTTTAATGCAAATTGGCTTAATAGATTCACCAATTGCATTTTTAGGTCAACGTACTTGGGCGATGCCATCTGTTATTTTCGCCACCATTTGGCGTGGTTTCCCATTCTGGGCGATTATGTTTTTGGCTGCATTGCAAGCAGTGCCAAAAGAGTTGTATGAGGCTGCCGCAGTAGATGGCGCAAATGCTTGGCATAGATTTAAAAATATTTCACTTCCCGGAATCAGACCAGTAATTCTGATTGTCTTTATGCTTTCGACGATTAACACCATCAACTCATTTGAGGCGATTTGGTTGACCACTGCGGGTGGTCCTTCAGATGCGACGGTAATTTTGCCGGTCTTTGCCTACAAAGGGTTGGCGGCCTTCCAGATTGGTGAATCAGCTGCAGCCGCATTGAGTCTTGTGCCTGTGGCCATGATATTTACGATCTTCATTCTAAATCGATTGAAGAAGGATTAATCATGCAGCGAACTAATTTAAAGTTTTCAATCTTCAAGTATTCCATGTTGGTGATAGTGGCGATATTTGTGCTTTTCCCTGTTTATTACATGATTACATTGTCGCTTCGTTCGCAATCTTCACTTTGGTCAAAAGCAACACTCTTGCCGGTAGATTCAAATCTTGATAATTATCGAGCCGCATTTGCAAATACTGATTTCAAACGAGCACTTCTAAACAGTGTGATTGTTTGCGGTACAGCAACAGCAATTGCTGTTTTGTTTAGTGTGATGGCTGCCTACTCTTTGACTATCTTGAAGTTTAAGGGTCGCGATACTTTAGGAAGAATCATCATTATCGCCTTTTTGACTCCAGGGGCGTTGCTCTTTATTCCTTTGGCAGTAATCATGGCAAATATTGGTCTTTCAAACTCATTGCAAGGTTTGATATTGGTGTACCTGAGTTTCATGGTTCCGCTCGGAACCTACCTCCTGATCGGATTTTTCCGATCCCTTCCTGCAGAGCTGGAAGAGGCAGCGCGCATTGACGGAGCAAGCCGGATGCAAGCTTTATGGATGGTCCTTCTTCCACTAGTTGCACCAGGTTTGGTTTCTGTAGCAATTATCACTTTCACTGGCGCCTACAACGAGCTTCTTTATTCGCTAGTAATTAACATTTCACCAGAAATGCGCACAGTCCCGGTGGCAATTCTTAATTTAAGTGTTGCTGATGAAGTTCCATGGGGCCGCACGATGGCGTTTTCATCCATTGCCGCCTTGCCAGTAATGGCGCTTTACTTTGCGGGACAAAGATTTGTTGTTGAAGGTTTACAGACAGGTTCGGTAAAAGGTTAAGTAAAAATCCAATAGGTACTCACAAGAAAGCAGGTATGCAGATGCGTCCAGGATTTGGTCAGTTTCAAGTAGCCAGCGAGGAGTATTTACAATTCGCTCAACAATTTGGTGCGACAGATATTCTATTTAATACTCCACTAATTCCAGGCGATGGTGGTCGTTGGCAGTTACATGATTTAGTTAAGTTGCGTCTGCGGGTGGAGCAATTTGGCATGAAGTTAAGTGCACTTGAGAATGTGCCAACTAATTTTTATGACCACATCATGCTTAATGGACCAAAGCGGGATCAACAGATCGAAAATATGATCGTAACCGTCCGCAACATTGCTCGTGCTGGTATCCCAATCTTTGGCTACAACTGGATGCCCTCACATGTTTGGCGTACACCGCCGGTTGCAATCCGCGGTGGTGCACTTGCTACAGCTTTTGATAACAACATCGCTCAAAAGTACCCACTTACTCATGAGCGTGAGTACAACGAAGAAGAGATGTGGGCAAATCTTGAGTACTGGATCAAGATCATTACTCCAATTGCCGAGGAAGAGGGAATCCGTCTCGGAATCCATCCTTGCGATCCGCCAGTTGAAACACTTGGTGGAATTCCTCAGTTACTTCGTTCATTTGCGGCTTACAAGCGCTTGGTTGAGATCTATCCAAGTGATAGCAATGCAATTGAATTCTGCCAAGGAACCTTCTCAGAGATGAAAGATGATATTTACGAAATGATTGAATATTTTGTATCTCGCAAGAAGATTCTTTATGTCCACTTCCGCAACGTTTCTGGCAAAGTTCCAGTCTTCTATGAAGAGTTTGTAAACACCGGATATGTTGATATGTATAAGGCGATGAAGATTTACCACAAGCACAACTTTGATGGTTTTTTCATTGATGATCACGTTCCACACACTCATGGAGATACTCCATGGGGACATCGTGGTCGTGCCTTCGCTAACGGATATATCCAAGCGATGATCGAGGCAGTTCAAAAGCAAGGTTAATTAATTTCATAAAACGAAAGGCTGTGGCGAAGATGCGTTCAGGTCAAGGAATTTGGATCAGTACCGGATTTAGTCACGGCGATAAGTTGCAATTTTCGCAACAATTTGGAATCACTGATGTGGCTATTCAGTCTTATGACACATCGGGGATTCCGCATAGTGGCGGCAAATTCGAGTTACATGATTTAGTTAAATTGCGTTTGCAGATCGAAAATTTTGGCATGAAATTGAGTGCATTGGAAAATGTGCCAAGCAATTTCTATGACCACATCATGCTTAATGGTCCCAAGCGCGATCAACAGATCGAAAATATGATTTATACGATTCGCAATATTGCCCGCGCTGGTATTCCAATCTTTGGATATAACTGGGAACCTTCCCTTGTTTGGCGTACTAAGCCAGAGTTAATTCGTGGCGGAGCTGTTGCCACAGCATTTGATGAAAATATCGCCAAGGAATACCCACTTTCACATGATCGCGAATATAGCGAAGAAGAGATGTGGGCGAATCTTGAGTACTGGATCAAAATCATCACTCCAATCGCTGAAGAAGAAGGAATTAGATTAGGAATTCATCCAAGTGATCCACCAGTTCCAAAATTAGGTGGCATCCCAAGGTTGTTCCGCTCTTTTGATGCTTACAAGCGGTTAATTGAGATTTATCCAAGTGATAGTAATGCAATTGAATTT
>Ga0209296_1002913_pt1 | contig 11913 bp, 23 predicted proteins | sample S_130206_EF_Meta_FD_187319 | JGI IMG/M metagenome (GOLD analysis project Ga0209296, IMG submission 187319) | Freshwater microbial communities from Lake Simoncouche, Canada to study carbon cycling - S_130206_EF_MetaG (SPAdes) (version 2) | ecosystem: Environmental > Aquatic > Freshwater > Lake ...
TTAAATTTAAATTGCCTTCTTGCAATTCTTTGTTTAACTCAGTTAACAATTGGTAATAAATTGTAACGCTTGTACTAAAATTGTCTGATCCCACACAATTTAAAATTGTTGCAGTTCCTAAATTTAAAGGAAATATTACGGGTTGTATTTGTTTCATAATTATCTCATTATTATTGAATATGTTACGGATTTATATATATAAACTCCATCGGTAATTGCTAAAGTTGGCGAAGCACCAGTTCCACCAAAAGTAAAAGTATATGCTACAACAGTACCCGTTGTACTAACTAAACTTGGAGTTGTCCATACATTAGAATCTGACCTTGCTATTAAATAAATTGATGAATTAACCCCGCCACCGCCATTTGTACCTATAATTTGCACTTGTAAACTTACAAATCTACCAGTAAAAGAAACTAATCCAGGAAATATAGTTGATAAATTAATTGTATTATTATCTTGTACATAACTTGTAATGCCTTGAAAAGTAGCATTTCCGCTTGATGAAACAGAAATGGCACTTTGAAATACTGCACTACCGTTTACTTGTAATTTGTTTACTGTGTCATCAGTAGTTGAATTAATTAAAACATTTTTAGTTGCTTTTGTAATAGTTACAGCAATATCCCCACCATTTGTAGAAAATACCATTGAATTTTCTGAACGTATTGCAAAAATACTACTACCACCGCCATTTATTAAACCTTGCCCAGTTCCAATATAACCCAAAGTAGTATTTGTATTATATACATATTTTGAATTTAAACTTGTTGCGTTTGGTGTAGCAATTATAAAACATTCGGCAGCGCTACCACTTAAAGTTAATGTACCCGTTAAAGTTCCACCCGTTAAAGGCAAATAAGCCGATAAATCAGAAGTTAGTGCAATGGTACCCGTTGCGTCTGGTAGTGTGTAAGTTCTATCAACTGTTAAAGCTGCAGTTTGAACAGTACCATTTGCGCTATTTCTTAAAGTCAAAACGCCATATCCACTACCCGTTAAATTTCTACTTAATGAAGCTAAAATGCTATATCCAGTAGGTTGCACAGTATATTCATCTGCTTGTACACTACTTATAAATACTGCATTATTATTTGCTTTAATTTGCAAAGCAATAGTTGATAAAACAACATTAAAAAAATCGAAAGTATTTGTTGCCGTATTACCAATTCGCCATTTGTTTGTTCCAGTATTTGTAAAAACAATTGCAGACTGATTCCCAGCCGTATTATTTAACCCAAGCATTGCATTAGTTCCACCAAAATGTAAATCAAGCGTGTTTGATGGCGTTGTTGTATTTATTCCCAAACGATTGTTTGTATCGTCCCAAAAAAAAGCTGCATTGTCTTGAGTAACTAAACCAGCGGCACCCGAAAACAATACTGATCCCAAAGTAAGCGCCGTATCGGTTAAGCTATTTGTACTTAATCCGCCAGCAGTTATTGATATACCAACATTAGAAGTATTGCCGTTGGTAGTAACTTGCTGAAGTGTTCCAGCCCCTGAGCTTACATTTGCAATCAATACCCACGCCGTCCCAGTATCTTCATATATTGCACTTGTATCATTTGCAATGAATAATCTACCTGCATAACCAAATGCAGGTCTATTTGCAAAAGTATCTGTATAAATTGCTGGGCTACCTTTTTGGTTTAATACGCTTACATTATATGAAAATCCCATATATTAGAATATTTTTTTTACTACGACTAAATTATTTTGCCCACCGCCAGTAAAATTTACTTGCAATGTTGCGTCAGTATATTCATTTTCGTTACCATCTATCACAAAACTTTGAGAAGGTGCTAAACTAACGTTTTCAATTATTGCCGTTGAAGTTCCTAGATTAATAAAAATAATACTGTTACAATCGGTTGGAATTGATTGCGGTAAATTATATGAAATAAAGACTGGTCTATATTTAGTAATCATATTAACAAGTATATAATTGTTTAGAAATTTCTTTTTTGTATTTAGCATTAAAATAAGCCAATTGATCAGGATTTAAAACTTCGGCTGGTGTTGGCTGAATTTGTTTTTTGTCCCAGTATGTTGGCGTAACAATTGAAAACGGCGGCAAATTAACAACCGTTTTTGTTGCCATTAAATTGCTTTTATTTATATCGCTTTCAGGTTTGGTGTTTTTATACACTTTATATAAAAGATATATAATTGTTCCGTACATTAAAACCTGACCAATACCTTTTAAACTATTTTTACTTTTTGTTGTTTCCATATTATTTTATATAAATTTCGTTTTGTAAAATCCAGCCAGTTTTATAAGGTTCATTTACATTAAATTCAACCAAATATAAATATTCAATATCATCCTGATCTAGTATTTTAAGTGGTACTGAACTTCTAAAGGTGAAAATCGGTGTCATTTTATCTTTTCCATAAACAACTGATCCAGCTATTGAATAAGCGTTTTCTATTGTTGGTTTAACAACAAATACTTTGCCTTTTAATTTCTTTTTAGGCTTTAATAATTTAGCGGCAACAACTCCGCCTAATAATAATAGCAATATTGTTAAATAGCCCTTATTTTTCATTACGATTCATTTGTTAAATTATCGGGTAACATATCAATCGGGTGTAAATTGCCGCCGTATGGTGGTGGCAAAATTGGAGTAATTAGCTTTTTCTTTTTAAAAATAAAATAAGCTGCTAAAATTACCGCCCCTATAATTAATATATTTTTACTTTTCATTTATTAAAATTTAAAAGCCATTCCTTTGCGCTTGTAATTGTCATTAATTAAATTAATGTTATCCCTAGTTAAATTGCTAGTTATAAACTCATTTAAACTCATTGGGGATCCGCTAGGGATTCCAAATAAATACTCTTGCCTTTTGCCAAAAGTTTTTATTAAATAAAGTATGTCAGCGTCATTTTTTACCCTTGACACTTGATATCCAGCGTCAGCTTTATTATCGTTTAATGCGCTATATCTTAAATCGTTGTATATAATATCAGCTATTTGATCCCACTCGGCTTTTGACTTTGTTAAAGATATACCCCTTACGTTTAAATTCTTTTCTTGCTCTAATACATTTGCAGCGTCTGACTTTTCTTTTGCCTTTTCTTCCTCAGTTTTAGTAATACCCAAAGTTTGAAACAATGGCTTAATAACTATTAAATAAGTTGCCACCGCTATTCCAACAGTAGTTAATAATTTTTTATTTTCTTGTGAAACTTGCATATATATATTATTTCATAAATCCGAGCAACATCTTATAAGTAGAACTGTCAATATTAGCCAAATAAAGCAAATGATCACCATATTGTTCATCTTTTGTACTTAATATTTCAATGGCTTCCAACGCCCTTTGTTTTTGTTCGTCAGGTATTCCAGCAAGTGCAGAAATATTACTAACATTGTTTTTAACTGGTGGCATAATTCTATCTATAAAATTAAAAGCATAACCCATAATATTATTTACAACTTCAGGGTTATTTAAAATTGCCCCTAAAACGTTTGGCTTTTCTTGTTCCTCTTCAAATTCTTCAGCACTCAATTTAGATATAATTAAATTTTGCCCCTCTATCATTTTTTCTAATAAACGGCTAAAATTAGGATCTGTTTGTTGTTGCTGCATTCCAGCCATCATTGGCAAATAACGTTCAGCTTTATTTAATTGAAAAACTATTGAAGTAACGTTGTCGTTTTCTTTACTTTTTGGATTTTTCTTTTTTTGAATTAACTGCAAAAGATAAGGATTAGTATTTTCACTATTTTGTTGAATTGCCATCAATCCTTTTTGCAATTCTTCTAAACCTATTTGCTTTTCATCATTTTCAAAAGAAAAACGGCAGTATTGAAGGTTTGGGCTTGTTCCAGCGTATATTTTATAATGCGTCGCTGGGCTATTTTCATAATAGTCTATCACGTCCTCAATGCGATGTAATTCGGGCTTAAATACTGCCATTTTAATTTATATTATAATTTATAATAAACTCCCAAAGCGTAAACGCAATTTGTAGTCGCTGGTGCGCTTGCAAGTGAAATAAAACTTTTTGTCCAACTAATTATCATATTATTAATATCAGGTAAACTGTTTGTATATGGATTAGATGCACTATTTATAATATTACTAAAAGCCAATAAAGGCGCGTTGTAAATCAATTGCAAATCACCGCTATACAATGTAATAAAACTTTTTTTGAGATCTGCCTCAGTTACCAAAGTACTTCCAGTATTAGGCGACGCGCTTAATGTACCGGGAGTATAAACTTGAATGGCACTAATTAAGGCACCTGACAAGTTGGGAAGATTTGGTAAATAGTACCTCGTATTTGTGGATGAAGCTGGTATCAAAATTTCTACCGACTCAAACCTATTTATTAAAGGCATAATTATTAATTTAAAATGTTATAAAAAGCTGGGCGTTTGCACCCACCCAGCAAGGTGGCGATTGGGATCGGCTTTTTTATTTTACGCTTGTAACGTTCTGACAAAGAATTGTTCGGAAAATTGCTACGATACGACTGCTAGTTTTTACACTTGAAATAGCTGCTGGCAAAATAATATTAGCAACAATGTTAGATCCACCATTTAATAAAATATTTGGTTCAATTGGGTAAAATCCGTTATCGCCTCCGTCAAATTGATCTACTGGAAATACTGTTTGAGCAGTAATTCCAACGCCTCCTTGTGTCTGCGGTACATAGTAATTACGAAGTATATCTATTGATGGAGCCACCAATTGATTATTAACGTTTAGACTAAAAAAACCATTATAAAGCGTAAGGGCTGCGGTTGCTTGTGCAGTTGATAATTGTCCAGTTTCAGTTGATGGATAAGACAATACTTTAAAAGCAGTATCGGTTGAACTTGATGGACAAGCCAAACCAATAAACAAACTACTCACAACGTGAATATCTTGTAAATTTACCGGCTTCATTGTATTAAAAATTGTGCTTGAATTATCAGTAATAACAATCGGTAAACGATAGTTTGTTACACTTGATGAAATAGCAACTTCAGATCTAACGTAAGATTGAGTTAAAACGGCTTGACTAACGTCATAACCTTGACTTTGTACAAAACTTCTAGCGTTTTCAAATGTCAAACGCGCATTTATAGAATTAATCATTTTTATTTAATTTTTATTGTTTGTAAATTTTTAAAATTTATTTATTATCCACACAAAACCGCTGCGCTGCGAGTATCCATACTGTAACCATCCATTCCAGCCACAACGCCCCTTGGATTGTTTGTTGATGGAGCCAAAGACATATAACGTTTTGCAATTACTGGTAAACCTGAAAGTACGCCAGTTGATTGTACCAATTCAAGTCCGCCAACTGTTACCATCCCAGCACCAATTGAATGTACCATAGGATTTTTTATAAATCTAGGTAACAATAAACCTACTGCAATTGGTGTACCAGCAGCAAGGTATTTTTTGTAGCTATCGCTTAAGCTAGTGCCATTAATTGTATTGCTTACAAATCTAGCAGCAACGCCGCCAGCAATAGTTAACAATGCATCTGTAATCCCTGAGCTAACTCCACTCATTCTTTTTGAACGTCTGCGGTGTGTAGCGTGTTTTTTGGTGTGTTTTTTTCTACGAGCCATTTTATTTTTTTTTTATTGATTAATAAAGGTGAAAATCGGTAATTATAATAATTTTTTTAATTCTTTTGCGTGTATTTTTTTCTCTTTAATAAGAATTTTATAAGTTTTTATATATTTTTTTGTTGCGTCTTTTAAATTTTTTGGAGCATTAGGATATTTTCTTAAAATATTTTGAAAACCTAATAAATCATTTTCTAATCCTTTTATATTTTGACAAGTTTTTGTGTAATCATTAATTATATTAGAATTTACAGCACCCATTCTTTTAGACATATGAGTGTGCTGGGCTTCATCTAATTTATCCAATTTATTGTATAAATTTTTTGAAGTTGTTTTTGCGGCGTGAACTTTTTTTAAAATAATTTTTTCACTTGGTTTTTTTGAAATTCTTTTTTTAGCAACTTTTTTTATTGTTATTTTCTTTTTTACTATTTTCTTTTTTCCAACTGGGCTTTTGCCTTTATGTTTAGAAGAGTAAATTGCTGAAGCTTGTTTCACATAATCTGTCCATTTTGCAAAACGTTTTGGAAATTTTTTTCTTAAACTTTTAGCTTCTTTTAAAATATTTTGTAAAGCGGTCATATTATTTTTTCTTTTTAGTAATAAAATAAACAATTAAACCAACGGCAGCAACTCCACCTAAAATTAAAGGGGTTGAAATTCCGCTAGTTGATGTTGAGTTTTGTGTTGATCCACCAAATAAACTATTAAAAGCATTAGGCTCAGCAGCCATTTGATTTTTAGAATTAATAAAATATTTTTTATCTAATAAGCCTTTGCTTATTGCTTCATTAATAATATAAGCTAAATCAGTATTTTTTGTAGCGTCCCAAATTGTAGGGAGCCATTCAATTCGGCGCATTGATTTGAAAGGCTCAGGAACTTCGGGAGCAATTCCCTGACTTGTTCCAGCTTTAAACCAAGGCTTTTTTTGTCCATCAAAACCTACTTGCTGGTACCAAGTAAAAAAAATACCTAATGCCTTGTCCCATTCTTTATTTTTAAAAGCTATATCTAACAAATAACTGTCAGAATGCCCCGGAATTAAACCACTTACTAAATTTACCAATGATAAAATTGAATTTCCAAATGGTACTGCATCAGCAATTCCCTTTGAAACATCACTTACAATTTTATTCCCTTGATCTGTTTTTTTTGTTGCAAAATCAAATAATCCGCTCATTTGTGAATTATCATTTATTCCGCTCATTGACATTAAAGCCATATTGTTAATTTTTTTATCTTTATAAAAATTGGGTTGCTTTTTTTCATTAAAATAATCCAAAACCGCATCACACCAAATTTCGTTATCAGAATTTGGATTAATTACAACAAAAACGTGTTCAGGTGTTTTTGATCCATCGTAACTAGCAAACCTATAACACAAATCAAATTTTTGACCAGTGTTCCTTCTAAATGCATCTAGCAAACCAGCAAACATCAATGAAAAATGTTTACAATCACCTTTTTTTGTTGCTAAAATATAAGATGGTGTACCAACTGTTTGCGTATTTTCAGATTCAATTTGGTATTTTATATTTTCTTTTAAATAATTAAATATTCTTTTTGCAGTACTGTAAACATCCCCGTTATCAAAATAAGAATATATTTTATCGTAATCGGTTAAACTTTTATTGTGTTGCCTTAAAATTGCGTTTATTATGTCATTAGTTGATTGATCGTAACTAATTATTTTTTGATTGTTTTTAAAACTATCTAATTGACTTAATAAATTCATTTATGGCAATTGTATTTGATAATTAATTGGAAAATAAACAAAATCAACTACTAAATTACCTTTTAATTCAATAATTTGATTTTTAAATTTATTTGAAATTAAAATAATTGCAGCGTCTTGCAAATTCAAATTAACATCAAAACTTATAATTGTTTTTTGCTTTGCCTGAATGGTTGTATTGATATCTTGATAAATTGTTCCAACAATTTTATTTTGCAATAAAATTTCTGCTATAATTTTTTGAACGTCGGCAGTCGTGTCAGTAGGATTTTCAATTTCTAATTTGACATTCAAAATTGGCTTTAAAAAAGTTCCGCCAGCAAAACCAATATTTTTTAAAACAATATTTATTTTTTGCGCTAAAATAATTTTTTTGTACGCCAACCATCCCAAGAAAGCAACGCCAAGAAAAATTAAATTTTTAGACATTAAAAAAAATTAAAATTGATAAAATTTGAAAATCGGTATTCAAAAATACAAAAAAATTTCAAACCAACAATTTTTTTTTTCGAACGTGTGTATGTACGGAACGGCTGAAGGGTAATGGCCCCCCCTTTAGGGGGGGGGCCATTCCAGCCGTTCCGTACCTGTTCAGTAGACAAAATAACCTTAAAAAATAGGTAAAAATATACACAAAAAACCCCTAAAATTTAGGGGTGTTATTAAAAAAAATATATATTTTAAAATTTACCGATTTTCACCTTTAAAAAATACCTTATGCGAAAAATTTTTGGTAGTTCCGCAATAAAAATTTATTTCAATTGCTTTTTTGGTCAAAGCAAAGTCAGTAAAGCGTTGTAGCGATCTTTGATTGTTTAAAATATTGCGGTATTTGTAAGGCTTTTTTTGATTATCAAAAAAAATTGCGGTAAAAAATTTGGATGGTAACATAATTTTGTTATTTTTGTTTTGAAAATCGGTAAAAAGCACAAAAAATCCCAGTTATTAAATCAATAGAACTGGGATTTTTATGCCTATTTTTTTTGTAAAATTTTTTCTAGACTGTTAAGAATTGTTAACATTTTTAGCCTTATTCTTTCCCTTTTTTGATCCTTAGTTTCTTTTTTAATCTTTCTATTTCCCAAGATAATTTTATTGAAATAAAAAGCATCGTCATTTTTATTTTGTTCATCATTTTTCATTTTTTTAATTATTTAAGTTGTGCAAGCGCAATTGTAAGCTGGTTTTAAATCTTCAAGATTAATATTTTTAAAAATATTATTTTGTGCTATGTTTTTAAGTTGCTCTATTGTTATTCCTTCAAAATAAGTATGCGCATTGTTTTTGCCTAATTTTTTAGCTTCATTTTCATCTGATATCCATTCATCTGCCAATTCTGGATATAACATTAAAATTGATATAATTGCGTTTTTGCCTTTCATAAAACAAAGTGTACAATTTCCCAGTATTGATGGAATTTCTAAATTATAAGGTTTGTTTTGCCAATATTCATTTATTATAAATTTATTAATTTTATTTTCATACAAAGGAAATTTGTCAATAACATTTTTAAATTTTTGAAATCTTCTTTTTACCCTTAATTCTTCATCAAATCTAAAGCCAATAAAATTTTCAAACTTTTTTATCCCTATGCTTTTTAAATATCTTTTACAAGTTTTTATTTTTAATTCGTCTGTACAAATTCTTTTAACTCTATTAGGAATAACTTTATATTTTTTTTTATTTAACATAGCTTTAAAAGGGTTTTCTTCATTGTAATACTTTAATCTTATAACTGGTATTTTTTCAAAAGCTTCAAAATCATTTATAAATTTATATGTTTTTTGATGTTCCCTTCCTGTATCACAAAAAATAACTAAATCATTTTTTTGCCAATATTTAATTGTCATATAAGCAGATGTTTTTCCACCACTAAAATTAAAAACTTTAAAAGGTTTGTCTATAATCAAAGTACTCATTTTGTGTATTTTTTGAAATGTAATTTTTATCTCTAAAAAACTTTAAATAACTTTTAGAAAAATTAATACCTCTGTTTTCAATTTTTGAAATTTCAGTTATTAAATTTTCGTACTTAAAATATTTTTGCTTTTCAAAAATAACGTTTAAATTATTATTGTGTTCTTGATCTGTGTAGTGGCTAAAATGTTTAATTTTAGGCTCGTTTACTGGCAAAGTATTAATTTGTATAAACTTATTTTCGTCAATTGAATACTCAATTTCTATGGCTTTAAAACCGCCTGAGGATCTTAAAAATTTTGGTTCTAAAATAAAACTTCCGCTTTCCTCTTTTTTAACAGATAAAGTACTTTGCGCCCAGCGATCTGTGTTTGATCCTAAATGTCCAAGCGTTTTGCCCTCATTTTTTCCAGTATGCAATATTCCAATTAATAACAAGTTATTAACAGTTGTTAATTCTTTGATCCATCCAACTACTTCACGACATTCAACTTCATCGTTGTAATTTAAACAAATGTCAAGAAGCCCATCCAAAACAATTATGCTACATTCAGGCGTATTTTCTATATATGCCTGAATCATTAATTTAATTGTTTTTGGATTTTCTTTTCTAAGACAAAAACTATCAAAAAATGTGGGTAACTCGTTAATATCTGCTACATCTTTAATTCTAGACATATGTTTATAAAAATCAAATTCACTTGATTCTGTATCTATGTATAAAATTTTATTTCGTTCAGGTAATGTTTTGAGCTTCATCCCGAAAATGTCATAAACTCCAAAGCTACTGGCAACTATTGAAGTAGTAAAAGTACTTTTACCACTTTTTGGTAATCCAAAAGGGCTAAGGGCTTACAAATTAATGCAAGCCCTTAGCCCCCGCTTATGATAACATAATTTTGCATTGATCCAATATTTTGTCCTTGAATGCTTAAAAGTATTTGCTCTTTGGGTGGCTCATATCCGCGTTTATAAGCGTTTTTAAGCAATTCTAAATAAATTGGGTTATCTGTCATTAGAAGTTTATTAAAGAGTCAGCTAATAGGGATAAAATTATCATTATAATAAATAATATTATATCACGTTTCATAAATTTTTGTTTTAAGATTATTTAATTAAGTATTCAATCCAAGCTTTTGCACTTTTAAGTGTTTTGTATTCTTGATTGAAAGGATAAATTACAAATATTTTTCTTTTAGGGTAAAAAATTATTGTGTACCCTTTGTAGGCAAAGTAGTCCATAAATTAAAATTTTAAAAATAAAAAAACCCTAGCAATTAGGAAATTCAGAAAATTTAACGTCCATCATATCACATCCAGCAGTCTGTAAAAAAGTAACAATGTTGTTAGCTTCAACAAATGCGGCAGTAAAAAATAATGAATGTAATTCAATTGTGTAGACGTACAATGTACGATTGTCGGCGGTTCCATAAAAAAACCTGAATGTGGCTTTAATCATTTTAGTTTGTTTTAAGTTTAAGAATAAACAAAGATTAAATAATTATTTTGATATTACCAAATTTTTGGCAAAAAAAATTCGGAGTGTAGAAACACCCCGAATAAATCTATGAAAACTTTCTTCCTTAAAACAAACTAAGACAAAAATAACTTTTTTTCTGCATTTCGCCTATTAATTAATCCTTTTACTTTTACGCCGTTGTCATATACCCAGCGATCAAATTGCGCGGCAACTGTATTTTTATCCGCTCCGCTATTTAATAATCTGAGCATTGACGAAGCTTTAAAACCATTAATTCCAATGTTATAGACAAAAGATATTAAAGCATTTAACTGGTTATTATTTAAAGGTACTGTTACTAGCTTTTTAATGTCAATTGCATTTTGGCTAGTTTCCATTTCAAGCCATTTTTGAGCTTGTGCTTCGGTTATTATGTCGCCTTGTTGTACTTTTCTTTGCTTGTCAAAATCGTAAGTGCTGCCAAAACCCACAGTCCAAACACCGCCTGAGTCTTGATAACTTTTTAAATACAATCCCCCTTCAGCTTTTTTTATAAAGTTTAAAGCATTGGTTAGCGTTGAAGCGTTTGTTATTGCACTAATTCCCAAAATACCCAGTATTATTAATATTATTTTATTTTGCTGCGTCATTTAATGACTTTGTATGATCCTTTGCAGCCCAACCGAGCAGCAATAAGCCAATGGCTCTAATTAATCCTTGTATTCCAGTATTAACGGGAATAACTTCAGAACTTGCAGCTAATACGCCGCCTAAAGTAGTTTTCCAATTGTTCATCTTTCTTTATTTAAATAATCTAATTTAGTTTCTATTCTGGCTAATTTGTCTATAATATCGATACGATCTGATTTTATCTCTTTCATATCGACTTCTATTTCTAATAATTTTTTTTTTGTAGTACCATAAAATGATCCTATAAAAATAATAGTGCCTACAAATGATCCTATATAAAATAAATTTTCCAAATTAGTTTGCATATTAAATTAATGTTACGCCAATTTGTTGCGCCGTCCAATTGTATATAAATTCGTTACCGTCTGAACTTGTGTTATAAGCTTCATAATCAAAACCGTTTAAATTTAAATTGCCTTCTTGCAATTCTTTGTTTAACTCAGTTAACAATTGGTAATAAATTGTAACGCTTGTACTAAAATTGTCTGATCCCACACAATTTAAAATTGTTGCAGTTCCTAAATTTAA
>Ga0209296_1002914_pt1 | contig 11908 bp, 21 predicted proteins | sample S_130206_EF_Meta_FD_187319 | JGI IMG/M metagenome (GOLD analysis project Ga0209296, IMG submission 187319) | Freshwater microbial communities from Lake Simoncouche, Canada to study carbon cycling - S_130206_EF_MetaG (SPAdes) (version 2) | ecosystem: Environmental > Aquatic > Freshwater > Lake ...
CCATTAGTTCATTAATTTAGGGTAAAGATGGTATTTTTTCTTTTCATTTTCAGGAGTAAACCAATTCTGCATCGTGTTTTTCCAATTTATTACCTGGTTGCCTTTACTGTTCTTCCATCCAAGATTAGAATAATAATTAAAGGCTTTAGTTGCAGCTTCTTTTGAATATCCATTTTCATCAAAGTAAACTAAAACATCATTTAAAACAGGAGGAATAAAAACTACTTCTTCTTTTACTTTCCTTTTATTTACTTTACTTTCCTTTACTTTACTTTCCTTTATAGCATTGCCATCGCATTGCGTTCGCATTGCGTTCGCATCGGAGTCGCATTGCGTTTCTATATTAACCGCATTTTCAGCCCTTTTTTCCCATCTTTTGCTTGCAGACTGTTTTGCTTTAGTTACTTTATCATTCCTTTCATCCAATCTTTTTTGTATACTATTACTACTAACATACCCATCCTTAACTATAAATAAATCAAAATCATTAATGACCGATTTAATCAATTCAGTTGTGCATCTATAATCGTAAGCAAGTATTGCTGGATTGTCTTCTAATTTGTTATTGTTGTGGTATAAATCTTCTACTAAGGACCAGTAGATACCATAGCCAAGCATCCCTTGAGTAGCTATTAGCTTTTTGATTTTTATATCGCTCCTGGCGGTATAATCGTGCGAAAAATAAAATGTATTCATTCGAGTAAAAAAAAGAAACCCATCGGTAGAGAGTTACGACAGGTTTCGGGTTATATAATAACCATTTGTAATATCTAACAGGCTCTCTACTTCCTATTAGGTATCTTAATACATTGCAAATATAGCTATTTCTTTCTTAATTTAAAGTATTTATCCAGCTTTTTATTTAACGAAGATAAAGGTACATTAAACTTCTCTGCATAATGCTTAATCGGCTTACCTTCAACTAAATACTCCTTTAAAAAGTCATTAAAAATAGCATTCGTTTCTAAAGTTACTTTCTTTGTTTTTAAGTGCTTTGTTCTAATACCTTTGGCTCTTAAAACTTCTCTTATTCGCCTTTGGGATATGTTATACTTTTGGCTTAAATCCTCAATCGTTACATTCCCAGTTCTATACTCCTCTAAAAAATCCATATCGTATAATTTTAAAATACTAACGCTGCTCGTTAGCACTTGGGTGTTAATCTTCTGCTAAAATTGTTAAACTTTCCCCTAAATAGTTCGCAGACACCTCTTATCTTTGGCGCAAAAAGAACGCTTGCAGCAGCACCAATTTCTTTAATTAAAACGGTAGCGAATCTGTTTCTTTAGGTGTTTCTTCTAACTTGCCTACTCCCCAAACTACCTTACCATTACCCATATAAGTCTTTGGTGCTTTAGCATCTCTTTCTTCTTTAGACTGGTTTAAAGTAATTGAAACATTGTTACCAAACTTATCGTTCTTGTCATCAACAATAATAGATAGGTTTAAATACTTGTCTTTGATTAATTTTGTTCTGTCGATTTTTGTTACATCAATAGATGCGTTAATAATTGTTGCCATTTTCTATTTTTTTAAAGGGTTATAATTCTTGTACCTAATTTTGCCTGTATCTCGGCATCGTAATTCTTAATCCATTCTCGGCATTGTTCTACCTTGTCTATAATCTCTTGCTCTTTATCTAAATCTCGTTTAAACTCGTAGCTTACCCAGCGTTCAAAGTCTTCTAAATGTGAATAGCTAACTTTAGTGCCGTAATTAGCTGCTGCTGGAGTATCGCCAAGATAATAAAATAATGTAGCAAACTCTTTATTGCAAAGCATCATATAGCCTCTTAACTGCCATTCGTAATCAGTATTTAACTCTAAAGCTGAATCTAATAATGTTTTTCTATTCCAACTACATTTTGTGTCAATAATAGAGTTCTCAAGTATTACATCGGGAGTACCTACTAACCATTCATTTGCGTAAATATCTTCATTTTTATAGGCTTTAATACCACCGTATAAAACTTTGGATGCAAACTCTATTGCTTCGTTTTCTAATAAAATACCTTTGGTTAAATACTTTGATGTTAGTTCTTCTTTGTCTTCAGCATAGCATTCTTTAAGATATGTTATGCAAGTTTGCGACAATTCGCCTGGCTTTTTTGACTTGCTCATTATTTTCCCTAATGAACTCGGTCTTGCTTTAAAGTATTTCATTTTGCGGTTAGTGCTTCAAAGGTTTCATCATTCATTGAATATCTCTCTTGGATAGCAGTTAAATTCTTTGCATCCTTTAGATAACCTGCTCTGCATTTATCAAACAATTCAGTACCTACTTTTAAATATGGCTTAAGTTTTTCTTCTACCATTTTGACTGCATCGTGCATATTCGTTGCATCAGCATCTTTGGTATCATCAATAAGGAATAAACCATTAAGAGCATATTTCCGAGCATAACTGGAACTCGCACCAAAACTCTGCGCAATATCCATACCCTTGCGACTTGGGTCAATCCCAGCCGATGCCGAAGCGTTAAATTCTTTACCATCTTTATCAAAAAATTGAATGTAAGTTTCGCAGAAGATAATTCCTGCCTTCTCCTGGACACTATCCGATATTATCATCGTACATTCGTACTTAAGTAATAAAGGCTTTACTGCTTCCAATATATCTTCCGTAGAACGATACTTGTACTTCCCGAAGGAATTGAATTGATTTTTAGGTGCTTTTAGCTCCGATTGAATTTTTAATAGTGACATAGTTTTAAGTTTTGGTTTTTAAAGATACTAATTATTTTATTAAATTAAGGTAATTATTTTTAATTATTTGCTTCGATAAATGAAGTTCATAATCGTTTGTAACACTTTGTATATCAGCTTCTTTAACTTTATTAATAAGATACATTGCCTGGACTGATTTACAGTAATTTTTATCTTCTAATGTTTGTTTATAAAGCCTTTTTAATTTGTCCAGCTTACTTTCCTTCGGCGGATTATTAATGAATTTGTGTACAGTTATAATGCTCATTATCGTGGTCTGCAAATGTTATAAATTACATTACCTAAAGTAGATTGACAAGCTAATACTGGCTGCTTTAAAATAGCTAAAATCAATTCCTCGTAATTCTCGTTAATAAACTCTTCTACATCTTGAGTAAAGTAAATAGGATTTTCTGCCTGCTCCATACTTGTAGGATCTAACTCTATTTTAACTTGACCTCTTGAAATATCGTAATTTTCTAATACCCAAAAGCGTAGGTCCGCCTGTTTGAATCTATGGTGGTAAATAATAAAACCATCGGTGTATTCGGTATAATAGGTGTTTTGATAGTCTATCTCAACTATGTTAATATCTTGGATAATTGGGTTTTTTAACTTTTTCATTTCTTTCTTGTAATAGTTAAACAATTTTTGGTTAATTCTTTGCAGGAATATAGTTTCCCGTTGTAACTTTTGTAATACGATAGTAAAGACCTAATTCGGTTGCCTTCTCGTTTGTCTACTTGCATTGTCTCCCCAATGCTAAGCGATTTAATTGCTGCTGCTTGTTCTTTCTGGTAGATCATTTAATAGTTCTAAGGCTCTTTTAAATACTTGGATTCTTGCGTATACTTGTCTCGACTGATAAGGGTCTTTCTGTACACTTGGTAGCTGATTTGTTAGCTTGTTGATTGCATCTTTTAAGCCTTGCTCAAATGATGGTTCTTGTTGGAAGTTTAACATAGTTTGTATACAGTGTAGGATGCTGCACCCCTTTTGGTTTTTATTTTGATAAATTTAAAACAATTTGTGATATACTTGAATTAATATTACCATATACTGGTCTCCCTGGTAAAGCTGCATTAATAATATCACCAGTTTCTGTAATATAATATGATCCACCATCATATTCTAAGCCATTAATATCTAAGTCAAATGATCTTTCATCTAATGTTTTAAGATTAACTGTGTATAAAACACCATAATGAAATGACATAGCAACTGCAACTTTTTTAGCGATTTGTAATTCTTTTGAAGTATTCATAATTTTAGACCGTTTGGTTTGTTTCGGTATTCAAATATCTTAATTAAGATTTAATATCCAAAACATTTTTTACAAAAAGCTATAAATAAATCATAACTCGCTGATAATCAAAGAGAATAATTTTAAAGTTTTTTTAGGATAAGGTAAACAACCACTCCGATACCCAATAAATAGAGTAAAGTGTTATTACCTTTTGGCTTTTCTTCTTGAATCGTGGTTTTATCCACCTTTATAGCCTTGTTTTCTTTCTTATCGATTTTAAGGCTCTGTAAGCGCTTTCTTTCTTTGATGTGTCTCTTTATATGGATTGCCTTAAGTTTGTACTTGTAATCGCCTCTAATAGCTTCTAAAGGTGTAACCTGATGGTTTACTAATGTATCAAAAACATAAGCTATTTCTTCGGTAGTTTCAATATCGCTTGAATCGGTAGCTAATTCTACCTTTTGAACCAAAGTAATAACCGAATCTACTTTAGTAGTTTCTACCAGCTTTTTAGACTTGCAAGAAGATGATAGTAAAATTACTACCATTAAAACAATTATGCTTTTGGACTCCATAGTTTAATTAGTTTCTTTTGTCTTTCTAAACGGCAGTCAGCCTTGCACTTTGAGCAATATACTTTAGTACCTGAAGATATGTATTCAGCTTTGCAGCACTCGGATATAGTTAAAGGATTAACCTCTATTATTTCTAAGTCTTCGCTTATTTCTTTTGATTTCTTTGCCATAATTTAAAGATATATTATTATCCTTTCGCAAATTTAACCAAAATAAAGTAATATTCCTACTTACCGCTTTCATACTCTATCTCCCTTTGTAGGCATTCGATAGCTTTCTTTAAGTCCTGGACCAACAAATCTTTTTTACCTGCTCTTAAAATATATTTAATAGCATTACCTTTCATAAAGGATAAATTATAAGCGTTTGCAATATCAATCACATCCACAGGAACTCCTTTAATCTCAACTTTGTAGTATTTGGGCTTTGTAACTATATCAGCTATTTTACTCCCAGTTAATTCAATAGGTTTGAACTGATATTTAACATTACAATTAGTGCAAATCTCCGAGCATTCGCAATTCTCTAAATGGTTAATTTCTTCGATAGTTTTCATTTTGTTTCTCTTTTAGTTTTTCTTTATTGGTTTCGGTTATTAATTCTCTGCGTACTATTTCAATTTGGTTGTATAATTCTTTTAATTTCTCAACTAACATCTCCCTCTTTGTCTTCATCATAATCTAAAAAATTTAATCTTGTGTCTATCATTTTAATTAACCTTGCCTGTGTTAAGGTCTTGTAACTTGGGAATAAAAGTAAACTTTTTTCCTCTAATTCAAAAAGAAAATAAACAAAGAATTTTAGTTCTTCTAATATTTCTCCGTCAGTCATATCAAATATTTCTTCTTCTTTATTCTCCATATAAAACACCGTTATAAACACATTTATAATCTATTATTGCGTGAGGTTGCGCAAAGAATAAAACCTTGTCTCCATCAATTTTGAAAGTAACCTCTAAAAATCCTTGACACCAATCAGCAATCTTACCTGTTGGTAAATATTCTACTGCTTCCATTAACCTTGTACATCCCACTTCGAACCAAGCATTAATATTATGCCTATTACGAATGTATCTCATTCCAAGCCTGTGACTGTGTCCTGTGCAACCCGAACCCCAATACTCAATAATATTCTTCTCGCTGGCATTCTTTGTTAAAGACAATCCGTGAGTAATATCAAAAATATCAAAGTAGTTAAAAACATCCGTAGGGTCGTAAACCATATCGTTTTCTGCCAGGTGCAGCATCTCTTCAAACTTCGTACTTTCAAAATGTTTATAAAGAATAGCTAATCTTGCAAGTTGACCTTTAGATAATAAAAAAGGCTTTGTAACTCGTTCATCGTGGTTACCAGTCCTAATTGTTATTTTAGCATCCGTACTTAATCTTAAAGGCTTTAGGATTTGTTCTTCGGTGTATTTAAACTCTTCTACTTCGTTATAGCCGTTTAAAATACCTTCCAAATAAAGTTTATTAGTATGTTTAGAAACAAAAGGTAAATCCACTATATCTCCGTTAATACAAACTTCATCAAACTTATTATTTTTAAGGACATTATTAATAACTCGCAAACATTTGAGGTCAGCTAACCAACCGTGTGGGTCAGAGAATACAAATAACTTATAAGTTCTTTTGTCGGTTAATTTCTTTAACTGATATTGGTTGTATTCAGTTTCGGATAGTCTTGGTCTGTGCATATTAGTTTTTTTGTCGAAATTACTAATTATTTTAGCATTATTTATCTTTTATTCAAAGGTTTACGATTTATTGTTGTCATATAACCACCCAAAGCAATCAAAGCCGAAAGAAATAGCTTAATGCAAGTATTTATAGACCAAATAAAATTATCCCAGTCAATAGTTACCCAAGCATTCGCAATAGCTACAATTGCTCCAAATACCGTTGAAAGTGTATTATTTAATTTTCGCATACAAGTTAAACTCCCTTAATCTTCTTCTCATTAATCCTTTACTCACTACACCACCTGCTTTAATCCACATCATAAAGCCTACCTTAATCTTTTCAATAGTTTGACCACCGTTAATAAACTTAACCAAAGAAGACTTTGCAAACGCTCCACAACCAATATTATAACAAAGACAGAATAAAGCATCAAATTCGTTCTGTTTAAGCGGTCTAATTACATATCTCTTAATGCAATTAGCGTAAGTATCGGATGTGTCCATAAATAGCTTATAAGCCTCCTCTTGTGTTATCTTATCGCCTTTCTTTACTAGTTGTCCATTAGCGTACTTTGTGCTTCCTATGCCAATAGTCCAAACCATAGCACTGCACTGATAACTGTCTAATTTTAAACCTTCAAACTCAACTAATAACTTTAATCCTTCCTCGCTTATTTGTGCCATAAGTAATCTTTAATAAAAGTCACTCCTGTAATCGTAAGTATAAAAGCACCAATTCTAATTGCCCAATTTATGCCAGTGTTATAATCTCGGACTTCTTGAACGCTTTTTTCAGTATCTTCTAAAGCACCTTCGATTGTTTCTAATCTCTGAAGGATTCCATTTCTATTTAGCTTTGAACCTGTGATAGCCTGGCTTATCATTTCTACATTAATTGATAATGTTTTTAATTGGTCATTTATTTCTTTTAACTCATTCATTACTCGCCTGCTTCTTGTATGCTACTTGTTGTACTTCCTGGTTCGCCTTGTCCTGCGCCTGTGTCATCTTTAGTAGTAGACCAAGAACGGAAACCTATTTCTAATTTATCAGTTTGGCTTTGGTGTGTTGTTATGTTAGTTTTGTTTGATACATAATCAAAAGATGCCTCGTGCATAAAGTGTAAACCTTGTGCTAAAGCAATATTAAAGACTTGACCAAATTGTATATTCTTACCATAAACATTGCCTGTAAATTTCTGCCAGGTAGCTTGATAAAAAGATAAAATTGACCTTGTGATACATTCCTGCATTGGTCTTCCTAAAAGAATTTCATCAGTTTCCCAAGTTCTAAACCATCTATTTGAATTTTGGATTAAATTTAATTCTCCGCCAGTATTATAACCAATAAAGTCTTCAATTATTTGTGATTCCGATTTATTAGCTATACCACCGTGATATTGACCTTTATCTATTTTATAAGTATTTGAGAATGGCTTAACCATTGTAGCATCGTTAGGAATATTAGTAGCATTATAAATAAATCCTTTTGTATTTTTATATCCTTGTGGAATAATACTTACTTTAATATCATCAAAATAAGTTTGATGTACATTGACTGTATCAAAACTTCTTTGTGGTCTTAAAACTAAAGTACCAAACTCATATAAAGTAGTGCCATCTGAAAGACTATTTTGGTCAAATTTAGATAAGCATTTATACTTCATCCACCTATTTTTATCACTCATAAAGATAGGCATTCTAAATACTGCATTCCATAAAGAAGAAGTTGTAACACTATAATAAGTGCCTGTTGAGTCTAAATATCTTGTTGTAAAATTTGATGGTTCTCCATCTCTAGATTTAGCAAGTGCAATATTAATACCATCTCCATCAGTATGCGAATCATCAAAATAAACAGAACATTCTACTTTAATAGCAAAGAAATTATAGAAACCAAAAGGAGAAATATTATTTGTAAGCCTAAAAGTATTAAATAAATAAATGTCTGTATTTAAACCACCTGTAATATCTTCATTTTCTATTACTGATAAAATTCTATTATCAAATGGTCTGTCATCTCCTGTTGCATTAGCAAAATCAAAAGGACTTTCAAGTTGCCAATTAGTTGGTGTAGTAGTTGTTGTTGCGTAATCCTTAAAGAATCCATAGTTATTAATTAAATTTCTTTCGTAGTAAGGATAGTTAAATTGAACATTAGTTAATCTTTTATTTAATGTTACTACTTGATTTACATCCGACCATTTAACATTACCTGTATTTCCAATAGAAGAATAAAAGTCAAAAGTATATTCATTTAAATAAGTTCCGTTAATATCGTATATTAAACCATTTTGAAACTTTTGTGTAACTGATACATTATCTATCAAAAGATAACCTGTTGAATCATCGTTATTGTTAAAGAAATTAATACTAAATGGTCCTACATCTGATGTATATGGAAATTCGTAATAAACCCAATCATCAGTAGTAACTTGAATGTATACTTCAGTATTATCAATTTCAATTCTTGTAACTGCTTTAGGAGAACTACCAGCATTAAAATTCTTTGCCCAAAAAGAAATAATATATTCAGCAGCTAATAAAGGTATAGTTTGACTAATATTAGCACTATTATTTCCAAATATTTTAGGACATTGTGAACCATTTAAGCCTCCTGTTGCACTATTAGTTACATCTCCTACTATATCCCAATATTCATAAGTAGGAGGTAAAGCACCACTTATATTAAATGTACCATCAGTAACTAAATCGTTTACAGCTAAATCATTAATAGCAACTACATACCAAGTAGCATCTTTATTAGATTGATAAACTACACAACCTAAAGATTCCATTAATGAACTTAAAAGAAAATAGCAATCTTTTGGCTCAAATGTAGACCAATCAACTGAAGAATATTCCGATAATTTTAAGTTTGCAAGATTAACAAGAGTACCATCTAATTTAAATTGACTAAAAAAAGCAACATCTAATTCGCTTCCAGTCTTTTTTAATAACCTACAAACAAAATCATTTATATCTATACAAGTATCAACATTTGTGTCATTATATAAAGCGTAATAATCTTCTCTTGTATATTTAATATCTTTTAAAACTGCAAGGTTATCAGTAGCCGTAAGCTGAAGATAGTATTGTTCTTGCCATTCGTATTGAATAACATCAGGCAAAAGGAATCCTCTCCATTTTAAAGTTTCAGTAGTTCCATTAGTTTCGTAAAAACTTACTCTTAAAGAATATTCATCATTTTCATAAAAAAAATCAGAAGGCTGAACGGTAGAATCGTAAGGAATAAAACATTTAATATCTACATAAGATGCACGAATAGGAGCAAAAATATTGTCTTTACTTGCTTTATAATTTAATACAAACGCACTATCCTGTGCTGGAACTAATTCTATAATATCATAAGGTACTACGGTAACTTCTTGTTTCTCAAACTTTACTTGATAATACAAATTAGTTCCTACTTGGTCTAATCCCTTAAATTGTAGATTATAAATATGATTGTAAGCCATTATACCACCCTCGAATTTTTAATTGCTTCGTTATTTAATAATAATCTCATTTTATCTCCCATTATATCTATTTGGTAGCCACCTTGACCTATTGAATTAGAAGGCATAGCTATCATACTACCTTTACCACTTCCACCTAAAGCAAAAGGATTAAATCCTAAACCACCAATAGTTTTAGCAATTTGTCCGATAGAACCTAAAGAAGAACCTCCTGCACTTAAACCACCTGTTAAAACAAATAGAATTGCAGCAGCAGCAATTGCTGATACTAATTTAATCATTAAACTTTTTAAAGCATTTAAAATACCTTGAAACGCATTTTGTCCACCATCAATTAATGTAGTAAACATTTGCTCAAAACCACTTGTTAAAGTATTTGCCAATAAATTTGTATAACCTAAAATTGTATTTTGTTGCTCCAACAATGCATTCATTGCTGCTATTTGTTTTAATTCTTTTTCTCTTGCAGCTTGTCTTTTAACTTCATCTTGCATCATTTTAACTGAATCTTGAAAAATTAATGCAGGAGCAATTGGAATTTGACTTATACCAATTCTTGGTGCTACATAAGTTATTGCGTCTTGAGGTTTTCTTTTTTTCGCATTTGCTGCAATCGCTGCATTTTTAGCAGCTAAATCTTTTACAAGACCATCCATTTGCTCGTTAGCAACTTTACGAATATCTTTATAAGCATTAAAATAAGATGCCATTACATCTCTATTTGTAGCATCTGTTTCAGTCAACATAGCTTGTTGATAGAATGTAAGATTTGTTTGAATAAACTTTAATTGTTCTGTTAATTTACTAATATCAGTTGTCTGACCTATTTTAGCTATTTGTTTATTGTAATCAGCAGAAATTCTATTTAATTCATCGCCACTAACAAGGGAACTTGCAGAAAACTTTGCTCTATCAATAGACATTTGTGCAATGTCATTTAAGAAACCTAAAGCCTTTTGTAAATAACCAACAAATGTAAATAAAGCACCGCTATTTAATTTTCCTAAAGTTATTTGAAATTGATTGAAAGAATCAGCTACATTGGATATTTTACCACCTAAAGTATTTGATATTTTCTGCATTGAACCCGAAACACCTTCAGCAGCACCTAAAGATAAAACATACTTTTGAATAGATTCAGCAGTATTGTCTACTTGTGTTTTAATTCCCTTAAATGTAAATGTAACTTGGTCTCCTGCAACTGATGCCCTTACTCCAAATTCCTTTAAACGCTCAAATTCGCCTGTCTGTGCATCTAAAATTGCTTCAGCTAATTGGTCAAACGATTTGCCTGTTGAACTCGCTAAATCGCCTAATAATCGCATTTGGTCAATATTAGGTTTAAAGCCTTGATTGGCTAACTTAACAAAAGCACCTGTTAATTCATCGACCTGGAATGGAGTAGTAGCAGCAAACTCTTGTATTTGAGATAATGCTAATTGAGCAGCAGAACTACTACCTAAAGTATTTGATAATACGGCTTCGAATTTTTGAAATTGTGATGTCGCAGCTATAATTCCTTGACCAAAACTAACAATAGAACCAACTGCAAAAGCACCTGCAACAATACCACCTACTTTAGAAGCAGCAGACCCAATTAAATCAAAGTCTTTTTCTGCATTCTTACCTGTATTAGTTGTTTTCTCGTTAAACTTTGTTAGTTGTGCAGAAGCACTATCTAAACCCGATTTAAGACCTTGTATTTGTGCGGTTAGTTCAACTATTAATTTCTCGTTTGCCATCTTTTAACTTCTTTAAGATTTGTTGTTTTTCTTCATTTGATGTTAACTTTTTTGGCACTCTATTCATTATAGCAAACTTATCAGTCCATAGTGGCATTATTTCTTTAGGCTTCTTCATATCACTTTTTTTAGAAGCATTAACATTGTTAATATAACTTAAAGTAGCCCTTGTGTGTTCCCACTCTCGTGCTTCTTGCTTAAAGAAATTAAATAGTAACCTTTGATAATTACCCCAAGTCATATCTTCAAACTCATCAGGCATTAAACCAACTTCGCCAATCGCAAAGTCGATTATATCATCCCAAGTTACTTTTTTTTTATACCTTCTTCGCCACTTGCCATTGCTTTAAATCCGTTTTGGATGTACTCGCTACTTTGTAACGAATGTGTCCAAGCATCAATAATTGTTTGAATGTTAGATAAATCCATATCATCAATCCAATTAGTAACATCATCTAAAGAAACATCAAATGTTCTTTTAC
>Ga0209296_1002921_pt1 | contig 11887 bp, 9 predicted proteins | sample S_130206_EF_Meta_FD_187319 | JGI IMG/M metagenome (GOLD analysis project Ga0209296, IMG submission 187319) | Freshwater microbial communities from Lake Simoncouche, Canada to study carbon cycling - S_130206_EF_MetaG (SPAdes) (version 2) | ecosystem: Environmental > Aquatic > Freshwater > Lake ...
TGAGTACCCATGCCAGAGCTAACTGAGCCATCGTAATTCCAAGATCTGTCGAGATTGGCTTTAACTTTTGAACTGCGGTGAGAACATCCTCTCGCAGCCAGCCTGAGATAAATCCAGCGCCACCCACCAAGCTGTTCTTATCGTTGGCGCGAGAGTTTACTGGTGGCTTCTTTCCTGGGTGATACTTACCAGTTAACACACCTTGGCATAGTGGGGAAAATACAATCTGCCCAATACCTTCTTTTTCAGAAAGTGGGACAACTTCTTTTTCAATCACGCGGTAGAGAGCAGAGTACTGAGCCTGGTTGGTGACAAAGCGTGTGTAACCCTTGGCATCTTGAATCGCTAGAGCCGCGATGATCTCTTTGGCATTCCACTCAGAGACGCCGATGTAGTGCGCCTTGCCTTGTCTAATCAGATCATCAAATGCAGCGAGAGTTTCCTCTAATGGAGTCTCATGGTCGTATCTGTGGCAGATCAAAACATCGAGGTGATCGGTTTGAAGGCGATCGAGAGATGCATGTGCCGATTCGAAAATGTGTTTACGAGAGAGGCCGCGATCATTCTTACCCTCACCGGTTGGCCAGTAAATCTTTGTAATCAGCTCATAGGATTCGCGCTTAACGCCCTTTAAAGATTTTCCTAAAACGGTCTCAGCGCGACCAAATGCGTAGCTGTCTGCAGTATCAAAGGTCGTAATGCCTGAATCGAGCGCCGCTCGCACACAGCTCTTGGCAGAATCGGCATCTACCTGCGATCCATGAGTGATCCAGTTTCCGTAGGTAATTTCTGAAACATACATACCTGTGCTGCCTAGTTTGCGATATTCCATGGAAATCCCTCCGTGACGACTAGTTTTTGAGAGCGCTCTCAAATCTCGGTGAGTCTATAACCTGATATCTACCTTGGCAAGCGCTTTTAATATAGCCTTTTCGAATATTCTCAAGAGTAAGAAGAGTGAAAGGCTGATGAAATGAAGAAGGCGCTCATTGTTCGAGGTGGAAGACCGGCCCACCAACCCGTTGAAACAACCGAACACTTTCGCCCTTTTCTCGAATCAGAAGGATTTGAGATAACTGTCTCTGACTCCCCCAAGATTTACTCAGATACAGAATTCATGGCCTCGGTTGATCTCATAATTCAATGTATCGAAAGTGAAATCGATGAATCTTCAGTGTGTGGCTTAACACAAGCAGTAGCCAATGGAACAGGCTTTATCGGTTGGCATGGCGGAGTCTTGGTTGGATTCACACAATCTGAAAGCTACTACCAACTTATCGGAGCAAAATTTGTTGCCCATCCTGGCAAAGCTGAAGAATTGCGAACCGGCAAGGAAGATGACTTCTTCATTGACCACACGATCGAATTTACAGATTTAGGTAAAAAAGATGCCATCACTCGAGAGTTCCAAAATTTTGATCTAACAACTGAACAATATTGGTTATTGGCAGACTCATATATGAAAGTTTTGGCGACTACAACGCAACAATCGACTGCTGGTGATCCCTGGAAATCTCATGTTACATCTCCAGCAATCTGGACCCGCCAATGGGGAGAAGGACGAATATTCATCTGTTCGCCAGGACATAACTTAGAGGTGATATCTCATCCGATCATTACTCAAATAATCCGCAATGGCGCTATTTGGGCTACACGATCTCGATAGAGGCTAAATCTACGCCGTTATGGTGGCTCGATACATATTTCTAATTTCCTTTAATTAGAAAGAGCTGGCGGGGCGATTAACACCCCGCCACCTCTACTTTTCTACTTTACGGTTACTTTAGATGTATATGTCTTTCCAGCAATTACTACTGAAACAGTCTTAACTCCAGCAGATACGGTGTACTTGAAGGCTTGGTTAGCAACTGAAATCTTTTCAGTCACTTTCTTCAAGCCGGAGATGCTGATTGCTGCTGACTTTCCAGAAGCGTTCGCGATTTCAACTGTCATAGAGAAAACAGGCTTGCCCTTTACAGTTGCCTTAGATGCAGTTGCTTTTACTGAAACTGCAGTCGAGGCTGGTGCAGCAGCAGCTGCATCACCTGTGAAGTGGAATTCCACCATGTCAGCGACATCAATTGCTTCGCCAGCAATTTCTGGATAAATCTGGCTGTATACACCATTAGTTGTTGGTACAGGTGTGGTTAGTGAGGCAGGAACTGGTTCGCCCTTTTTGTCAGTGTTCTTCAAAGCAAATAGAACGTAGCCATAACCATCAGTGGTACCTGTTAGCACCAATTGATCATTACCTTGCGAGTTATCCTTCTTTGGATCTGTCGCCTTCCTACCACCAGCCATGCCAGCATTCGATTTGCTATAGGCCTTGTTCACGCGAAGTTTCACTGCAGTATTAGGAAGAGGTTTACCATTGTCATCAGTAACTTTGTAAACCAGATTAATGGCTGATCCAGCTTGAACATAAGCTTCGCGGTAGCCAATTCCTTTTGCATACCAACTGTTATCAACGCTTAAATTCTTCTCTACATCAGGACGCTTAATAGAGTTAGCGTCATTTAGAATTGGCGAAATAATGCGAATTGTTGGCTTAGTTACCGGCTGTACAGCTGTTGTCTTTGGGTTGTAATAGTGGAATTCAGTAATAGTTGAGTGATCTGGCTTTTCGCCGGCAATTTCCGGCAAAACCTGTGCGTGAAGATCGTTCAATCCATCAGCGCTGATATTTGGCTTCGCAGTCATTGATTCAGGTTCTGGTTCGCCAGTACCTAGTTTATTAAGATTCTTCATAACGAATGTTACGTTTCCGAAAGCATCTGTCTTGTGTGTTACTTGCGCTTGATCAGCTGATTCAGGCTTGTGTACGCCAGTTGTGATTTTCTCATCAACTTGAACAATTGCAGAAGAATTTGAGGAGCCCTTATTGATACGAAGTTTCACATCTTGGCCAACTAGAATCTTTCCATCCTTATCAGTTACGTGATAAACCAATGTAATTGTGGAACCAACTGGCACAAATGCGCGTTGGAAAACTAAACCAGATCCATACAATCCCTTAGTTACCCACTGATCAGCCATCTTCTGATTTGCATCAGCTTCACTTGTGTTTTCTGCGGTAAGAATCGGGCTAATTAACTTAATTACTGCATCCTGAGGTGGATCTCCTGCGGCCATTGCCGGAGCTGATGCAGCGCTTGATAAAGCAAGCACAGTTACAGCGGAAGCAAAACCAGCAAGTACTTTCTTTGTCTTGATACTCATTTATCTTCCTTTTCTCCTGTCCCGATAGAAATTACTTCTTCAGAAGTGTTGCTTGCGTCTTGATCAGTTTCAGGATCGTAGGCATCTTTGATTTCTCAAGAGTGACAAGGTCAGGCGTGAGTAATCCCCCAGTGTCGCCGGATCCTGGATTCCACGCCCAGTACGTCCAGCTCATCCCTTTTTTGCCGAGATAATCGGTGAAGGCTTTCATCCATCGACCGCTAATGGTCTTCGTTGAATAATTTATAGCGCCGAATTCGCCAACCAAGATTGGAGCAATATTTTGATCGTGGATATAGCCAAATCCCTTATCCCAGCGATCAAGCAGATTTTTCTCGAGATTCTTACTCACTAACCAAGGCTGTGGTGATACCTCTGGCCCGTACTCATGAAGAGAGTAAACAATCTTATTCGCTACCGGAAGGACAACCGGATTATTTCGAACACCTTCGAGGTTGCCGCCCCACCAATGTCCAGTGAGGAGTTGCCCACCTACTACTTTATTCTCAATTCCTTCAACAATAATAAGTGGGTTCGAATTTACCGATTGGATCTCTCGTCCAGCCCGCTCTGCCGCTCTACGCCAATCTGTCTCTGCTCCATCGCCCCACGTAGCTTTTCCGTGTGGCTCATTCTTTAAATCAAACCCAACGACATTGGGAGAATTCTTATAGCGAATAGCTAATTCTTTCCACATCGCTACCCACATATCTTCAGTAAAACCAGCCTGTCCATACCAGAGATCATTTCTATATCCCTGGTCAGCCTGTGAATGGTTATCGAGAATAATCATGAGCCCTAACTTCTCAGCTTCGACAATAACGGCATCAAGTACTTCCATCGGGCTCTTGCCTTTAAGTTCCTTGTTGGAGCCTATGTAGTCAGCTACACCTGAGACTTCAGCTCCCTTCGTGATGGTCTGCATCGAAAATGGAATACGTATTGTGTTAAAGCCTGTCTGCCGAATCTGCTTGAGCATTAATTTGTAGTCACGGGCATTGAGACCAATTAAAGTAGCGGGTTCATTCTCCATGCCATACCAGTTGACGCCCTGCCAGATTACTCGTTTCCCTGCGGCGTCAATGATCTGATTACCTTTTGTAGATAAAGGAAATTTTGGATATGAGGCAGCATGTGCCACTGGTGATGTCAAAGAAGCAAGAACTGTCCCGACCAGTGCTATAGAAAATAATTTACTTCGCATTGTTGTTCATCTTTCTGCGTGCGGCATTGAGTATTGGCTTTTCGAAGAACTTCCAGCTAACTGTTGCGATTGCACCTGCAGCCACGATGACGATTGCACTCATTAGCGTCCACTCTTGAAGATCGGTGACGCCAAAGTAAACATAGTTCTCCTTAAAGCTGCGTTGAAGAATATTCTGAACAACTTGGTGCCAGAGATAAACGCCAAATGAAATCTGGGAAACCCAGACAAAGAAACGATTATCAACGACTTTGAAGAGGTAGACAGATTGCGATACTGCTACCAGAGCAAGTGCCATTAATATCGCATAGAAGGGCGAGAGGTAAGGCTGGCGAGAAAAGGAATCTGGTGCTCCAGGGGTAAGGCGTGCTCCTACCAAGGCAATCGCGGCGAGAATCAAAAGGATTGCCCCGCCATCAAAATACAGTTTCTTTCCTTGTGAGCTGCTTGCAAGCTTGGCGATAATCAGCGCCGCTAGTGCGCCGATGAGGAACTGGGAAAAGAAGCTGACGACATTCCAGTACGGAAGCCACTCTTTTGCGCCACCAACAAGGCCCTTATCCCAGCCTTTTCCGTCTTGGCTTGTCATAAATCTTTCGATAACCCACGGATTGATGATGAGCTGGTTTACTGCAATCCATAGCGTCAGTGCAGCAAAGGCCGATAAAAAGTTCTTTGCTACTTTAAGGATTACAAAGAGCACTATCGGAAGTAGTACGTAGCAAGAGACTTCGAGTCCAATCGACCATAGCGGACCATTGAGTTCGGCAGGAAAGAAAGTTGAGTAATGATAACTATTGACGAAAAATAGCCCAGAGAAGAGCATGGTGAAATTGACCGGGATCTCGTAGATATAGAGTGCTAGGAAAGTACAGAAGATGAGGTTAAACCAGGTCGCTGGGACGATTCTGGCCACTCGCGCCAGTGCGTAGTGTGAGGCTCGTGGTTTAGCTTCAGTAGTGAAGAGAGACCGCCAGTATGGATATGAGAGTAGAGCGCCCGACAAAACGAAGAAGAGGCTAACTCCAACTTCGCCTCTCATTCCGAAGTGATGAATCGGTGCAAACCACTCAGGCGCTGAATCTGGGTTCATCTTCTGCGTAAGGTGATGGTAGAGAACTAATAGACAAGCTATCGCTCTAAAGCCATCGGCCCCGCTGATGTGTAATTTGCTCTTCTCCATCGCCAACCTCACCTTTTCTGCCACTTAAGACTCAAAGTCAAGAACAAGTTTAGATTAGCAGAAATAGCCCAAAAGTAAGAGCGCTCTCATGATTTCCTCTTGAGCTGCTCGATTCACGCTCAGATTCATTTATAACTTTCCTGTAACTACGCAAAATTTACGCCGTGAACCCTTGCTTTTGTGACAAAAAGGGGAAACTATAAGAGCGCTCTCATAGCAATGATAAGAGAAGCTCGGGAAAAGTTCCTGGAGAGCTGACACACCCTGGAGGTTAAATGTTTAAGAGTTTCAGAAAGGCAAGGATTATTGCAGTCTTTGCTGTTGCTGGCGCACTTGTGCTACCAACAACACCAGCTTCAGCCGCTCCGGTTGAAATCACATTAAGTTGCTTCAATGATTTGAACTTGGGAAATCTCCTAAAAGAATGGGAGACTGTCAATCCAAATATTAAAGTAAATCTCAAGACTGCAGATTTCAATGCCCATCACGATGGACTTTTGACTCAGCTCATCGCAGGTTCTGGTCCAGATATTGCTTGCGTTGAAGTTGGATACACATCTCGCTTCAAGGCATATCCTCAGTTGTTCACCAACCTAGGAAAGAGTTTCAAAGCAAATACTCTTGAGAAGACATTTATCAACTGGCGCTGGGAGCAGGGCGTAGCTCGCGATGGAACAATCATCGGTATCCCAACAGATGTCGGCGGGTTGGCAATGTGCTACCGCCAAGATCTTCTTAAGAAGGCTGGCTTGCCAAACGAAAGAAGTGCTGTATCTGCAGCAACTTCAACAACTGAAAAGCTCACAGCTTTTGCTGAGAAATATAAGGCAGCAACTGGAAAGCCATTCCTGGATAACGTATCCCAGCTATTCGAAGGCGTTTCTCGCCAAGGTGCTGACGGAATTCAGTTCTACGACAAGAAGACTGACAAGATTGTTGAAGTTCCACAGGTAAAGAAGGCATATGACCTAGCAGCAACATTTGCTTCAAAGAAGCTATCTGCTGAAATCCCAGCATGGTCAAGCGACTGGAACCAGGGAATGGGCAATGGCGCTTTCGCTGCAATGCTCTGTCCTTCATGGTTACTCTCAAATATCCAGAACAATGCTAAGGATATTCCAGGCGCTTGGGACGTTGCCCAGATGCCTGGTGGCGGCGCTAACTGGGGTGGTTCACAATTGATGATCCCTAAGTTCGCAGCTAATCCAAAGGCAGCTTGGACATTCATCAGCTGGGTGCTTGCACCAGAGCAGCAGCTCAAGCTCTTCCTTGATAAGGGCGTGCTGCCAACAACTCCTGCTGTATACAAGGACCCAAAGTTCTTGGCTGCTAAGGATGTCGCTTGGAACAATGCACCTATCGGAAAGATTTTCTCTGATGTAGTTATGGCAATCAAGAAGCCAATTTACGAAGGTAAATACCAGGTTTCTGTAAAGGATGCTTATAACAATGCAGTTGGGCGTATGGCTTCTGGTAAGCAGACACCAGCAGCTTCATGGGCTCAGCTCATGAAGGAGATCAAGAAGATCAAGAGCCTTTCATAGGTTCTATCCTCTATACATAGGTAAGTCGAGGGCAGTTTGGGATGGGGAGAACTGCTCTCGACTTACTATTAACTTTTAAACTTTAAGATCGAAAGATGGAGAATAATGAGCTTGACTAGGAACACATCGTCCAAAGGTAAATCTTCACTACGTGCCGGTGAAGGTCGATTAGCCTTCTTTGCTATTTCACCATTCTATTTTCTTTATCTAGTCTTTGGAATCTTTCCTATTCTCTACACCAGCTACATGGCATTTTTTGCTTGGGATCCACTAGGTGAGAAAGTTTTCATCGGTCTCACAAACTTTACTAATTTGCTCCAAGATGAAGTTCTCTGGAAGGCCCTACGCAACACATTAAGTATTTGGGTCCTTGGCACAATTCCTCAATTGGCGCTAGCTCTATATCTAGCCACGATTCTGAATCGAAATCGCTTGAGATTCTCAAACTTTTGGCGGGCAGCTATTTTGATTCCGAATGTCACTTCGGTTCTAGCTATCGCAGTTATATTCAGCTCACTCTATGGGCGTGATTTTGGTCTTATTAACTATGCACTCCATTTCTTTGGTGTGGACAAGATCAACTGGATGGATGGAACGCTCACCAGTCACTTTGAAATTGCGACAATGATCATCTGGCGATGGACTGGATATAACGCCTTGATCTACCTCGCAGCTATGCAATCGATTCCTAAAGAACTATATGAATCAGCTTCTCTGGATGGTGCAACCGGCTGGCAACAGTTTAGGCATGTGACCCTTCCTGGAATTAGAAATGTAATGATCTTTACCATCACAATGTCGACCATTGGTGGACTGCAAACCTTCAATGAGCCATACATTTTGGGTGGAGTTGGGGGTGGAAACGATAAGCAGTTCTACACCCTCGCGATGTTCCTCTATGAGGAAGCCTTTAGAAAGTTCCAGTTCGGCTACGGAGCAGCTATTGGTATCTTCATATTCTTCTGTGTAGTTATATTCGCGCTAATAAATGCGACCATTACTAGCAAAATTGCGAAGGATAAATAATGAGCACTCTTACTTTGAAGAAGTCCACTTCGGCTGCTGAGAAGCCACAATTCCGTATTAGCTCTGCAATTGCATATCTCACGCTCGGTGTGACAACGTTTTTAGTTGTCTTCCCATTTTGGTGGATGCTTGTTGTAGCCTCGAATGAAAAGAATGAGATTGCTAAGAATCCGCCAAGGTTTACTATCGGAGATCAGCTCCCAGTAACTTTTGATGTCATTTTCCAATATGCAAATATCTCTCGTGCGATTGCCATCTCGTTTATCATCTCAATCTCGATGGCTGTTTCACATATCTTCTTCTGCACTTTTGCCGGATACGCCTTCGCAAAGTTGAAGTTCAAGGGCCAGAAGCAGTTCTTTGCTTTTATTCTTCTCACAATGATGGTGCCGGGCCAGCTCGGAATCATTCCGATGTACATACTTGTGAGCAGACTTGGTTGGAATAATGACCTTAAGGCAATTATTGTCCCGGGATTAGTCTCAGCCTTTGGCGTTTTCTGGATGAGACAAAGTATCTCAGCAGTCATTACAGATGAAGTGATTCAGGCTGCACGCATTGATGGAGCAACTCCATGGCAGATTTATACAAAAATTGTCTTCCCATTAGTGCGCCCAACAGCTCTTGTCATGGGTCTCTTCTCCTTCCTCGGCGCGTGGAATGACTTCCTCTGGCCAATGCTTATTCTCGACGGAGACAAGATGCTAACCGTTCAGATGGCTATCGCTCAGATGAAGGAGCAGGCTTACATCGTTAACCATGCTGCCCAGATGGGTGCTGCATTCTTTGCCACACTCCCCCTCATAATTCTCTTCTTCTTTGTCTCAAAGCAATTGGTTAAGGGCGTTATGGAAGGTGCCATCAAGGGCTGATGCAACACGAGAAGATCAGAGTAGGAATTGTTGGCGCTGGAAATATCAGCGATCAATATCTATCTAACCTCACAACCTTCCCGGACTTCGACCTCATCTTTGTTGCTGACTTGGACAGAGAACGTGCCGCATCCCAGGCAAAGAAGTGGGGCGTTCCTGCGAGTGGTTCTCTCGATGAATTGCTCGCCAATGATCAGATCCAACTCGTCATTAACCTCACTATTCCAGCAGCACATGTTCCGGTAAGCCTTGCTGCGCTCAACGCGGGTAAACATGTCTGGTCGGAAAAACCTATGGCACTCGATCGTTCTGGGGCCACGAAATTACTTGAGGCTGCAAAGAAAAATGGGGTAAGACTTGGGATCGCACCCGATACCTTCCTCGGTGCAGGTATACAGACTGGTTTAAACGCAATACGTGGCGGCTCTATTGGAAAGCCACTTACTGCGCTGACAATCTTTCAAACTGCTGGACCAGATTCTTGGCATCCAGATCCAGCCTTTCTCTTTGCCAAAGGTGCAGGACCGCTCTTTGATATGGGTCCTTATTACGTTACAACCCTGGTTCAAGTCTTTGGAAACGCAACCCGGGTTACTGCAACTTCATCAAAGTCTCAGGAGAATCGCACGGTGGGCTCTGGCCCAAAGAAGGGCACATCCTTTCCCGTAGAAGAGCCCACTCAGATAACCGCGCTCATTGAATTCGCATCTGGTGCAAGCGCTGTCTCAATCTTTAGCTTTGAAGCAGCACATGAAGTGACAGGTTTTGTCGAGATTACCGGCTCGGAGGGCGCAATCAAATTACCTGATCCAAATAACTTTGATGGGGAGAGCATTCTGTACAAGTCTGGTCAGGAACCAAAAAATTTAACAGCTGTAGGAAACAAGCATGGACGCGGACTTGGCGCTCTTAACATGATGCAATCTTTCCTTGTCGGAATTGATCATATTGCCTCTGCCAATCTAGGAAATCACGTATTGGATATCCTGATCTCAATTAGTGAATCAGCTGCGCGCATGGAAAGTGTTGCAGTTACAAGCAACATAGATAAGAAAGCGGCACTTGATCCTGATTGGAATCCACTTCTCCACTTTTTTGCTACATAAGTGGGTTACCCTGCATAATGATTAAAAACTCAATTTCCTCAAAATATCTTCCAGCAATTACTTCAGGATTTGCAGTAATCCTTGGAATTTGGGTAAAGCTTTCGTTGACTAACGGGGCGTTATTGCCCGGTTTAGATGGTGCATATTATTGGGTGCAAGTTCAATCAATTTTGAATAACTTCTCATTAGCTTTTTCTGATCTGCCATTAATTTTATGGATTCAAGCGATATTGGCGTGGATCATTGGTGATGTTCAACTTGCCGTCAGGATTTCCGACGCCGTATTCCCAGCGTTATCGGCTATCCCGATTTACCTAATTGCTAGGCAGTTTAAGAACCCATTTCTGCCCTCAATTGCTATTCTCGTCGTTCTTCTCAATCCAATTCAACTCTATTTTTTTACTGGTGATTTCATAAAGAATGAATCAGCAATCCCCGCAGTATTTTTCATATGTTGGATTTTAATGAATTGGGAAAATAAGTCAAAGCGTTTTTCCATCATTTTATTGAGCTCGGCAACTCTTTTCATAGCCTTCTCACACTTTGGCACTCTACTTCTAACTTTCATATTGTTATCTATCTGGGGATTGTTTCAATTACGTGGAAGAAGTATCAAGTTCTGGATTCAAGGTACTGGATTCTCAGCTATTGGAATTATCGTATTACTCTTTTTGCTTAGATTGCTTATACCAACTCGTTTTACGAGGTTGGTAGATTTCGTCACATCTCCAAATGACGTATTTATTAGGCCAGCTTTTGATGCTATTCGCTACGGGTATGCAAATCCAGTAATGGCAAGAACGATTATTATTGGACAATCCGCAGCCTTTATATTTGCATTAATCCTTTGGATCTCTCGAGCAAATTTCACTCACTCTCATTTTTCTCTGACTGCTACTTGCCTAATCGCAACGTTCGCTCTTTCCTCACCAATTTTTGGGCTAGCGTGGTCTGATCGCTTGGTGGGACTCTCTTTTGTTCCCCTTAGTATTGCTGCGATTCTCATATTTGGTTCAGTTCAAATTCCATGGAAACAGGCACTAGTTGCCGTTTTTGCTGCTGTAACGCTGTTTTCTGCAGTTCAACTCAATAGTGTTGAAACAAAGTATGTCTTCTCCGAACAACAATATGGTGACTTTAAAAAAATGGTTACTGAAGTAGATATCCCTAATAACTCCGTGATTGTTGCCCGTCATGGCGTCGAGTATTTGAGCGCTTGGCATTTCAAAACAGATGTCGTCTTGGATAGCTACTACCCTTCTGCTGATCTAAGTCAATACTCTTCTGTTTTTTACATTCAAGAGTGGAACGCTGGGAGTTCTGGAAATGGCAAACCTGATAAGGATAAACCGCCTCTTTCGGGTACAACGGATAAGCCAGAAGAGCCTGGGCTAGGGGGTAAGTCTCCAAAACCATTAGGTAAAGGAGATGCTCCGATTAATTCGTCAGAGGGGCAAAATCCAGAAGGAGTAACTATTTATGCAAATACTTCCTTTGCATTGATTAAAATTCGCTAGCGTAAAGAAGAGTCGCCCTATAAGCCCGAAGAAAGACTCTCATGCTTCAAAGCCATAATCTCGGAGCACTTCACAGACTTGAACTGAGTACTCCTCATAGAAGGAATCTCGACCCATTTGTTGGGCTACTTTGTGTTCACCTAAGTTCTTCCACTGCGAAATTGCCTCTAAAGAAGTGAAATACGAAACAGTTACCCCGTCACGACTTGATGCGTC
>Ga0209296_1002926_pt1 | contig 11879 bp, 27 predicted proteins | sample S_130206_EF_Meta_FD_187319 | JGI IMG/M metagenome (GOLD analysis project Ga0209296, IMG submission 187319) | Freshwater microbial communities from Lake Simoncouche, Canada to study carbon cycling - S_130206_EF_MetaG (SPAdes) (version 2) | ecosystem: Environmental > Aquatic > Freshwater > Lake ...
ATTAACTTTACTGCGAGGCTATACAGAGGCCATCCTTTAAACGGGATGGCTTCTTTTTTTATGCCTATTTACTGGGATCATCTATTGGACAAGGCACAATTACAAGGTTGCCACAGTTAGCACAACTAGCATCTAACATATACCAAGATATCTCATACTCATCAAAGGTAGCTAGGATAGAAAATACTTTGGAGCCACAAGGACAAGCGTGTAGTGGACCAAGGGATCTAAGATCTGTACCAAATTTAGGTGGTAGAGTCTCTGGTAGCTTCTGCTTATTTCTTCGCAGGGTTGGTAGACGGAACATACAGACCGAACAGTCGCAACGCACAAAGCGTTGCCCGTACAGTAATTCGCCTTCGGCTCATATTGTACACATACTCTGCCTAGTAAAAGATGTAATCCAATTTCGCGGCGTGTCGCACTTACATCCTGATACTTGTCAGTGGTTGGTGTTATTATTTACCTAAGATAAAGGAAGGCAATTATGACGGCAATTGTTGGTATACAAGGTAAGGGTTGGGCTGTGCTTGCAGCAGACTCAATGACTACCTATACCGATAGACCTTACATAGCTAAAGGTTACGACAAAATAGTTAAGGTCAACGAGTATTTAATTGCAGTTGCCGGTGATGCACTGGCTGGAGATATTCTTAATAACTTATGGCAACCACCTAAAGTAATTAAGACACAAGATCCTGATAGATTTGTAATGATCAGGGTATTACCATCTATAAAACAAACACTAACTGATGCAGGTTATGATCCTGCGCCTAAAACTAAGAACGATGATGACTCAGGTTGGGATGCTTTACTTTGCTTTAATGGAAAGTTATTCCAACTTAGTGATGACTATGGGTATATGCGAGATGACAGAGGTCTGTACGGCATAGGCTCAGGTGGTGGGTTAGCTCTAGGTGCTCTAGTAGCAATGGATGCTGAAACTAAAACCCATACAAAAGCAACGAGTGCTGCAAAGAAGGCTGTCAATATTGCTATAGCATACAACGTATGGTGTGGTGGAACGCCTAGTATCAAAACACAATTTACTAAGTAAGGATAATAAATGAGTGAGATCTATTGGCATTTACAATGGTATCTATTAGACTTAGAGATGTACAAGTTTATTCTAGAGTGCTTTATTAAATGGGGGCTATAATGTATTTCAAGTTTATGTATCTAATATATAAGACTTCTGCTAAGCAGATAAGAAAAGGTTTAAACAAGCGCTATCCAACTTATGCAGTAGCGCTTAGACAAGGAACTAGTGAGCGATCCTAAAGAATATTCAGAAATGACAATCATCGCTCTAGTACAAGCCTTGAAAATTAGGGGAGATGTTTGGCCTGAAAAATGTACTAATGCTGTACTTCAAGCAATTGATCATATGGCACTTTATTTAGCTGAAGATGTGTGTGAGCATTATGAAATAAAAGAAAGAGATCCAGAAGAGTCACTTGAAATGCTTGAAGAGGTTATGATATGAGTGATCCTAAAGAACTATTACTCCAGGTCCTTAGAGATAAGGATGCTGGCAGGGCTAGGTCTAAGCAGACCCAGGTAGGACCATCAGAGTTGGGTGGTTGTCGGCGTAAGGTTTGGTATCGTCTTAACGATCAACCTGAGACTAATGATAATGAGATGAAACTTGCAGCAATTATGGGTACAGCTATCCACGCCGCTATTGAAGATGCCATTACAACCTTAGATCCAAAAGGTAAAAAGTATTTAGTTGAGACAGCAGTTGAGTACAACGGAATGAAAGCACATATAGATCTATTCATACCTGAGACAGGTGATGTTATAGATTGGAAGACTGTAAAGATTAAGAACCTATCCTATTTCCCATCACTACAACAGCGATGGCAAGTACAGGTCTATGGCTACTTGCTTGACAAGTCTGGAAAGGGGACACCCAGAACTGTTAATCTTGTAGCCATCGCCCGTGATGGTGATGAGCGAGATATTAAAGTCCACTCTGAAGCATATGATCCTGCTTTAGCAGAGGAAGCTCTTAACTGGCTTGCTGCAATTAAAGAGAGTGCAGAACCACCAGCACCAGAGCGAGATCAAAACTATTGCAAGTCATACTGTAAGTACTTTGATGAGTCAGGTGTAATGGGGTGTACTGGAATAAAAAAAGGACTTATCAAGGATGATGTTGTATATATAGATAATCCTGAATTGGATTCTTCAGCCTTGAAGTACTTGCAATTAGATAGTAAAATAAAAGAATTAACAGAAGAGAAGGAGTCCGTAAGGACTGCACTAGAAGGATTTACTGGGCAGACAAACAGTGGTGTATCCATTATATGGAGTACTACTGCGGGTCGTAGTCAAGTAGATGCCGAAGAGGTTGAGAAACTTCTAGGCTTTGTACCAAAAAAACAAGGACAGGAATCAGTAAGATTAACTGTCAAACATACTGGAGGTAAGTAATGGCTGCACCGGAAAGCACAAAGTTCCAAGTCAACTACAAGTTAGCTGATGGAACTCTATTAAATATTTACGCAACTAGTCAGGCTGAACTAGAGGCATCTCTAACTTCACTATCTGATCTATCAACATTAATCACAACAACTGCTACCGCACTTGGTGCAACAGCATCATCAGGTGGTGGCGCAATCGCATATGCTAAGAAAGCATTAGGCGGATCGGCTGTAACAGATACTTCTAACCCTGACTGTAAGCACGGGGCAATGGCATTTCGCTCAGGTGTAGGTCAGAAGGGTCCTTGGAAAGGTTGGATGTGTGCTGCACCTAAAGGTGCGCCAGACAAGTGCGATACCGTCTGGGTTAAATAACCTGTGCGGGTTCCCACTAAGTTTGAGAACCCGTTATGTTCTGAGATAGATACAGAACTTTTCTTCCCTAATAACGGAGAACAAGCACAAGCTGAATCTGCAAAAAGGATATGTAAAAGATGTCCACACTTAGCAGAATGTTTTGAATGGGCTCTAAACTATGAACGGTTTGGAGTCTGGGGTGCAACTTCTCCTAGAGAACGTATGCGAATAAGAAGAAAACTTAATATAAAGGTGAAGGATAATTTAGTTGCTTAATTTAAATAGGGCGTGGCGAGGTAGCAATACCAATGCAACACCACTACCTGACGTATGGATTGCTCTTGCTAACAAGCAGATTAAATTCCGTAGAGGTCAGGTATGTATGGTTGCTGCTGCACCCAATGCTGGTAAGAGTATGTTTGCTCTTATCTATGCAGTTAAAGCAAAAGTTCCAACCTTATTCTTCTCAGCCGATACCGACACCGCAACTGTGATGATGAGAGCAGCCTCTCACTTATCAGGACACGAACAGCTCTTGGTGGAAAGCAACTTACTTAGTAACCGTCATTACTACGATAAGTATTTATCAGAGATGGAAAGCATACAGTTTGTCTTTGACTCATCACCATCGTTAGATGATATTGAGTTAGAGATTAAAGCATATGTTGAACTCTTTGGTATTCCACCAGAGTTGATCGTGGTAGATAACCTAATGAATGTGGTATCTGAATCTGATAATGAATGGGCAGGACTAAGAGCTATTATGGTGGAGTTCCACGATATGGCTCGTAAGACTGAAGCCTGTGTGCTAGTACTACACCACGTCAGCGAACAGAGTGAGTATGGCAAGACAACAGAACCACCTGCTCGTAGGGCTATTCACGGTAAGGTATCTCAATTACCTGCCTTAATTATTACACTTGGTTTTGATCCACATAACTCAATACTCAAGGTGGCAGCAGTTAAGAATAGGTTTGGTCCACATACAGCAGATGGCTCTGATCATATCGGTTTGTTTGTAAGTTATAAGGTCTGTCAAATTAATGATTCAGATCCAATGGGCAGAATGTATAGAAGGGATGCCATACTAGGTGTCAGCTAAATACAATAAGACTAAAGGCGCTAAGTTTGAGACAGATGTAATGAGGTGGTTTAGAAAGATGGGTGTGTTAGCTGAGAGACTGCGCCTAGCAGGAGAGGAAGATGAGGGTGATCTAGTAGTTATAGTTGCCGGTGAAACCTTTATCTTTGAATTAAAGAATACACAGAAGTTAAACTTAAAGGAGTTCTGGGATGAAGCACAAAAAGAAGCTGCTAATTATTCTAAGCATCGCGGTATTAGTCAGCCTCTTAGTTATGTTTTATTCAAGAGAAGAAACGCAGGAATAGATAAGGCTTGGGTAATCCAAGACCTAACACAATGGTTGAAAGATAAGCAATGAGAAGAACAAGCCAAGACCTATATGATGGCATTGGAACTTGGAAACGAAGACCAATAAGAGCAGGTAAGAAAACCTATATGCCATCTCACAAGAGATGGGGAAAGATAACGGTAACAAAAATGCCAGTACCAGAAGGAATAATAACTACAACAGATATACTGCAACCAGTACTAGAGGTAGTAGAGGAAGTAACAACAACAGAGGAGAACAAAGATGAAGTTAAAAGTAATTAACACAGACAAGATTAGTACAAACATTACAGACTTGATGATTGAATCAGAAGATCCAATGAATCCTAATCCAGAACACAACGCATATAATTGGGGATTAGCTCACGCTTCGCTTATACTTTTTGGTGCAGATCCTAAGTTAATAAAGGATCTTCAACCTAAATGATCTGCGAAATATGTAAAGCAGGTGGTGAGCTAAATAGGATTGGTCAGTTCAAACGCGCTACTACTATGCACAAAAAATGTAAGGAGGACTGCGGATGCCAGCACAAGACTGGTCCAGAAGCAGGAAGTCGGGCAATGGCAATGGCAGAACCGATGCGAACACAATACCCATTGGAGTAATAGTTGCTCACTATGGCGGTGAGGTAAGGGAAGGTAGGGCTTGTTCTGTAAGGTGTGTATTACATAGCGACAGTAGGAGAAGCGCAGTAATAAACACTAAGGACAATTTATATTTTTGTCATACTTGCGGTAAGGGTGGCAACGCAGTAAACATTATTAGTCTTATAGAGAATATGGAGTTTAAAGATGCTCTCGCCCGCGCAATTGAAATCCTCGCTAGAAGCGGCAGTACAGTACAACAAGGATCTAAACGAGGAAGCAATAAACTTTCTCGCAGGTCGTGGGATTTCTAAAGAGGTAGCTGACCAGTATCTACTTGGTACCATAGTGGTACCAGTTGCAACTCACGAGCACTATAAAGGTTGGCTATCTATACCTTATATGACGGTAATGGGACACTGTGTTGGCTTTAAGTTTAGAAGATTAGATGAAGGTAAGCCTAGGTATGGAGCACCACTAGGACAGAAGGGTCATCTATATAATGTTAGCGATATTATTTTAACTAGTGAGTACATAGCAATCTGTGAAGGTGAGCTAGATACTATTGTTGCATCTGCAATCTTAGGTATACCAGCAGTAGGAGTTCCTGGTGTACAGGCTTGGAAGTCACACTTTACAAGGATGTTTACTGGCTATGGCAAGGTTTATATTATTGGTGATAATGATTTAAAAGAAGATGGTTCTAATCCTGGTGCAGAGTTTTCTAGGATGGTAGCCCAAGAAGTTATTAATTCTACTATCGTGTCGCTTCCTGCTGGTATGGACCTCAATGATCTATACTTAGCAAAGGGTATAGAAGAGACAAAACGGACAATTGGAGTACCTAATGTATGAAGAACTCAGACCTGATGGTACTAGCAGAGTGGTTGGCGACCTTAGGGATCTCTATTATCAAGATCAATTACGAAAAGCACACAATAGAAATCGCACCACCTCCAACGAAGGAGTAGAAGAAGAGTTTATTAATAATATGTGGCGCGTTATGGATGCCGCCGGTGATTTACTTATTAGTAAGCACCACGATTACGGTCCATTAAATATTGCAAGATCACCTGGTGGTCCTATCAACGGACTAAGAGTGCGTATGTGGGACAAGATAGCTCGCATTAATAACCTAGTAGATTCTAAAGTTAAACCAAGTAATGAATCACTACGAGATTCTTTTGTTGATTTACTTAACTACTCAGCTATTGCGCTGATGGTATTAGATGGCAACTGGCCTGAGGTGCAAACGCTGGATTGTGAATGAGTCCAGAGTTACATCCAACTCTATACGAGTTAGTACCTTCAGTTGCTTACAGTATAGTTAATAAGTTTAAAGGTTGGGTTGATACTGATGATGTAAGACAAGAGTGTTATCTCTGGGCTATTGGTCGCGGTCAACAGTTTACTGATCTACTTAACGAACCTGATCTGCGAAAGCGTGAGCACAATGAGAAGCGTATTGTTTATCAGATGCGTAGAGTTGCAGAAAGATATGCTCGTAAAGAGAAAGCTCGTAAGGCTGGATATAAAGTAGGCGATGAAGCGTTCTACGATACCTCAACTATCGCACAGTTAATCCCATTTATTATTGCATCCGTTGTAGAAGGCACAGTACTAGAGCAAGCACAAGAGATGATCAACGATGGCACACCTCGTAAGCAGTCAACACCTGCTGAAGGTGGCAACCTATTAGCTATCCTAATTGATTTAAAGAAGGCTTATCTAAAGCTAGGTCAAGAAGATAAGACTATATTACAGATGAGATACCACGATAACTTTACATTAAATCAGATAGCGCAGTACTTAGAGTGTGCTATATCTACTGCTGATCGCCGGTCTACCTCAGCTTTGCGTAGATTACAAGACAGGTTAGGTGGTGAGACACCTTGGGCATAGAGTTAAAAGAACCAGAGTTATTGGACTATCTTAAAGAGTTCTACTATCCCGATCTTGAGAAGAGTGAAGAGTTTGATAACTGGGATTGTATATCATTAGAACATAAGATGTTTATAGAATTAAAATCTCGCAAGACACACTACCCTGATCTACTAATAGAGGAGAGTAAGTATCAAGGATTACTTTTGGCAGCAGGTATTAGATCACTCACGCCTTGGTATATCAACGCCACACCTGAAGGTATATGGGGCTTTAACTTACTGACCGTAGCTCAGCCTAAGTGGGAAGAGAAGTGGCTACCTATTACTACAGAGTTTGCTAACAAGACTAATAGGACTAAACTAGTAGGGTTTCTAAAGCTAGAAGAGGGGATAATGTTTTGATCTACGAATATGAATGTCCTAGTGGTGATGAGAGTATCAGTGTTGAAAGATCTATCATAGATCCTGAAGATAACTATAGGTGTTCAACCTGTGGCGCTACGCTTAGGCGTATCTATACACCACCCGCTATTGCTTTTAAAGGTAGTGGCTTCTATACTACAGACAAATGAGCTACCCAAATTGGTTTGCACAAATTGCACAGAATAATTTTACTACCTATCTATCAGAGTATGCAGGTAAAGAAAACCTACGCTTCTTACAACTAGGTGTATACACAGGTGATGCTAGTGTGTGGTTATGTAATAACATTCTAACTGATAAAAGTGCCATACTAATTGATGTTGATACTTGGGCTGGAAGTGATGAGTTAGACCACGCCGAGATGGACTTCAGCGCAGTTGAGATAGAGTACAAGAAGAAGATTGAAAACCTAACTGTTGTGTCTGTGGTCAGTGATACTGTTGAGTATCTAATTAGGCAACGCAATAACTTTATGAACTCATATGATTTTATTTATATTGATGCAGACCACACAACTGTTAGTGTGTTAATGGATGCAGAACTTAGCTGGCCTTTACTAAAGTCTGGTGGCATTATGGCATTTGATGATTACACTTGGGGTCGCCATCTTCCACCATCTAAGACACCTCGCCCTGGCATACTATTATTTACTGAGCGACACAAGGCTGAGCTAGATACATTAGTTATCAACGATCAGTATTGGATTAGAAAAAAGTAGAAAGCCCTGCTGGAAGGGTAGCAAGGCTTTCTTTAGATAGATCGGAGAGAGCCGACCTAAGAGTTAGATACTATCACAGTGCTTGTTAAACACTCAAGGCATTTGCTCTGACCCTCTGCCACAAGGTCATTACCACACTCATCACATATCATTAGTAATAGTTATTTTTTAAAAAGAAATTCCACGCTTTGCACGGTGAACCGTATCGTTTATCAACATATCTAAGACCTCTAAGGATTTGATATTCGCTTCTAACATCTTGCTCTCCAAGGAGTTGAGCAATTCCGTAAGCGCTTGATCCTCTTTGATTCTTTGCGTTGTGGTCAAACCTGCTCTCACGGGTCCAAAGGGACTCAAGGCACTCCCACTCTCTCCCTCTCCAGCCCCAACCAGCCGCAGCGTAGTCTTTAGCGAGCTTTCTGTTACGATCTTTCTCATCTTTAGTTGCCTTCCTATTCTCTATTACACCGTGAGGGATCTGTCCCACTGGTGGTGGAAATAATTTACTTTCTCCTACTAGCAGCAGACCTAGTGCGACCACTAATATCAAGCCATTTCTTATTACTTTCTTCATCAGCACTCATCTCCTCTTCTAAGTAGGTGCGATATACATTTGGATAGTCATTACCCAAACGCGCTAACGCCCTGTCCCTAGCTCTGCGATAGTTTCTCTGACGAACGGCTTGTGCCTTCGCCGTTTCTATTCTCTTTTTAACTCTATCCACTAAACCCACCTGTCCATACAATTAGCTATAGTAGATAATACTATAGGTGTTATCTCTATTTGGGAGGACACTTCCTTAGCATCTTCCTCATCTGTTAGCCACTCTTGGACATAGATTTTACTCCCATTAGGGCTATTCCTATACCATTTCAGGGCTTCTAAGGCGCTCTCTCCTCCCCATATGGCTATGTTCTGTGAGTCTGATACCTCATAGAATATAATTCTTTTCAGCGACCCGTTGCGTAGCTCTACTACATTACTCACTATCTCTCTCCGCCCTCTCTAATAGGTGAGGAATAGAAAAGTCGTTCATATCAGGCTCACCGCAAGCATACTCACAGACTTCCTCCCATACCTCTCTTGTTATCTTTCTTTGTAGGTTAAGTTCTATATCATCTTTTGTATACCATTGGATAGCAACCATTTCCTCCAAAGGTAAACCATTTAATGCCTCTAATACATTCTTTACTTTCATTTACTTTCCTCCTTCTCTCTCTCACTCATTGTATCCATCACGCAGTTATCACAGATTAGCTTGCCGTTATATCGGTGATACCAGTCTAGCCTTGCTATCTCCCACCCGCAGAACTGGCAGATATTCATTTCATTTCCTCTCTCTCTTTCGCTAGTTGTATCAGCCGTTTGGCTGAGGTCTTTAGTTCTTGTATATAATTTACGCAGTCGCACTCACTTATTGGTACTAGGTGATCGCCACATATTACTGGTGTATAACTCACGCTGTTACCTCCTCCTCTTGATCTTCAAACTGGGATACTAAACTTTCAAATCCCAAATTAGGGTCTGTATCATTAGTGGATACCGCCTGAATAAAGCGCAGCGAGCAGCTATTTTCATACCACTCTTGAACCAAAGCCATCATATCGTCAGGGTTCATCTCCTCATTGGTAATTATTGGGTCATACCCATAGCCACGCATAAGGTTCACCTGCTCACTATCCATTAGAAGATAGATCTTATGGCAGTTATCCCAAGCGATACCTTCTGCCTCACTTATACGGCAATAAACTAGATTAGCGTTGATCATTTACTTTGCCTCCTCATTGATTAGTCTTGCGCTCATTTTGTTGTGGTGATCAAGCAGCAAAGTTAGTTCCTCGCTTAATCGTTCTTCATCTTTAGCGTAAACTCCCTCGCCTTGATAGCCAAACTCCCAACCCGTTTCGCTGTCGTAAATTGTTCCTTCAGGGAAGTTGGAACTCTCGGTATCGGCATCAATCTCCCAACCATTTTCTTCACTAAACTTTACAATATAGTGATATTCCCTAGTCATTATTTGCCCCCGATAGTAGTTGGGTAACACTTATCAATACTTCCCCAGCAGTAGCCATCTCCAACCCAGTTGATTTGGGTTGCTGCATAGTAAAGTGCAGTCAACAGTAAAAGCATAAAAGCTACCCTCACCAGCCTTCTCACTCTGTAATAGTTTGGTGATCTCATTATGCGTTTACCTTCATTTCAGATAGAAAACTCTCGGCAATTTCCCGCCAATTTACCCGATAAAGTGAGCCAATATCCTGAGCCATTGAGAAGGCTTGACGATTAAGAGATACATTCTCCCAATCTAATACTTCATTAACAAACATCTCAATTTCATTTGCTAGTCCTGCTGTTGGATATTCATCATCAAGGTAGTTTTTAGTTTGCTCTATAACATTTTCATAAAGCCCACTATCGTTATTTATATGCAAAGCGGTAGCCCAAGTTTCACGATTAGACCAGCCGTTATACTCTTGTATTTCCATTTGCCTTCCTTCTCTCTCGTTTGTTTAGTAAAACCACTCTTACAATTTAAGAGCAGCCTACCCCTTCTCCCCTAGTGTAGCAGGAGAAAGGATAGGACACCATTAACCGACCAGCTTTTTTTACTTTACCCACTTTCCTGCATTGCCCTCAGAAATGAACGCTTCCAGCCTTGCCTTCATCTCCTCGTAAGCCTCCAGTTGCCCTTGATGATATGAAACCCAATCCTCCTCCGTAGCCATATCAAGATCAGCCTCACTTATTTGGATCTGATCTGCAACATATCCCACCAACAGATCTAAAGAATCTATAACAACTGTTTCGCTTTTATATTCTTTAGTCATTAGTTTGCCTCCTTCTCTAGTGCTTTTTCTGCCTTGTTTAAGATGTCCTCAATCTCGCCAAAAGCCCAAGTTATGAGGTCGTAATCGTTGCCCTGATCTGCGATCTTGATCGCCCTTCTTGCTCTCTTGATGTCGGTCTTTGTGATCGCTTTCATTAGATCGCCTCCTCATCTGGACAATTTGGACACTCTTTCATACAGCAAGCGCAAGCGCTTTCAAAGTCGTGCTTACAGCATTTAGGATCTATTTCATTGAATCCGCCCTCGCGAGCATCTGCCAACACATCTTCAAATAGAGCATCTAGAAAGTTATCCACACGCCCGTTATAGTCGTTCACAGCATTTTCTAATTCAAGATCTGATAAGACTGCGCCCTCATAGTTGTTGGCGTAAGCCTCGGCAAACTCCTCTTTTGTGGTATGGGCGTTCATTATTTCACCCCACAAGCGACCAAGAAACGGGCGCGATCAAAGCGGGGATTATCTGCTTGTAATTGATTTGCTAGTGTGCGGGCTAATCCTTCAACAGCCTCGCCACCTTCAGGGGTAAAGCCTTCCCAGTTTTTAACCTGAGATTGGATTACATTTGCTATTAGTACATAGTCCTTGCGGGTCATTTCTTCTCCTCGTAGGTTCGTTATGAGCATTTGCCCATAGATAAAAGATACCACAGCCTCCCCCATTGTCTAGTATTTAATCATAACGATTTGATAACGATTTGCTGGGAGTTGGCTGGGTTAAACCTCTAGTAAAGGTTGAGGGTTTGGCAACATTAAACCTCAGGTAAAGGGTTAGGGTTTGGGGCTGGGCTGAATTGCTGGGGGCTGCTGAGGGCTGGCAACTATTAAGGGAGCGCCCCAATTACCGCCTATTGTTTAGGCAGCCACGGCTTTCCTTCTATACCCCCACAAAAGGGGCAAAGTATAGCCAGCTAGGACAAGCTAGGGCAAAACGGACACCGCGCAAGGGCTGACGGCAACGGATAACCGACCCCACCAAGTTAAAAATCGCAGACTGTATACCTGTACTCCCTAAATAAAAATATTTGATAAAGTTAAGCTGCCGTAATACCTGTCCGATATGTCCGTATTATACCAGTATGATAGTGAGGTCCATCACATTTATAAAGATTTATTAGATAAAAACGGGAAATGCGTTATATTTCCCGCCTTATATATAGTAGGGGAGTAAAACAGAAAGCGCTAAGTTTTACGACCCACAACGCCTCGTTGGAAACTCGGCGAGC